>Ga0206877_10228_pt1 | contig 15614 bp, 14 predicted proteins | sample Alteio_BWOrgCont_7_FD_152623 | JGI IMG/M metagenome (GOLD analysis project Ga0206877, IMG submission 152623) | Enriched cells from forest soil in Barre Woods Harvard Forest LTER site, Petersham, Massachusetts, United States -... | ecosystem: Environmental > Terrestrial > Soil > Temperate forest >...
CCTTGGCCTCGGCGATGCATTGCGCGGTTTCTGGGAGGTAGGATGGCTCGTTGAGCTGACCTCGATGGGATTGCGGAGCCAGATAGGGCGCATCCGTCTCGATGAGCAGTTGCGAAAGGGGAACCATTTTGGCGACGGCGCGCAACGATTCGCTTTTCTTGTAGGTGACGATTCCGCTGAGGGATAGAACCCATCCTCTTTTCAGCACCTCTTCGGCTTCTTGAAGGGTGCCGGTAAAGCAATGGAGGATTGCGAGCCCCTTGTACTCGGCGTCGGCGATGGAGAAGAGGTCAGAGAACGCCTCGCGGCAGTGAAAAATGACAGGAAGATGCGCGGCTGCGGCCAAGTGGAGATAGCGCTTGAGAAAGTGTATTTGAAGATTCTTGGGAGAATGTTCGTAGTGATAGTCGAGGCCGGTTTCTCCAATGGCGCAGAGCTTGCCCTCGCGTGCTGCGGCTTCAAAGAAAGGGAAGGCCGATTCGCCTTCGAGGGCGACATCGTGGGGAGTAGTGGCTCCGGCGTTTCGGATGTGGGAGTGGCGAGCGGCAAGAAGGAGTCCTTGACGGAGAGTTTCAAGGTCGGTGCAGATATTCAAGATATGGGAAACACGGGCCTGTTCCGCTCGAAGAAGTATGGGGTCTAAATGGGGAAAGACTTCAAGCGAAGTAAGATGGGCATGCGAATCGATGAATGTCATAAGAGAGGGACATGTCCTTGACTTTTAGGTGTCTTTAGAATATCTCTTGGTACATACTAATGCCACTTCAAAGTTATCGATGATTGTAGCAACCGGCAACCCTTTCATATCAGCATATGTCCAATCCGACTGGTTCGGCAAAGGCATTTTTTGGGGCCTTTTTTTGTTGTCGGCGATTTCTTGGTGGGTCTTGATCCATAAGGCTTGGATTTACTTTCACATGAGGCGTCTTTCTAATGACTTAACGGCTCAATTTTCCGAAAAGGATCCGCTTGGGTTACAGTTCATTCGACCTTTAAAGGGCAGGCTGCTCGAGGTGCCGAACCCTTTTTTCGAAGTCTACAAGACAATGAAGCAGCATGTCCTGCAAGTTATCAGCAGAAACCACCTTTATATTCCTTCGCAGGAGACCGCTTTATCCGAAGCCGATATGGGACTGATCGAATCGCAAGTCTATGCAGCGATGTCTTCCCAGACAAAAAAATTAGAAAAGAACATGTTCATCTTGTCGACGGTCGTGACGCTTGGGCCGTTTTTGGGGCTTCTAGGGACGGTTTGGGGGATTCTGGTGACTTTTTCAGAGCTGCACCAGAAGGGATTTGCAGCGGCGAGCAACGCTTCGATGCTGTCTGGGCTTGCCTTGGCTCTTGCGACTACGGTATTCGGACTGGTCGTCGCGATCCCGGCTTTGGTGGGGTATAATTACCTGAAGAACGCGGGACGCGAATATCGGCGGGATTTAGAGGATTTTTCCCATCTCCTTTTGACCGCGGTGGAACTCCATTACAGGAGGCCGGACAATGCGAAAACGGCACCTGGCAGCCATTGAAGAAGACCTCCCGGACGAGCCGCTCGTCAATCTCACTCCGCTGATAGATGTCGTCTTCGTCATCTTGATCAGCTTTATGTTGATCGCCCCTATTCTAGATATCGATTCTGTCGCCCTAGCGCCTAGCGGCCCTGCTAGCAAAAAAGAGTCTTTCGCTCTTCAAAACAGCCCGCTTGCGGTTTCGATCCGGGCAGACAATTCGATCTGGCTCCAAGGCCAGCGGGTGAGTTTGGAAAATTTAGAAAAACGTCTTTTGCTCGAAAAAAAAAGATGGCCCTCTGAAACGCCTCAGATGATCCCCGATGCCCGTTCCCATTTTGAAACATATGCCCGAGTAAAAAATATTCTGGAGGCTTGCGGCTTCGAGCAAATGGACATCGTCCTCAGGCCGCCGTGAAACGGATTTGGATCTGGTTCCAGTATCTTTCGCGTTTTCAACAAATCGGGTTCTGCGTCCTAGCTGCGCACGTTGCAGTGATCTTGATATTTGCCTTGAATCACGTTACAGCTAGCCGCCCTAACGCTAAGAAAGCAATCGCGATCCGCACCCTGCTCGAGCCAAAACCTCTTGCGAGGCAAGAACCGGCAGCCCCCGCAAAAAAAGAAATAGGGCAAAATCCGCCTCAAAACAAATCGGCGGCCAATGAAATGCCGAAGGTCGTAGGAAAAAAAACCCAGGCAAGCGCAAAAACAGAAGTCAAAAAAAAAACCGCTTCTGCCAGCAACGCCGAAAAAAGAGGCTCAGGATTCGGGATCCCGGAAAAAAAACTCTTCTGCGGCGGGAACAGCGGGAAGCGGGATCGACAACGAACTCTTGCAGCAAATCGCCGAAAACTTGGAGGCGATTGCAGCTCCCGCAAAAACGTCGCAGCCATCGAATTTTGCGGTCGCGCTGCCTTCGATCATTGAAATCCAGGCCGGGATTCAGGCTCCTTTCGATCGCCCCGGCTATGGAGAAACGGTGTCGGCGATTTTGCAAAGCAGCCTTGACCTGCCCGAATTCGGGAAAGTGGTGGCGAAGATCGAAATCGATGCGAACGGCACCGTGGCCCGATGCGAAATCCTTGAAACGCGAAGCCAGAAAAACGCCGCATTCCTCAAAAAGCGGTTGCAAGAGCTCGCCTTCCCGTGCTTTAATGAATTCGGACTTACAGAAACCCATTTAAATTTTACCATTACTTTTCAAAATGTGGAAAATCGTTAGTTTATTGAGCCAATTGCCTCTATTATTTGAAATTGCCCTCTGGAGCGAGAATATCGAGGTCAGCCTTGCGACGCGATCGAATGTAAAGCCGATTTACATGAGTCGGATCCATACGGATCCCACGGAAAAAGACTGGCGGTATTTCGATGAGTTGAGAGGCGTTTTGGAATTCGATCTCCACAATGGGGGGTACGCTTCGGTCACCCCGATCAACCAAGAACTCGAGGACTTGTTGGATTGGTCCGATTTGCGGAAACAGTTCAAGCTGGAAAAATGGGCGAAAGAAAAATTCTCTTACGTTTTCGCCATCGAGGTCGCACTGCAACAATGTTCCTTGACGGCATTCGACATAGAACAAGGCACGTCAAAGAAATATCCACCGATCTCTTTATCTGGGAAGCTCGAGACAGACAGCCGTACGATCCATCGGCTTGCGGATGCCCTTCAGCAGGATATATTCGGCGTCGAGGGGATCGCATCGCTCCGTATCTTGTATGCCCAAAGAGAAAAAAATAGAGAACCCGATGGGCTGCCTTGGCTATCGGAGATCTGGATCTGCGATTCCGATGGGGCCAATGCGCGGCAATTGACTCATGAAAAGGGATATTGTTTATCTCCGGTATTTTTACCCAAAATAGGGGAAGATCCGGAGTTCATCTATGTTTTCAACAATGAAGGGCAATCGAAAATTTACCGCTCCTGCCTATCTCGGCCCCAAGGTCAGCCCTCCATTTCGCTGCGAGGAAACCAAGCTCTTCCAGCGGTATCGAAAAAAGGAAACCAGATCGCATTCATCACCGATGTAGCAGGAAGGCCAGATCTCTTCTTGCAATCTCTGGATTCGAAAAGACAAATGTTTGGCAAAGCCCGCCAAATCTATTCCAGCCCGCGGGCGACCCAAGCGTCTCCAACATTCAGCCCCGATGGCAAACGGATCGCATTCGTGTCGGATAAAGACGGGCCGCCGAGGATCTACTGGATCGATATTCTAGATCCCAAACAGACAAAGCGGGCAAAACCATTCCTCCTCACAACCAAGAATCGGGAAAACACCTCTCCCGCTTGGTCGCCCGATGGAAAAAAATTAGCCTATTCAGCAAAAATCGACGGCGTCCGGCAAATTTGGATCTATGATTTCGCTTCGGGAGAAGAAAAACAACTGACGACTGGACCTGAAACCAAAGAAAATCCGGCCTGGGCTCCTGATAGCATCCATTTGATCTACAACACCGAAACCGATGGGAACAGCGAACTCTATCTCATCAATCTTTTGCAGTCCGATCCAGTACAAATTTCGAAGGGTCCGGGACAAAAACGTTTTGCAAGCTGGGAAACGAGGTGAATGAGATGCTGTTAAGAAATACCTCATTGAGTTAAATTGAAATCAGAAGTCTCGACTTGTACAATTTCTGACGAGCAGATCTAGAGGAGGCGCTCTGCAGTTTTTTCCTTTTTTTGCGAAATTCATAGCCGAAGGCTCTATCAATGAGCAAAAAAAGGAGGAAAGGGCCAGCGACTCTCTCGGAGATGCCGTCACGAAATTGTACAAAGTCGAGAGAAGTGTGAGGAATAGGATGACCCGGTTTACTCAGTTTATTTGCATTGTGATCTTGGCAGCTTCTGCAGGCTGCGCCCGGAACAGCAATCAAACATGGGAAGATCTCAAAACCGCCGGCAGGTATATGCACCGCGGAGTTGATGTGATGTTCGGTAAGGAATATGAATCGCGCTTGCTGACTTCCGATGAAGAGTTCATCGGTCCCTTCGATGACGAATTCATTCCTCTGAGGGACTCCGATCTGAAAAACGCGCAACTAGGAGATGCGGCGATCCCTCAGCCTAAAGGGATTCCAGGGCAAAAGGGGATTCCTTCTCTCAGCGAATTCTATTTTCCGCCCGATACCCTTCGAGCCTATTTCAGATCGGTTCACTTCGAAACCGATGAGCACGTCTTGAAAGACAAGCACGATTTAGAAATGATTTCCCAAATGGCGGCTTATCTTAAAAAAAATCCCAGTATTTTTTTGGTCATCGAAGGACATTGCGACGAGAGAGCTTCGGCTAGCTATAACATGGCCCTCGGCATGCGGCGCGCTAATTCCGTCCGATCTTTCCTTGTCAAGCAAGGAGTGGATTTGAACCGCATATACACAGTATCCAGAGGCAAAGAACAGCCTTTGACTTTGGGCCATAGCCAAGATGACTGGAAAGCCAACAGGCGTTCGGAATTCAAAATCTACGAAAAATAATGTTTCGAGGAATTAGCAAAACTCCACTCGCTCCCAAATCCGCGCTTTCTTCGCCGGATTCGATTGTTTGCACTTCCCTATTTCGCCCGAGTGCTCCGTTTCAAAAGTTTTTGAAACGGAGCACTAGCATTTGGTTGATTCCTCTTTTTTTTTCCGCTTCATGCTCTCCCTTGCGCACTTCATTCAACGACGAAAAGCATCAATGGGAATTGAAGCTCCATGAAGTGCTGACGAACCTTGACGACTTGAAGCACGACATCAACTGTTTTCAGACAGAGATCCAAATTCTCGACGGCCGGATCAAGTATTATGAAAACGCTTTGGCCTCCCTCAAGCAGCAAGACATCGAAAAACAGCAGCTGAAGATCGAACAAATCACTCGGGATTTAAACGCCTTGGAAAAGAAATGGTCCTCATACGAAAAGTCCCAGGATGGAACGAAAGGCGATATGCAGCAGCTCGCGTCTCATGCCAATGAAACAACGACCGCCCTTTCTCAATTCAAAAACCGGATCCAGGAACTGGAACAGGAAATTTTGTCTCAAAACAGACGGTTCGAAGATCTTGCTAAATTAAAAGGCAATTTAGAGTCTATTGCAAAATCAATCAAACCTGCCTATAAAATTTACAAGGTGCGTCCGGGGGACTCGCTAAAAAAAATCGCAAGCGCCCATCACACGAAGGTCGACCGGATCAAAAAGCTCAATGACCTCGAGCAAGATCTCATCGTCGTCGATCAAGAGTTAAAAATTCCTAACGAATCATAGGTCTTCTCTTGAACTCGACTTTGTACAATTTCGTGACGGCATCTCCGAGAGCTCTGATATGTTTCTGTCTGCGGATCCAATAGGCCTATTCGACTCCGGAATCGGCGGATTGACTATCATGCGTGAAATCATCAGGCATCTGCCACATGAAAACTTGGTCTACTTCGGAGATACGGCCCACCAACCGTATGGAAATAAGTCTCCCCAAACCGTCCTCCGGCATACGTTAGAAAACGTTTCATTCCTCCTCGATCGAAAGATCAAAATGCTCATCATCGCATGTTTTACCGCCTCGACCCATGCGTTGGAGGCATTGGAACAAAAGCTTTCGATCCCTGTGATCGGAGTCATTCAAAGCGGCTTTGAAGAGTTGATGACTGCCACTCGATCGAAACGGGTCGCGATCCTAGGCACAAATAGCACCATCAAATCAGGTGTTTTGCAAACTTTGATCATGAAAAGAGAGTCTTCTGCCGTCGTATTCCCGATCGCTTGTCCTCTTCTCGCCCCATTGATCGAAGAAGGCCTCGCCGATCACCTTGCAACTAGGATGATTGTCGAACATTATTTAGAGCCTTTAAAAGAGAAGCGTATCGATTCGGCGCTTTTGGCTTGCACTCATTATCCGCTGATTCGTTCTGTGATCCAAGAGTCGCTCGGCCACGAAATCCAACTCGTCGAACCTGCCAACTGCTGCGCGTTCAAAGCGAAAAGTTGGCTCTTATCCCATGGGCTATTGAATCTCCAGCAAACAAATTCAGTCTATGAATTCTACGTTTCCGATGACCCCGACAAATTCCGCCATTTAACAAAACAATTTTTTGGTTCTGAAATCAAGAACCTATCTGAACGAAATCAGACAGCTTCTTAAAGGTTGAAAAAAACAAGAATATGTGAAAACATTAAAATCACAAACCTGAGCTTTGGGGAAAAATGACACAAAAAAAAAGAATCTTATTAATTGAAGATGAAGAAGATATTGCGGCATTGATCAAACTTCAGGCAGAAATTTCAGGCTATAAACTCCATGTAGAAGTGGATGGAGTGAACGGATACAGGGCAATCGAAAGGGAAAAGCCCGACCTAGTGATACTGGATCTCATGCTGCCTGGCGAAAATGGTCTCGATGTCTGCCGAAAAATGAAAAATGTCACTGACTTAAAAAATATCCCTGTGATCGTCCTCTCCGCAAAAGGCGAAGAAATCGATGTCGTATTAGGATTGGAACTTGGGGCAGACGACTATGTGCCGAAGCCCTTTTCTCCAAAAGTGCTTTTCTCCCGAATCAAAGCGGTTTTAAGACGGGGCAAAGAGCCGGAAAAAATAGCAAAAGCGCTCAAATTCAGTGACTTTACCCTGGATATAGACCGCTATATTCTGCGTAAAGTCGACAAGACGATCCCGTTAACGCTTTCAGAATTCGGAATCCTAAGAAGACTGGTGTCTAACCGAGGCAAAGTCCTGACTCGAAACCAGCTTTTAGACGATATCAACAACGATGACGCATTCATAGTAGACCGGAACATCGACGTGCATATCGCTTCTCTCCGTAAAAAATTAGGCCCAACATTCGACTGGATTGAAACGGTCAGAGGTGTAGGGTACCGGTTTCGCGAAGAGTTCAGCTCGACGGAAAAATAACGCTGTCATAGGAGACTGTCTTAAAACCGGTGTTTTTCGGTTTTTTTGGTTGGACTCGAAAATCGGTTCAAAAGAACCGAAAAATCGACTGAAACTTTTTAGTGAGATAGGTTCACAGTCTCTTAAATTGCTAATCTCCTCAAAGTCTATAGACATTAATCGACTAGATCATTAATTGAGAAGTAAATCAGCATGAAGAGGTCTCAATGAAACGATTTACTCCTATCCTATTTAGTATCATTGCTCTTACTAGCTGTTCTACGAATACCGGAACGGGAGTTTTTGCAGGAGGAATCCTTGGAGCTGGAATCGGGGGAATCTCGGGTGGGGGAGCCGGGGCATTGATTGGGAGCGCCGCGGGATTGGTTGCCGGAGGTCTCGTTGGAGCCGTTTTGGATCAGCAAGACCGGAAAGTCATGGAAAAATCAAGCCCTCGCACTGTCGATCGAATGGATCGGGGAGAACCTTTGACTCTCAATGATGTGATCAAATTAAGCCAAGGCGGGGTCAGCGATGATGCGATCATTATCTATCTCCGCAATACAAAAAGCATTTATACTTTGAGCCACACTCAAATCCGAAGGCTGCAGGACGGCGGCGTAAGCCAAAGGGTGATCAATTTCATGGCCGAACCTTTTTAGAGGAGGGCTGGCCTTTAGAAAAAATGTTGCAAAAAAATAATAAAAATCTTACACGGTATAGATCAACGGCATCATTCAACTTTCCGAAACACCCTATGTCAACACAGATAGAAAATTCCAAATTCGATGACTCCTACTTCCAACACCACCTTCCTCAAATTTACCGGACGGTGCTGAAAGATTTTAGAAAGATCGTCCAATCTTTCGTCTTCTTTCATGCCTTTTTTCTAGCGACAATCGGAGCGGAAATAGTTTTTTTCCTGCCGTTTATCGGGACATCCGCGATGACCGCGCTCGGCTTGGGAACTTTATTTCTGACCTGCTTTTCTTATTTGGTTCTTCATTTTTACTTTCAGGCTAGAAAGCCCGAGCGACTGCTACAACTAAGAGAAGTATTTCTGCAATCTTGTAGAAGGCACATTGCGGTTCCGCCCGGAGAGACGCAGTATCATCTTTCGATTGCCGAGGCCCTGCTCAAACTTGCCTCCTACCTGGAAGACTTTGAAAAAAATTTCTATAGACCTCCTGTTTTTTTGCAAATATTCAATCCCATTTTCATCAGAATGTCTTCTTATTGCTATTGGAAGGACGTTTTCAAATTGAAAAAGCTCCTTTTTGCCGCTGCTATCGAAGAGCATTTAAAACAGATCCGAATGACTCCGACCGATCTCGAAGTCCATGCATCGCTTGCAACGACTTATGTAGCCCAGTCAAAAATCTACCGGTTGAGTTTGCGAAATAGGAAAGACCAACTGCTATTTGAAGAGAATTTCCGAGGCGCAGCGCGTCTGGCGATCGAAGAATTTCGGATCCTCAACCATTACGCTCCGAACGACCCTTGGGTCCATGAACAACTAGCCCAGGGCTACCACGAACTAGACATGCCTGAAGAAGAATTAAGGGAAGTCGAAATCCTGCTAAAGGTACGCCCCCAAGATAAAGACACGCTTTTCCGATTAGGCCAGCTCTATTTCCTTCAAGGGATGAACGCTAAGGGGCTTCAAATCTACGAAGACTTGAAACAGTCGAACTTCAAGAAAGCCGAAGATTTGATCGCCTCCTACGGGCGTCGACCCCAAAACTCGGGTTATTAATTAAAAGAATGCACTGAGGAATCCCTTCCAATCGACAGTGCCTATGATGAGGCCGAGAGCGCTCACTTGACACGCTTTCCAATTGACCCGCTCCTGATAAAGCTTCTGCCCCCAAAAATTGGATAGTACGACGATGGCTACTGTATACATAGGAAAAATAATCGCATTTTCAAAAGCTGTGGCTTTCGATGTCGCACAGATGAGGAAAAATGTTCCTGTTCCACTGGCCGCGCCGCCGAGCAAACCATAAAGAGCCTCCTTCGCTTTCGGTTTTCTCTTTTCACTTGCGATAAAAATCCAGAGCTGCACGATTCCGGAAGTCAAAAACATGAAGGGGAGGAACCAAACCGATTTGATTTCTTCGGAGGAAAAGAAGGTAGAGATCTCTTCAGGATGAGAGAAATTGAGAAGAAGCGCTCGCCATTGGAAAAGGACCAAAAGGGCAACGTGGAGGGCAAACATACCGATGCAGAAGAAAACCCACCGATTGCGCTCTAGCATGCCCGCTGTCCCCTGCCCCGCCCAAAAGATCCCCGAGACAACGATGATCGATCCGATGGCATGCCAAAAAGTGTAGGGAAATCCATAATCCGCCCCAAAAAAGAAAGCCATGAGAATTGCGGGCATGACCGTTGAGGAGCTTAAAAGGGAAAATGTTAAGCCGGGAGGGCCTTTTTCGAGAGCTCTTCCTAAAAAGTAAAGCATAAAAGCAAAAATGACGCCGGCGACAGCGCCTAGCAAGGCGACCGATCCGTTCCATGCGTAATTTCCGCTCCGGACCGGTTCTAAAAGCACTGCTGAAAAAAAGGCCGTCAGCATCATGAATACCAGGTATCCCTTGGTCGTTCCGCCATTGTCGATGCTTTTTCTCATCATGAGGTTGGAAAAGGCAATGAATGCTCCGGAGATAAGAATGAAAAAAATAGCCATAAAAAAATTCCTTTGCGACTATGAGCCTATCCGCAATATGGAGCAAAAAATCTGCCCATCTTGTTCTCTCGACATTGCATAATAGGATCGTTGGCCCCCAAATCTTGCATCGAAAATCGGCTTAAAAAAACCCGAAACCCGACAGAACCGTTCTAGGACGGCACTCCAGATATTATACGATTGGGCAAATTATTCGCCCAATCGTATAATCGAGAGGAATGTTGACTGTACGACTTGCCCAGTTGGGGCTTTTGATCGCTCTTCCTCTCTTGGCCAAGATCGATCCTGCCGATTGGTCCGTCGCGAAAACGTCCAATGAGGAGGAAGCGCTTTTTCTGCGGCGCATCGCTGATTTTTGGCAGGAAGGGGAATATGGGATCGCCAAAAGCCAAATGGAGGCATTCCTCTCCTCGTTTCCGGAAAGCCGCTTTTCGGACCCCCTGCGCATTTGCCTGGGCGACATCCTGCTCCGCGAGAAGAACTTTTCAGCAGCTTTGGCATCCTATGCGGACCTCTCTCCTGAATTCGAGGCGAAAGCTTTCTTGAACCGGATGCAATGCCTCTACAACTTGGAATGGTATTCGACTCTGGCGGACGTTTGCGAAGGCCATTTAAAAAATGACTTGGATTCGGATACGAAACACAAAACGACTTTTTACCTTGCAATCGCCCTCTATCATCAGTGTTTGAATGCTTCGAAAGAGCCAGAAATGCTTTTGAAACTGGCCAAAAGAGCCGAACCTCATTTCGAAACTCTTTTGGAGAGCGACCTCTCTACGGAAGTCTCTCAAGCCTTCGCCCATCTCTGCTGCATTTTGAAAGAATATCGGAAAGCGGTGAACATCTACCACGACTTGGCTGCCAAAGAGCCGCTCGTAGAAGATGAAATGAACTTCCAGGCAGCTTTGATTCAGGCCGAATACGACAAAGCTTTAGCCATTCAGTCCTTTGAACAAATCGCAAAAAAAGGGCAGGTGAGAGCCAAAGAAGCGGCCTATAATCGCCTGATCCTCTCTTTCGAGGCAGGGCACCACGATGAAATAGCGAACGGCAAGGAGGCGATCCTAGCCTCCCTGTCTGACGAGAGGAACGGGATGGGTCGATTTTTCATAGGGAGGAGTCTCCTCGCTTTAAAAAAATATAGCGAGGCGATCGTTGAATTGACAGCCTTTCTGAAAGAAGTTGCGCCAACCGCTACAGATTCGATCCGTTCCGGATTGCTCTCTTTGATCGAAGCGGCTCATCAGGCGGGTGATGTCGCGGCTCTCGATACGGCTCTCTTGAAACTTTCGGAAATCGATCCTTCCGATGGGCAGATCGCTAAAGGGCGCCTCTTGCGGTCGATGCTCTTGAAAAACTTAAGCCGGATCGATGAGGCGAGAGAAGAGCTCCAAAGCCTGCTGGCTGCTTTTTCATCTTTCCCGGACCGATCGGCGGCCCTTTTCGAGTGGGCCGATTTGGAATACCAAGCCGGGTCTTGGGAAGCTTGCCGGTCAAGATCTTACGCCTTTTTGGAACAATTTCCCGAACACGAACTGGCTCCTTTCGCTTGGCGGTATCTCGCCACCGCTTCCAGCCATATCTCGAACGAAAATGTCGAAACCAAAGAGCGATTCGCAAAGGATCTCGAAGCGTTGTTGGACCAAAAAAGTCTATTTTCCATACAAGAGGCAAGCGATTGGCAATTCTATCTTGCCAGGGCGTATGTTCATTTAGGCCATTTCGAAAAGGCAGCCGAGGCCCTTCGGTCTCTTCTCAAAGACAATTTTCCATTCACGCAGGAAGCGAACGCCCACCTGCTCCTAGGCTTGGCTCTCCGCGATGGGTTTGGAGATACGGCCGCTTTTTGCGAGAGAGCCGAAACCGCGATCGCCATGAAAGCTGATTTGATGGACCCGAAGCTTTTGCATGTGTCTCTATTCAATGCATACTTGGAACAATCGAACCAAGCCCCCCATCTGATGGAAAAAAGCGCCGAACACTTGTACGAGGCATTTGCAGCTCACGCGGAGATTGCGAAAGAAAATTTACTCTGGCTGGGAGATTGGTATTTATTTAAACAAAATGAACCCCGCGCATCAAAAATCTTTTCCGCGCTGCTAGAATCCGCTTTCGACGAAACCGCTTGCTACAAATTGGGTAAACTCTATTCATTGATGGGCCGCTCCGAAGATCAAATTCCGCTTTTGGAGAACTTGATCGGCTCTTACAGGGACGATCCTTCGGCTGATTGGAAATGGGAGAGAGAAGCCAAGCTTCTTTTAGCCGAAGCATATATCGACACGGGATGCGAAGACAAAGCCTTGGGTCTTTTAAACGAAGTCGTGGGCGGGAATTCTGCCACCCGGTCTGAAACGGTCGCTAAAGCCTATTTGGAGAAGGCCCGGATCTCTGCGGCTAAACTGAAGAATGAATCGCCGAACGATCAAGCGTTGGCTGATGCCGCTTCACAATTCAAAGACCTGATTTTGCAAAGAAGGCTCGAGCAGGAACCGATCCATTTAGAAGCCGCTCTTGAATATGTGGATCTCCTTGAAACATCGGCTTCGAACCGGGCGGAAAAGCGGCTGGCTCTTTTGGAAAAAATTAAAAAAGATTTTGAAAATACGGATAATTTATTGTCGAAAGACTACCATCAAGCACGCTTGAAATACCCTGCCAAAAATCGGATTTATGAAGCTTATATCAGATGGATCGATGAAGAGATTCTTCTGGCACAATCCGATCTCTCAGCCGATGTTGGCGTACAAAAAGAGTTGCATGCAAAGGCAAAAAATCTTTTGCTGCAAATTAAAAGCGAGTGCGACCATCCTGCACTTTTGAAACGGGTTTCCTCGCGATTGCAAAACGCCGATGTATCATTCGTTGAGTAAAAGAAAAATCCTTGCCGTCTGCATCGCCGCTTCGCTGATCTCCCATATTATTTCTCTTGTATTTCTTCAAAAACATTCTTTTTGGAGCTCCCCCTCCAAGACCGCGCAAGGAGAAATGCCTTCCCTTTCCTTGATGGTCAAGGTGGAGTCCGACAAAATTTTAAGAGAGTCTTTTCAGGAAAATTCGCTTGAAACGGATCCTGGATCTGCTGCAGAACAAAAGCCGCATCCCGAAATCACCTCCTCCCCTTCTTTGCCCCTCGTGATTCAACCGATCCACATACCGCCTCTTTTTATCTCTTCGAGTGTTGCATCGATTGCCTTGAAGCATGAATTTGAAAAGGAGATTCAAATCCCTTCTTTTACATTGCCTCCGATCGAGTCTCTCAACCTATTCGAGCATCTACCAAAGGACCTGATCATCCCGGCCCCATCTCTTGCCAAAACTTTGCAGAGCAGCCCTTCCTTTCTTCCAAAAGCTCCGATGGCTCTTGCTGCGGCGCCTGATTCAAGACGCGCTTCGCCCCTTCCCATCACTTACCCTACTCCGCTCCTGACTCCTTCCTTGCATGAGTCCGGAGCAGTCCCTCAAAGTTTGAAACCCCAAATTCTCTCCCACCTTCCCGATTTTCCTACCCTTGAAGAGCTTGGCGGCTCTTCTTATTCCGATTTTTTTGATACAGAGATTGTTTTCTCGCCGATGGACAATGGGAAGGGGTACGTTTTCGCTTTGACTCTCGTCCCACAGCCTGGCCTGACTCTTCCAAAGATACGACAGCACTATACATTTTTGATCGACCGGTCGAATTCGATTCAAAAAGAACGCCTGACTGCGGTCAAAAATGCCGTATTGCTAGCTCTCGAAGAATTGGATTTAGAAGACAGTTTCAACATCGTCGCATTCGACAGCAAAGTGGAAAAACTGTCTCCGGCCCCGTTGCCCGCGACCTCGACTTCGCTGCAAACCGCCCGGAATTTTCTAAATCAAATCCATCTTGGAAGCTTCTTTTCTACGACCAACATTTGCAAACCCCTTCTCCTCACCGTTCCTGGAGCTTCTCAAGATGAGGGCCTTCATACCGCGATCCTTTTCTCCGATGGAGAACCTTTAAGCAAAAAAGCGGCTCAAAGGGAATTGGCCTTGGAATGGACCGCGTACAATCAGGGACGCGTTTCTCTTTTTGCAATCAGCCTGGGCACCGACCCTCATTTAGCCACTCTAGAGGCAACCGCTGCCCTGAATCGGGGGAAACTTCTCTATTCTCCAACAAAACGGGGGATCAAACGAAAATTATTAAAATTGGTGAAGACGATCGCCCATCCAATTGCCAAAAACTTGACTGCGACTGCGATCCCTCGATCTTCCCAAACCAATATTTTTCTCTATCCTAAAACCCAGGAAATGCCATCCCTATATCTCAATCAACCGTATGTAATCCTAGGAACCATAGACAAGCTGGATAATTTTATATTTTTTATACAAGGAAAGCTTAAAAATAAGTGGCTAAACATCAGAAAAAACATCTCTTTCATCAATGCCAAAAGGGGAGACGCTTCTCTGAAAGCGGAAGTAGCTCTGCAGCAAGCATACACTCTGTATGAGAAATATCTCTCCGATCTGGATCCCGCACACCTCGCTGAAGCGAAAGCTCTTCTTGAGCCTCATCATTTGCAATCGGCATTCCAATGAGCCTCCGCATTATTGGAGGCCAATTCAAAGGAAGGATCCTGAAAGCGCCAAAAGGTCCTTCGACTAGGCCTACTCAAGGAATGCTTCGGGAATCGGTCTTCAATATCTGTCAAAATAAGATCCAAGGGGCGCATTTTCTCGACTTGTTCGCCGGCAGCGGAGCTATGGGACTGGAAGCGTTAAGCCGCGGAGCCTGCCATGCGACCTTGGTGGAAAGCGATCGGAAGGCGCTCTCCTCCATCCGGGAAAATATAGCGATCCTCCAAGTCGCCTCGCAAACGACCTTGATAGCCTGCGATGCGAAACAAGCGGTCAAGCAGCTTTCCAGTTCTTTCGATATTATTTACATAGACCCACCTTATCATACGCCGGCAGATCCATTTGTCGAAGAGCTCGTTGCTCGCGACCTTGTTGCGGCGGATGGGATCCTCTTTATGGAGGAACGGAGCCATCCGAATCCATCGCCTCCTCGCTTTGCTTTCCTATCCCTAGTAGACTCTCGCCGGTTCGGAGAAGCGCTCTTACATCAATATCGATTTTCGGCTAAGAGGGTGGTATAACACCCTCTATAAGGAGAAATATGACCCGCACCGCTCTTTTTCCCGGAGTCTTCGATCCTCTGACTTTGGGCCATCTGGATATCATCAAAAGAACTCCGATCGTTTGCGAAAAACTCATCGTAGCGGTAGCGCAAAATCCAGCGAAAACCACATTCTTTACGGTAGAAGAGCGTCTGGATATGCTTCGAGCCGCGACTCACGACTGTCTTCATGTGGAAATTACCGCCTTTTCAGGGCTGGCCGTAGAATACGCCAAGGAGAGAAACGTTGCGTTTCTTGTGAGAGGACTTCGTTCATTTTCCGATTTTGAACATGAATTTCAAATGGCGGCCGCCAATCGCCGCATGAGCGGGCTTGAAACGGTTGTTTTTATGTCCCAGCATTCCTATATCAGCTCTTCTTTAATCCGGGAAATCGCCCATTTCGGAGGCCCGCTGCA
>Ga0206877_10229_pt1 | contig 15578 bp, 12 predicted proteins | sample Alteio_BWOrgCont_7_FD_152623 | JGI IMG/M metagenome (GOLD analysis project Ga0206877, IMG submission 152623) | Enriched cells from forest soil in Barre Woods Harvard Forest LTER site, Petersham, Massachusetts, United States -... | ecosystem: Environmental > Terrestrial > Soil > Temperate forest >...
GGCCTCGATATAGGTCGACATGCCGATGCCGCGGAACTTACCAGCCTTCTTCGAAGCCTGCCAGCGCTCCTTGAAGCCGTCCCAGCCCGCCACTTGCATGGCCCGGCGCATATGGCCCTCAAACTCGCCCGAATCATAGGTGCGGCCGGTCGGTGCCTTGAACGGCATCTGCTCCGGCTTGACGAAATTGCGGGCACGGACGGCGTCCACGCCCAGCCCCGTCTCGAAGGCGACGGCATCCATCAGCCTCTCGATCAGATAGGCCGCTTCCGGCCGCCCCGCGCCGCGGTAGGCGTCGACCGGCAGGGTGTTCGTGAACACGCCGCGCACCCGAACATCCATGGCGCCGATGGCATAGGCGCCGGTCGCCATCAGGGCGCCGAGCCAGGGAATGAAAGGCGCATACTGCGACAGATAAGCCCCCAGATCACCGATGATATCGATTCGGACGGCCAGGATCCGGGCGCGGCTGTCGAGCGCCGCCTCGATGCGGCTGACATTGTCGCGGCCCTGGGTGTCGGCGAGGAAATGCTCGGTACGGTCGGCGGACCACTTCACCGGCTTGCCGAGGCGGCGCGCGGCCTCCAGCGCCAGCGGATATTCGCGGTAAAGGAACGCCTTGGTGCCGAAGCCGCCGCCGACGTCGCCGGTCTTCACATGGATGGCTTCCGGCGGCACCCTGAAAATGGAACTCGCCAGCGCGTTGCGGATTCCGTGCACGCCCTGGCTGCCGAGGGTCAGCGTGAAGCGCTCGCCATCCCATTCGGCCAGACAGCCGCGTGGCTCCATGTAGTTGGCCACGAGGCGATTGTTGACGATGTCGAGGGAAACCACCCGCGCGGCTTTCTCGAAGGCCTCGGCGACCTTGCCGCGGTCGCCGATCTGCGCGTCATAAGCGAGGTTGCTGCCATTTTCCGGCCAAACCAGCGCAGCGCCGGGCTCCAGCGCCGCAACCGAGCCCACCACTGCGTCGAGCGCGTCGTAATCGACCGCGATCGCCTCAGCGGCGTCCCTGGCCTGCTGCAGCGAATCGGCAACGATGAAGGCGACAGCATCGCCGACATGGCGCACCACGTCGCGGGCGAGCAGCGGGTAGGGTTGTGGGCGCTGCTGCCGGCCATCGGCGTTCTTCATCAGCGCCAGGCAGGGCAAATCGCCGAGATCGCCCAGGTCGGCCGCGGTAAGAATCAGACGGACGCCCGGCATCGCCGCGACGTCGGAAATGTCGGCGATGGTGAAGCCCGCATGGGCATGGGGCGAGCGCAGCACATAGGCGCGCAGGGCGCCTGGACGCGCCTCGTCGTCCACATATCTACCGATTCCTGTGATGAAAGCCTGATCTTCCTTGCGACGCACGGCTTGGCCGACGCCAAATCTGGTAGGCGGCATAATGCCTCCCGCAATGAATTGAGCGACAAGACGACAATATCCTGTGGGGATAGCACAGGCGGGGGCGTTTGCAAAAATCCTGAAAAATCTATCGTCATATGCTGGACATGCACGATGTGCTTTGCTACATCGCCGCCATCGAGCGCGGCAAACCCCGCGCTCTGATTGTTTCCGATGGGCGCATAGCTCAGTTGGTAGAGCAGCTGACTCTTAATCAGCGGGTCCTAGGTTCGAGCCCTAGTGCGCCCACCATCGGAAAACTTAAGCACAATCAGCAGCTTAGGCAGACAAGGCGACCGGAACATCCGGCGCTCTATCCACCGCGATTCGGCCTTCTGGTGGATAGGCGGTGGATAAGCGCGTGATTTTGGCCTGCTTTCGGCCCCCTGGCGCGGATGCTGGCAGAGGCGGGATTCGGGTTCCATCCGCGATTCGCGGCGGGTGCTCGGCCCACACGACCTGACGGTTGCAGGCGGAACGAGGCAGGCACCGCTGGGCTCGTGCCTGCTCGCCCTGCCGTGCCCACGCGGGGGTGCCCGGCGGTCGCAGGCGGGCGCGCCAGCGGGCACAGGTCCACCCCCCGGGGTGCTCGCGCGTGACCCATGCGGTTGCGCAGCCCCACCGACTAAATTCACCACCCCGCCAACTTCGGACCTGCGCCAACTTCGGACCTGCGCCAACTTCGGACCTGCGCCAACTTCGGACCTGGGCCAACTTCGGACCTGCGCCAACTTCGGACGCACCAGAGCGGGCTCCCGCTCGGGGCATTTTCGTCACGTGACGAAAACGTCGGTCGATGCATTTTCGTAGAACTACGAAAACGCCGGTTGATCACCCAGCTCAAGCAGGCGGCACTCCCTGACGTCGGCGAACTCAGGGGGAAGCGAGAGCTTACCCCGACGCCATCGGGGTCCATGGTGTCGTCGGGCTGTCGGCGCCGTGCGCTGCTCATACGGTGAGGGGGTTCAAAGACGGGCCTGACGGAGGCACCGCGCCGTGCGGCTCCCTCCTCGCCGTGCTACACTTCCATCATGTCGAAGCCGCCAAAGCCTCCCGACCAGCCCGAACCGCGCCTGCCGATGAGCCCGGGCGAGGATCGCGGGGTCGACGGGCTTTGGCGTGCGCGACAAGTCAATCCCGACGAGACTGCCGAGCCAGCGGAACAGGACCTTGGTCGCAGCCCATAGCAGTGCGGACACAAGCCAGGTGACGCCGAGGATCACGCCGCCTGCGGCCAGCGTGAGGCCGAGCGCTGGGTGCATGACAAATGCGACGATGATGGCTGCGAGGATTATCGCACCGCCAATGCCAGCCGAGCGTTCGAGGCATGGCATGCTTCTTCGGGTCGTCCTTGCATAGCGCCTGCATCCCACCGAATATCCGTATCAGCAACCCCGGGATACTCCGATGGCGGACGACGAGCACGTCGCATTACTCAAGCAGGGCATGCCCGCCTGGAACGCGTGGCGTTCTGAGAACACCAATATCCGTCCGAAGCTCAGCGGGGCTGATCTCAGCGGGGCGAAGCTCTTCTGGGCGGACCTCCGCGCGGCGGACTTGAGCGCGGCGGACCTCCGCAAGGCGGACCTCATGGGGGCGAACCTCTTCAGAGCGATGCTCAGCAGGGCGGACCTCAGCGGGGCGAACCTCAGCGGGGCGAACCTCAACGGGGCGAACCTCTTCAAAGCGAGCCTCAGCAGGGCGGACCTCATCAGGGCGGACCTCCGCGGGGCGAACCTCCGCGTGGCGGACCTCCCCGGGGCGAACCACAACGGGGCGGACCTCAACGGGTCGGACCTCCGCGAGGTGAACCTCAACGGGGCGGAACTGGGCGTGGCGGACCTCCGCGGGGCGAACCTCCGCGAGGCGGACCTCTCGGGGGCGAACCTCAACGGGGCGGACCTCAACGGGGCGGACCTCAGCGGGGCGAACCTCTTCAGAGCGAAGCTCAGCAGGGCGGACCTCTTCAGGGCGGACCTCCGCGGGGCGAACCTCCACGAGGCGGACCTCCCCGGGGCGAACCTCAACGGGGCGGACCTCAACGGGGCGGACCTCAGCGGGGCGAACCTTAGCGCGGCGGACCTCAGCGCTGCCACCCTGGTCGACGCGGACCTCACGGACGCTGATCTCAGCGGCTGCCGGGTATACGGCGTATCCGCGTGGGGTCTAAAACTGCAGGGAGCCAAGCAGCAGAGCTTGGTCGTCACGCGTGAGGGTGAGCCCGAGATCACCGTCGACAACATTGAAGTCGCGCAGTTCATCTATCTCCTACTACACAACGAGAAGATCCGGGACGTGATCGACACCATTACTTCCAAGGCAGTCCTGATCCTGGGTCGCTTCACCGAGGAGCGTAAGCCAGTGCTCGACTCGCTGCGTGAGGAACTGCGCAAGCGTAACTACCTTCCGATCCTGTTTGACTTCGAGAAGCTTAGGAGCCGCGATACGGACGAGACGATCACGCTGCTTGCTCGCATGGCGCGGTTCATCGTTGCCGATATCTCTGATGCCAAGAGCGTGCTGCAGGAGCTGCGAGCAATTGTACCAGACCTTCCTTCGGTGCCGGTGCAACCAATTATCCTCGCGGTGCAAGAGGTGCCCGGCATGTTCGACTTCTACCGGAACTTTCGGTCGTTCCTGAACGTCCACCGCTACGCTAGTCAGGAGCAATTAATTGCTGATCTTGGTGAGAAGATCATCCGCCCCGCAGAACTCAAGGCCTCGGAGCTTCGAGGTTTAACTTAGTGCACGGCGCGTGATCGAGGCGGAACTGGCCAAGCCTCGATAGCGTGCCAGCGTCGAGCCCGTCGCCATCACCGCGACAGGGGGCAGGCGACGCGCAGGCATCAGCGTCGAGGCCGTTAGGAGCGTCCTACAGCGCGCCGGGCGCGCAGGGCGACCGAACCGAGCAAGCCGCGCCAGCACACCAACGGCCACGGGACGCGATCAGCCGGGCCATCGGTGCGGAACCCACGCCGGGACACAGCCGGGGCCAAAAATCTCGCCGGGACACAAACAGGACACGCTAAAGGGGCGATTTCCACAACTCATTCATATCGCAGAGGGTTTCACGCCGATGGGAGCTAACTCATATCCCCGCTGGCAAATATCATCACGGACCCAGCTCTCATCGCCGAACTTAAGCGACTTTATGCCGAGTTGCCGTATCAAAGCCGCCGAGCCTCCACGCACTTTGCCGCCCGCCCATACCATGGAGGGGGAGGCTTTAGCCCGTTGGATGGCGGCGGACGAAAACCTCTCGCGCATACAACGGCGCATCAAACAGATCGAAGCTAGCCGATGAACAAGACACCCAAACGCCCCCGCGATCCGAACCAGTTGGCTCGTATGATTGTGGATATTGCCACAGGCGATGTTACCGACCCCAAAGAGTTGGAACTTTCTGAGGCTCAGAAATTTGCCAGATCAGGCGGTCTAAAGGGGGGCGACGCTAGGGCGCAGAAACTATCGCCAGAACGCCGCGCCGAAATCGCAAAAATTGCCGCTGCAAAAAGATGGGCAAAGCGTTCACCTATTTCTTAGGTGAAGGTATTGACGCCTCGTGAGTTTGTTGAAGAATTTTAACAAGACTTTCCGGTGATTGCGTATTTTTAGCTATGTCATCCCTAAGATTTATCGCACCGAAATGGGATTCATAAGCCGCAAGGGCATTATTCAGTGACAGTGTAAACATCTTAAAGTGTACTGGAGACAATGTTACGCCTACCTGCTCTTCGATAGAGGGTGGTACATTTGCAGGTGAAACGATGCGAGAAAATACTAGCGTTATATCCCAAGGACTAATGCGGGTTGATGATCCATTGCTATAGTGCTCCTCGTAACCTTCTCTTCTGGTCTGCTTCATATTAGTGCTAGTTGAAACATCAGTTGGCATAGCGAGGTATCTCTAAGTAGGAGCCCGTAATCCCTACAGGCGGAGGGGCCTCATAATCGCGAGAGCCGTTTACCGAAGACACGGAATAGTTTTTTGCTGTTTCTATTTTTATCACACTATCTGAAGACGCAGCATCAATCTTAATTGGATTATTTGACGCCACGGCAGAATCGAATATAGCATATAATCTTGAAAACTTATCAATACTTGCACTATCATAAGCAACCGGCGCAAGAGTCAATTCTGAAAAGTCACCGCTAAACTTCATAAAGGTAGGATAGTCTACGAATTGTACAATAAGGGCGCGATCTAGTTTCGCGGCAATGTCGAGAAGTGTTTGTATAGTGAGTTTTCCATACGCCGGATCTTCTAACCGAGATACTACGCTCTGAGGTTTTTCGAGGAGATGCCCAAAGTCCGCCTGGGACAGGTCACCACGAAGTGCCCGTATCTGCTGAGCCACAAACCGGCGCACTGTCGCGCCAACATATGAGTCTCTATAGGCCTTGTCGCGGAACTTTTCTGCCAGCCTTATCAATCTATGGGAAATCGCAGACAGGTGATTTGTGCCCATGTCTCAGAACGCCTTTCTTCCGGTTCAGGGCCGCAGGACAAGCTTGCGCATATTCGTCGCCGTTTATTTTTTCGAATCCCGAAAGCAAGAAGAATTCCTTCTTCTTCCTATTAGAGTATCCGAGAATTCGATAGGATATTGGTGGCGCTTCGTCATCGGCAGGCAGGTCTATTCGAATTTCCTCAAGTCCCGCGCATTTTCCATGAAGAACGTCGTACAGTGGGCGCCCCCATTCACGGGTATTCGCCAAAACTTCGAGTGACCGATCAACTTCGGCAGCGATAGCCGTGGGCAAATTGTCATACCACTCATGGAAGCCCTTCCGCCCCGAATTCGACGTATCGTAACATCTGAACTGCCAAATCGCCATAGCTTTTTTGCGATAATTTTTGTAATGGGACGGTTGAGAATCTATATCAAATTTGCGATAAGGGCGAGCCGTACAGAAAAACCCGCTCGCGCGGAAACGGGAGCGGGTTTCTGAAATGGGCGCTGCACAACTCTTGCGAAATTGCGAAGCGCTCATGCCGGTTCGATACGGCTACTCGCGTTTTGCCGATGCGGGTAGCGTAGCGCCCGTAGCTCAATTGGACAGAGCTCGCGATTGCTACTCACGGGGTTGCAGGTTCGAATCCTGCCGGGTGCTCCACCAAAATCGCAACGGGCATTCTCATTAACATGGGGATGTCCGTTTGTTAAACCCGTATGAACTGACAGTTTATGCTTAACTGTCAAGCACAAGAGTCACATTATGCGAGGCATGAACAAGCTCTCGCCCGAAGATCGCATCATCTCCTCTGCGAAGGACAATCGATCCGTGCAATTACTTGTCTTACCGGCGCCAGCAAAAACACCGTCATTAAGCTCCTTGTCGACACGGGGAAGGCTTGCATGGCTTTCCACGATATCGAAGTTCGCAACGTGAAGGCGAAGCGCATCCGGGTCGATGAAATCTGGAGCTTCACCTATGCCAAACAGAAGAATGTCAAAGAGGCCAAGGCTGCTCCGGACGGCGTTGGTGATACATGGACATGGACCGCCATTGAGGCCGCTACCAAGCTGATCGTCTCCTACTTCGTTGGCGGTCGCGACAGCCAGTGCGCAGCGTACCTCATGGATGATGTCGCCGGTCGTCTCGCCAATCGCGTACAGCTCACGTCAGATGGCCACAAAGCCTATCTGGACGCCGTTGAGAGCGCATTCGGTAGCGAAGTGGACTACGCGCAGATCGTGAAGCTCTACGGCGCGGTGGCCGACGGCGTCAAGGGCCGCTACAGCCCGGCAGAATGCACCGGCATCAAAAAGGCGAAGGTTGAAGGCGACCCAGATTGGAAGCAAATTTCGATAAGCTACGTTGAGAGGTCGAACCTCACCATGCGCATGCATATGCGTCGCTTCACACGTCTGACAAACGCCTTCTCCAAGAAGGTCGAGAACCACGCCTACGCTGTCGCGCTCCACATGATGGATTACAACTTCGTCCGCATCCATAAGACACTGCGCATGACGCCTGCCATGGCTGCTGGTGTGAGCAAGAAGCTTTGGGAGATTGGTGACATCGTTGCACTTGTTGAGGCAATGGAACCGAAGCCCACGAAGCGCGAATCTTATAAAAAAAAACTAAATTGGAGGCCTGACCAATGGGACCATATGGGATGTTTGTGGAACACGATGAGATCGGAACCGGTGCTTTAAAAAAAGAGCCGCCGATTCTCCTAGACGCAAAAACTGAAAGGGAAGCCTCGGACCAGGCAATTGTGCGCGCAAACTCTTTGTATCCGGCGTTAGCATCTCGCGTGCTCATCCGTGTGGTGGGCGGCGATGGCAGCGGTCGGCCAATTGCGGAAATCCGTCGACCAATTTCAAACTGACCCACTACCCGTCAATTTGACGACTTGACGGCTCAAAGGACCCGCATCTGAGCGCACTGCCACGAACAGAAGTCAGGCGGCGGTTTTTACGGTCTCAGAGTTTGGCCGTTCGCTCTGGTGCGGCGCCATTCGGCGATAGATTGTAAAATTTTCCCTCACTGAGCTTGTGAAAATTCTCCGGCTAAAAATTGCCGGAGCAATTGCCTGAACTCTTCCACCTCGCTTTCGCCGAGACCGCGCCAGAGGCGCTCAAGGTTTGTCATGGCATCCTGAAAATCGGATTCATTAACGGCACTGTGGCGTGTGCGGCGATTGTCAAAATGCCCGACGCGAGACATGCGGGTGGCTCCTGTTGCGAGGGTGGGCACGGGGGGACAGCATTATGGCCCTCACAGGCTTTTGCAGCCAAGTTTTTGCAGCCAGACACCGTCAGGATTAGGATTGGTGCGTTGACGGCATCACGGAGACTTCGGCAGTGAGTGAAACGCAATTTTCGCGGGCTGACTGGCATCCCGGCAAGCGGCGCCGGACGCAACCGCGCCAGCGCTGTTATGGCGGCCAGAAGGTCGCCCCTATCGGTCTGTTGATAGCGGCAAAGCTGGTCGGCCTGGGCACGAACACCGCCAAAAGGTGCGAAGCGACAGCGCGTTCGACCGGCCATCGCTGCCGCAAGGTTGCCTTAAAAGGCACAACCCGATGCCTGTCGCATGGCGGTGGCGGCACGATCAAGCAGAGCAAGCGCAGGCCCTACATTGCGACGTCGCACAGGCTGCGCGTGTTAGCCCGAGAAGCTGGTCTACTCGACGATAAGGCCTAAAACCTGAGGAATGCTCAGAAACCTTGCATAGTGCGGGTAGAGGATTGTAGAGCCGCACCAGACACCAGACACCTGAATTTCCACACGAAATCACCCAGCAGACATAGTCGCAGGCACACTGACGGCCCCCGGCACCCCCGCATCGACAGGCACGGATCGACGCACAAACGCCCGGCGGGTCTCGTTGCCCGGCTGATCGCGCTAATGTTATTCCTTGTCTTTCTTTGACTTGTTCTGTCTCAAGATGAGTGGATTTTGGCTCACTTCCAGGACTTCTGTCTCAACCAACCTTGCGCGTGAGACAGAGGGTGAGCCGTGTAAGCCCTTGTTCTTAAAAGGATGTCTCACCTGTCTCGGCTGTCTCTGGTATTTTGGGCAAAATTCTTTAGAGAATTTTTTTTTGAGTCTTTATTTACCTCTCCTCTGTCCTACTCCCTGGAACATAGAGATAGTTATTTCTCTTATATATCTCTCTTAGGGTGAGACAGGTGAGACAGATGAGACATCCCTTTAAGAACAAGGGTTTACGTGTCTCACTCTTGGGTTCTGTTCCTTGAGTACATTGAGACACGCCTGAAGGGTCTCCAGGTGCAATCTGTTGCCTGCCCGCGCCCGTGCTAAATCAGTTCGTTGCCGTCGGCATCGTAGGCCCGCCCGTCCATATCGACGCGGTGTGGGATTATGCGCGTGTTTGGCAGTGGTCTTCCCGGAGCGCTGCCCCAGTCGTGCGTGTACTCGGTGTGCTTATCGTAGGCTGCCCGGCAATCGTCGAGCCTGCCGATGAAGCGCATTCTCTCGCGGGCGCCGAGCACACGGGCCTGGTGCGAATGGAAGAGCGCCCGCCCGAGAACCCGCCGGATACTCGTCTCCAACTCGTCGGAGTTGCGCGCCGGAGATCCCCGGTGCCGTGTCTGCATGAATTGTATGTAGTCGGCATGGATCTGGTCGGCGGACACCAGGATCGGCCCTGTCCGCCAAGGATCGTTTGGATCGGGCTGGTGCTGGTGGAGCGGACGAGCGGCCCAACCGAAGCTGAGCGCCACTGGGCCGCCCTTGTAAAGCAGCTGGGATAGATATTCCTGCTCGGGCGTGGCTCCCGCCGCTGCCAGTTCGGCCCGCGCCTTCGTCTTGTACGGTTCGCGGCGGACGGCTTCGAAGGTGGTTAGGTCGGCGGTGAGTGCGTCATGGACGAAGGCTGCCATCTCGTCTCCGTTGATGGCGGCGTTGAGGGCGGAGAAGTACGGCACATCCTTTGCATGCACCGTAGACACATCGAGCACCAGGAACCGGCGGTCGTTGATGTCGATGGGGAGGGCCACGTCTTCGTTCGAGGCGAAGATGCGCAGCGCGATGTTCTTCACGGTGTAGGCATCGATGCCTTTGGGCTCGATTTCAAGATCCGGGTCGCTCACGTCACCCTTGATCGTGCCCTTTGCCTGCTTGTCGTGGCCGAAGAAGCTCTCGTCATAGAACAGCACGATCCGGTTCTCGGCGGTCACGTTGAACCGCCCGGCGGCGGCGCTCGGCTTCCCGTAGCGATGGAAGCGCTTCTCGCCAAAGATCACCTTGAACATCCGGGCGAACGTGCCCTTCCCCGTGCCGGGCGCGCCGCGCAGGATGATCCCGGTCTCGGGGTTGAGGATCGGGTTCTGGATCTTCCACTGTATCGTTTTGAGCAGGCAATCGAACGCCTTCGGATCGTTGTCGCAGACGATCTCAAACAGGAAGGCTTTTATCAATGGCCACTTGCCGGGCCGGGGAGGCACCGCCAGCCCGGTCCAGAGGTTAAGAGCGCCTCGGGGCTCGGTCCCGGCAGGATAGTTGTCAGCGGTCCTGTATTCGGCGCGAGCGGGATGCTTGAGCCAGGCGTCGGCTCGATTGCACTTCCTGGGGCTGCCGTCCTTGTTCTGTCCGACGACAACCGGCGCATTGGCGAACAGGAGTTTGAATTCGGGGACCTTGAGCATCTTGACGACGCGCCGGGCGCCGCCGTCGCGTACCAGAATGCCGCCCGGGCGGTCTCTGACATAGGCGTATTCCTTGTTCATTTCGATCACCCAGTCAGGGATCTCCCCGACATGTGTCTGCGCGAGGTTGTCCACCTGTTCGGCGCTCATCTCTAGATTGATCGCTTCCAGGATGTCCCAGCGCGCTTTGAGGCCCGCAGAGCCGCCGAAGGCGCGGGCATAGTCCATCAGATCCCAGAACCCGTTCTTGCCGTTCGGGTCGAGTGTGTCCCAGGCGCGTTCGTCTTTCACCGAGTCGCCGCCCTGGTGCCACTTCCCGGCCCATTCCATCCAGAGCCCCTTGCCGAATTCCCTGTACTCGCTTGAGCACGCACCAAAGATCGCGTGCGCCATGCCGATATACGAGCCTTCGCCTGTCACTGCCCCGGTGCGGTCGCGGTTATCGAATTTCCCATCGTTTGGGATAGCCTGAACGAGAGCAGTCAGAAGCTCCTGGTTCCTCAGACCTGGCGCTACTGGTGATACACGGCGCTTATCGTGGATTGCACCACCCGGTGTTCGTGTTTGTGTGCGCTTCCTCGCAGACACGTTGGCAAGATCGATCTCCAACGCCTTTGCCGCCGCGTGCAGGTCGAGAGCCTTGCCTTCGACTTTCACGAAGGAGACGCCAGCGGCAGGGTCGATCACGCCGGGGTTGCATAGCGGCGGATTGATGAAGACGAAATGGCCTTCCCGGTAGAGCCTGAGGTCGGTGGTTGTGCCGGACGGAGTGGCGACGCCTTGGGTGAATACCGCAAGCTCGCTCAGGCCCATCGCGACAGCACCCAGCTGGACGAGTGTCGCGGGCGCCGCAAGCAGGAACAGAAGCCGGAGAAAGATCCGGTCATCGTCTGACCCGGTGCGCGTTGTGCGCAGTGCCAGCCAGGTGATGTTCCTGAATGCTTCGCCCATGCGCGAAACCACATGCCTGCCTGCGTCCTCAATCTTGTCGGCGCGACCCAGACCCTTGGCAAAGACACCATCAGCATCGAGAAAGAACAAGCGCGTCGGCGTGTCGAGATAATCCGAGGCTTTGTGGCTGTGCGGACCTGACGGATTACGCGCTGGCGTGCCAAGCGAGATCGCCCATTCGCCGGTGCGGGCGCGTTCTCTGATCGCCTTTACGACAGCACCAAAGTCCGTGCAGGCAATGGTTTCGTCGGTGAAGTCTGTACCGGCGCAGATTGTCTCGAACTTGCCCCCCGCGCCGATAAGTTTCTTGCCGATGAACCCGCCGCCCTGGTGGCGGGTAAACGTAAGCGGGATGGCTGGGCGGGAGGACTTTGTGTCTGTGTGTGTTTGTGGCGCGGTTTTGTGGTTCTCGCCGGTGTCTTTGGCGCTTTGAAAGTCATCCATTGTCGCGGTTTCCTCGATGTTAGGTCGAGAACCGCTTCGAGGACTTGAGCTGCCGCATCGTCAGCGCTAATATATGCGACGTGCTCCAGCGCCGCATATAATTGGACCGACTGCCGCGACCGTCTCTTGTCCAAGAGGCGGTCGTTTGGTGTCAGGCGGTGTCTGTCTCGTCAGTCTGTGCTTGCCGTCGGGCGCGACGTTTCTGCCGCACCCGTTCAGCGCCTTCTTGAAGCTTGGCGAGACGCACTCTCTCGCCTGGTGTCGGTTGGCGCTCAGGCGAGTTCCGAATCCAATCGTCAAGATCGCCTGTCCAGAAGACTTTGTTCCAGCTTCCGGGCGACAAATAAAACTTTGGTCCGGTGCCAGCGTTCAGTTTCTTTGCCAGCGTGACGGTGCTGAGGTCGAGATAGTCACACGCGGCCTGGAGATGCAGCCAGCGCCCGTGCGAGTTGATGAGGAGATTGTCGGTCATGGAGTTAGCGCCTTGATCGGTTCGCAGTTCTAGCGAGAGAGCGAACACTTGCCGGGCAATTTCCGGCTCCAGTGCGGTGTGCGATGACCGCGATAGGCGCTGGCCCAAAGCTACGAGCCTTGTGCGCTTTATGCAAGAGCCGTACGCGTAACAAAGCGCAGTCAATCTGGTGCGAGGGCAGTATGCCTAGCCTTGTCGGGTGTCACCGCCCGCGACAACACACACACGCCTTAAGGGCGCGTTCGCGCTGGCGGTGTCGCTTCACTTGAGCGCGTCTTCAGACTGGATCTTCAGATCGGATCTTCAGGGAGTTCGCGGGCAGTGGTGCCAGGGCTGACGAGGTTCGAGGTCAGCCAGGCGTCGAAGTCGTCGGCATAGATCGTCCAACGATTGCTGCCGGGCCTTTTATAGGCTTTCGGCCCAAGGCCCTTGGCGAGCACTTGCCTCAGCGTCGACGTGCCCATGTCGCCGCGCTTCGCGGCCTTCTCCAGTGTCAAGGCGGTGCCGGGTTCTTTTGTGCTCATAGGGGTCGTCTCCAATCTGGAGATCGCCCTAGCTTCCGCTGCATGAAGACAGCGTAGGGCGTCAGGCGGATCGCCTACGGAGATTTGGCATCGTTGGCATCGCGAGCCCTCAAATGGTGTCGCTGCGGGAAAAGCCCGCTTCTATACATTTAGGAGCGGGCCGAGAGAGAGTCAACAGCTTCAGACAATGGATCAAGAGAATAAATTAGATCCATGAATTCACGACGCTTTCTGCTTGAGTCGGATGACGTTGGCAGACACCGGTGCAGACACGGCAGACACGGCAGACACGGGAGCCGTCAGAGCCTCCAGCTTGGCGCTCCATGTCGTAAGCGCTTCTCTTTGGCGTTCCAGCGTCCCCGCGCGATTGTAGACGCCACCGATGCCGCCTCGAACACCACTTAAGTGCCCGAGCAGGTCTTCGATCACGAGCGCGTCGGTTCCGGTTTCGTGCAGTCGCGTCGCGACTGTCCTGCGAATGTCATGCAATGTCCACGGCTCGCCCTTCGGCATCGCTGTCACGAGTGTCGCGAACCGCTTGCTGAAGCCTGAGAACGGTTTCTTGAAATTGGTGCCGTCGCCGAAGATGAAGCCATCGCGGGGAAGCCCCTGAAGGCGTTCGCGCAACATCGGCTCAAGCGCGCTGCTCATCGGGATGGTGCGGGATTGCCTGGTCTTGCTGACTTCGGCGCGCACCGTGATCGTCTTTGTCTTGAAGTTTAGGTCACGTGGTTGCAGCGATGCGACTTCATTGCGCCGCATCGCGCTATACAGCAACACCCGCACCAGATCGGTATAGGCCGAGCGATCCGCCGTCGCTGCCAGCACAGCCGACACTTCGGCATCGTTCAGGACACGTTCGCGAGGGGTTTCGCGCACGCCGCGCTTGACGCGGTCAAGCGGGATGGTCGGCACCAGATCGCGGTTGAGGCACCATCCCAGGAAGTGCCGAAGTTCGGACTGAGCCCGATTGCGTGACGTGCCTCCGCTCGCTGCCTGGATCTCGTCCAACCGCAGCATGAGATCGCCGCGTGTCAGCGAGGCGACAGCTCTTGCCGTGAACGGCTTGATGGCTCCTTTCAGCACGCGGATCCTGCGCTTGCGCGAGATCAGCTTGACCGCAGATAGCAATACGGCCCGCTCATACATATCGAGAGCAGCGCTGACAGTCACGGCACGTGCCTGCGCTTCCTGGCGGGCCATTAAGTCGGCAGCGGCTTCCGTCGCCGGACAGCGTCCCTGCGACACGGCTACCTGGTGCTGTCTTCCAAACGTTCGCGCATCCGCCAGCGACAGCGCGCCGAGGCCGATGGCCTTGGTCTTACCGGTGACGGGTGAGCGATATTCAAATCGCCACGAGCGCGATCCCCGCGATGACAGCCGGAGCACCAGTCCCCGCACCTCGCCATCGCGCAGGGCGGTCTCTCCTGATGCTGGCAGGGGGGTTGCGTCAATGATCTTCTGGGTCAGCGCTTTGGCGGTCAGTTTCGGCATGGGACGCTCGATTTTCCTGGTGGATAGGCGGTGGATAGAGTCATCAGGCTTGTGGTGGATAGGCGGTGGATAGCGAATCAAGGACTTGGCATCTCTGTCAGCGGGTCCCTCTGCTAACACCCTCTAAACACAGCACATTTCTAGCTCTATCCACCAATTCTCAGCGTTCGTCAATGATTTTGTCCGTTGACTCTTAATCAGCGGGTCCTAGGTTCGAGCCCTAGTGCGCCCACCATCGGAACTTTGCAAAATCAATAAGCTGTAGCGAATGGCCACTCCCCTCAGGGGACATTGAATGCCTGTTATCTCTCAGGGCAACGCTCTCGCGCGCCGAATGGCCACCTGACTACGGCAGTCCTTGCGGCAATCGCCTGGTTCTCGCTGCTCTGGGGAGACTAAGCAAATGGTCGAAAAACCGCCCGTGTTGGAACATTCGGTGCGCCGCGCTGTTTGATCACAGCCTAGGGGCAACGCTTGCGAGGATAACGCTGTGATTCATTGGATACTCATTCTTGTCATTATCGCCGCCGTGGCCAGTTTGCTCGGAATGCCAAGGTTGGCCGGAACAGCCGCAGCCGGTGCTCGTATCCTCATCGGAGTCGTGCTGGTGATTTTCCTGCTGGTCGTGTTCGGCCTTCTCGCTGTGGCGTGATTAGGGTGTAGCGCGCCGGCAGGCGCAGCGCTCATGTCCGACAAGCGATGGATCGCGCGGCTTTCACGACATGAATCCAACCCCGCGTTCTCAAACGTCGGGCAGATCGATCCACGCCCGATGGGGGCGCCCAGAGCATCGGAACCGATTTGTGTATCGAGTCCAATGCTCTGGCTTTTTGTTGCCACATCGTTTTTTGCGATAAGCTGCCATTCGCTTTGCAGCACGATGCTTGCCGCGAGGATCAATTGTCCTGGACGTAAGTATGATCAGAAAGTGCGGCGCAGGCGCACGCCGGCGCCGACGCTGTCAAATGAACCAGATGCGCCGCTTGGATCCTTTTTCTGGTACCATACTTCAGCTCCAATTATGAAGCCTGGTACGACAGTGTAGATCACCTGCCCGCCAACGACGTAGTACTTGAAGTTGTCGCTCTGTTTGGTTGCGATACTCGGGGCGTCGTATTTTAAATATCCGCCGAAGAGCACGGCCTGGAGCTGTTTGGTCACGCTGAGGCCGGCCTCGGTC
>Ga0206877_10231_pt1 | contig 15543 bp, 11 predicted proteins | sample Alteio_BWOrgCont_7_FD_152623 | JGI IMG/M metagenome (GOLD analysis project Ga0206877, IMG submission 152623) | Enriched cells from forest soil in Barre Woods Harvard Forest LTER site, Petersham, Massachusetts, United States -... | ecosystem: Environmental > Terrestrial > Soil > Temperate forest >...
CTCATATAAAAACTCAATTCACTGGATCAAAACATTGCCTCGCGAAGGAGAGCATTTGCTTGCTAAAGCAGGAGAAGAAAATGCAGGACTGGTAGATATTGGAGAAGGTTATGGTTGTGCTTTTAAAATAGAATCTCATAATCACCCTTCTGCAGTTGAGCCTTACCAAGGTGCTGCAACAGGTGTTGGCGGTATTAACCGCGATATTTTTACCATGGGTGCCCGTCCAATAGCTCAGCTTAATTCGTTGCGTTTCGGGAATATTGATGCTGAAAGAACCAAATGGTTACTGAAAGGCGTAGTGAAAGGCATTGGCGATTATGGTAACGCATTTGGTGTGCCTACTGTTGGTGGCGAAGTTTATTTTGATGAATGCTACAATGTGAATCCATTGGTAAATGCAATGTCTGTTGGAATTTTAAAAGTTGGTAAGTCGGTTTCTGCTATTGCTAAAGGTGCAGGAAACCCTGTTTATATTATCGGTTCATTTACCGGAAAAGATGGAATACATGGTGCAACATTTGCATCTGCTGATATTACTGAAGACTCTGCAGAAGATCTTCCTTCAGTGCAGGTAGGTGATCCATTCCAGGAGAAGTTATTATTGGAGGCATCACTCGAAGTTATTAAAACAGGTGCTGTTGTGGGTATGCAAGATATGGGTGCAGCGGGTATTACCTGTTCAACATCTGAAATGTCTGCTAAAGGAGAAAGCGGAATGATCATTCACTTAGACAAAGTTCCACTTCGCCAGCAAAATATGCTGCCATTTGAAATACTGCTTTCTGAATCGCAGGAGCGTATGTTGGTTATAGTAGAAAAAGGCAGAGAGAAAGAAGTGGAAGATGTAATGAAGAAATGGGATCTCTACTATGCTGTTATTGGTGAAGTGACTGATTCAAAGCAATTGAAATATTATATGCATGGCGAATTGGTTGCTGAAGTACCTGCTGAAGTGCTTGTGCTTGGTGGCGGTGCTCCGGTTTACATGCGTGAGCAGAAAGAGCCTGCATATTTTAAAGAGTTCCAGAAATTTTCAATTGATTCAATAGTGGAACCTGAAGATTATGCTGAGGTAGCGGAATTTTTACTTACTCATCCCAACATAGCTTCAAAAAGATGGGTGTATGAACAATATGATTCGATGGTTGGTACTGTAAATATGAGCACGAATAGCCCTTCAGATGCTGCCATTGTAAATGTTAAGAAGGCAAATTCTGCATTGGCGCTTAAAGTAGATTGTAATTCACGTTACGTGTATGTTGATCCTCAGACTGGTGGCGCAATTGCGGTTAGCGAAGCAGCACGTAATATTGTTTGTTCAGGCGGAGAACCGGTAGCAATAACCAATTGCCTGAACTTTGGTAATCCTTATAATCCAGAAGTATTCTGGCAATTTGTGAACGCAATTAAAGGTATTGGCGAAGCATGCAGAAAGTTCAATACTCCTGTTACGGGTGGTAATGTAAGTTTCTACAATCAGTCTTCGTATGAAGGCCCTGTGTATCCGACACCAACAATTGGTATGTTAGGCATAGTAAAAGATAAGCATAAGGTAATGACACTTGACTTTAAGAAAGAAGGCGACCTTATTTATTTAATTGGCGAAAGCCATAACGATGTTAATAGCTCAGAGTATTTATATTCCTATCACCAGGTGAAAGGTTCACCTGCTCCTCATTTCAATCTTGACGAGGAATTTGAAGTGCACGCTGCCGTAAAGGGTTTAATAGCTGACGGATTGATTCAATCGGCACACGATTGTTCTGACGGAGGACTGTTTGTAACACTTGCAGAATCTGCCATGCCACGTTCATTTGGTTTCGATATTAATTCAGACGGTACTATTCGTAAAGATGCTTTCTTATTTGGAGAAGGACAAGGTAGGGTAGTGGTTTCTGTTAGTCCTGATAAAGAAGATGCATTTGTAGAATACATGGCTAAGTCTGATGCTGAATTCAGTATGCTGGGCGTGGTAGTAGGAAAAGACTTTGTTGTGGACGAAGATTCTTTGGGTGTGGTAGATGATTTCAAAAGAGATTACAATACTTCAATTGAAAATATTGTAAACACCTAAGCTTTAACCTTTCCGCCTTTATAATAGTATTTCTTATAATACGAATCATTCAGGTCGCTTATAATAACTCCACTGTGCACACTTGCATGAACAAACTTATTGTTCTGCAGGTAAATGCCAACATGTGTAACGTATTTGCTTTTTATTTTAAAAAATACCAGGTCTCCTTCTTTTAAGTTTGCTTCCGGAATACTCCTTGTTGCCTCAAACATATCATTGGCGGTACCACTCATGGTTTTGCCATATACGGTTTGAAGTAAAATACCTACAAAATCGGAGCAATCAACCCCAGCCTTTGAATGACCTGAATAGTGATATGGTGTACCATACCATTCGTCAATAAATGAGTAAAGAGGCAGATTTGATATATCGTCTACGCTAACCCCAAGTTTGGCTGCGTATTTTTCTTTAACCTCTTTTTCCTGCGTTTCTTTAGCCGCTTTATTAGCGCGTTCAGCCTTGCGTGAAGTTGCGCAACCCCCAAGGAGGAAGATAATGACGAAAAGCCGGCAATAGAAACCATATATAGTGAGGTGTTTATTCACTTGTCAAAAATAATCCATAGAATGCCCTGATAAATAGCAACATGTGTTTAGTTTTTAAACCCTGTGTGTTAATATCGGCAGCTTAAATAGTCGCTGATTTTGAGGCTTTTATCCGCTTCTTTAGTTCTGAATCTATAAGGCCTAAGGAATTATAAAGCTGCTCATAGGAATCAATAACATAGTACAGGTTTTGCATCTGATCATTTCTGTACTCAGTTTCAAATATCTTCTTTACATCAAAATCCAATCGGGTTACCTTATCACTTAGGCAATGTTTTACTTCGCCGAATGATGACATAATACCTGCACCATAAATTTTCAAATGCCCTTCTTCGCGTATCAATCCAAATTCAATAGTGAACCAGTATATTTTGCCAAGTAGTTCAACAGCCAGGGGATCATCGATATGTTCCAGTGCAATATTGCTTATGCCCTTAAAGAATTCGCAGTAGTTTGTATTGCTCAGCAGGGGTACATGGCCAAATACATCATGAAACATATCGGGCTCTTCAAGGTAGTCGAGCTGCTCCATAGTTCTGAGCCAGCAAGTTGCTGTAAATTTTTTACCCGAAAGAAGCTGGAAGAATTCTTTTTGCGGACTAATGCAAGGAACTACGTGCAGATTCCAACCTGTAAGGCTTCCAAGTATTGAATTTACTTCGTTAAAATCAGGTATTCTGTCAGCAGAGAACTTGATGGTTTCATGAGCTTTCAAATACTCTTTCGAAGCTGTACCTGTTAAAAGATCCATTTGCCTGTTGAATAAAGTTTTCCAAACGGCAAAATCGTGCGGGGTGTAATTCTGGTAAACTTGTGTTGTTGGTCTGTTCATGTTGGTTGATTTAATGAAATTAAAAAGGCTTACTTTTTAGTAAGCCTGGAATATATTGTTGTTGTGTTAACTGGTATACAATACACTTACGGCCTACCCTGAGAAGGATAAGCGTAATAATAATGAGGTAAGTGCGTTAGTTTCATAAACCAAATATAATAATTTTCGAAAACAACCCCATGTCATTAGCTATCTTACGTACTTTAGTGGCTCTATAATGTAATTATGCTGTCAGTTTGCATACCTGTATATAATGTTAAAGTTGGTAGGCTTGTCAGTGCCTTGCAGGAACAGATAGCAACACTCGACGTACCTGCTGAGATAGTACTTATTGATGATCACTCAGAAAAAACGTACGCAGAGGACAACAGTACGTTAGCTTCTTCTAAAGTAAAATATATTGCCCTGCCTGAGAATATTGGAAGAGCCAGGATAAGGAATCTTTTTCTGAAATATGTGCAATATGATCATCTGCTATTTCTGGACTGCGATTCTGAAATAGTAAAAAAAGATTTTCTGCAGGCGTATATTTCTGAAATTAAGAAAGGCGCTAAGGTAGTGTGTGGTGGTAGGGTGTATTCTGATACTGTGCCTCCCAAGTTATTCAGGTTACACTGGAAATACGGTAGAGAAAAGGAAAGTAAACCCGCGAACGAACGGCAAAAGAACCCGAATGCTTCATTCATGACCAATAATTTTGTTGTAGACCGAATGGTATTTGAAGGAATAAAACTCGATGAACGTGTTACAGGCTATGGGCATGAAGATACTTTATTCGGGTACCAGCTTAAATTGAAAAATATAGCAGTAAACCATATTGATAACCCTGTACTGCATGCTCATCTTCAATCAAACCCACAATTTGTAGAAAATACAGAGTCTGCTATTCTTAATTTGGTTCGTATTATGTTATTCATGGGTGATGACGAAGTATTCGTAAAAGAGGTTACTTTATTAAGAGCGTATTCGAAATGTGATAGATATAAGCTTCTTCCCTTTATTCGGTTTTTATTCCGACTGAATGCCCCGATACTAAGGCCATTGCTTTGTTCAGGCTTTGATAATATGATGACCCTAAATTTTTATAAACTGGGTTACCTCACAATAAACTATTCAAAGTAAGCCTCTTTTGTTCTTAATACTGGTAAATTCGGTAATAATTGATATATTTATAGTCGATTTCAAAGGAAATAGAAATACCCTGTCCGATTTTTTTAATTATTAGCGCAACACCCACTCAAAATGCCAATGTGTAAACGAGGTAAGAAAAATATATTTTTCTGTTTTGTAATACTCATTTTTATGGGTACTACCTCCTTTGCTCAAAATTATTGGATGCAGAAAGCAGGTGGCAGTACCATTGATGAAGCGTACAGTATTTCACTTGATGGTAACTCTAATACCTATACAACTGGTTATTTTTCGGGCACAGCTGCATTTGGACCTTTCAGTCTTACAGCAAGTGGAATATCAGATGTATTTGTAACATGCACTGATAAGAATGGAGTTTTTCAATGGGCCGTTAAAGCTGGCGGTGCCGGATCGTGCAGAGGGCTTGCTATAAAAACTGATGCTGCCGGCAATAGCTATGTAACCGGTTATTTTAATGGCTCTGCTACATTTGGTGCAACTACATTAACATCTGCTGGTCTGCAGGATGTTTTTATTGCTAAATACGATAACACCGGAAAGTTGTTGTGGGCGGTTAGTGCAGGTGGTACACTGTCGGATATTGGAAATGCAATAACAATAGATAATAGTGGTAATGTTTTGGTAACCGGTGAGTTTGCAGGTACAGCTAAATTCGGTTCTTTTTCGCTTACCAGTTTAAATAACAATATAAACGTATTTACAACCAAGCTTGATGCTAACGGGAATTTCCTTTGGGCTCAGGTAGGGACAGGTTTACATACCGACAGAGGACTTGGTGTTGCATGTGATGCTTCGGGCAATGTGTATGTGACAGGACAATTTACGGATACAATTACATTTAATTCAACTCATAAAACCAATTTGTACGACGCCATATTTTTGGTGAAGTATAATAGCAGCGGTGCAGAACAATGGTTTACAGATGCAGGCGGAGGTAATGTGAATATTGCGAACGCAATTGCAGTTGACAATAATTCCAATATATATTTAACCGGAGATTTTACCGGAACACTAAGCTTTTTTGCTTCCCCTACGGTAACCCTTTCCGGTGCATATACAAACAGAATATTTATTGCGAAATATAATTCAAGCGGCAATTTATTATGGGATGTGGCTGACGCTTCAAATAATTCTTTAACATCAAAGGATATAGCTATTGATGGCTCAGGTAACGCCTATTTGATAGGTAATTTTGAATGTATTTTAAACGGCTATGCCGATAAATACGGCCAGGGTACTTTTAATTCGGTTGGGTCCTGGGACATATTTGCTGCGGAATATAACTCTTCGGGTGTATGGCAGTGGAGTAGGCAAATAGGTGGGCATAAGGACAATTTGGGATACGGTATAGCCGTAACATCAGCAGGCGATATTTTTACTGCAGGTAGTTTTGACCAGGATATGATAGTACCATCTGACCCTAATTTTACACCATACAGTGCTAATGGGTTTACTTGCAATAATGCATATTGCTCAGATAATAATTACGGTTCTTTTCTATCTTTCAATACAACCGGTAACTACGATGTTTTTATTGCAAAACCAATTGATATAAACAGGCAACCGTATGATTTTTACAATAGAAGTGGTGGGGTGTGTACCAGGCCACAGGTAGGTATATGTATCAATAATAACTGCCCCGATACAGTACAGTTTTGTACCGGCGGATCAATATATGTCGTAGCTAATACCTGTACACAAGCTGCACCAAATTATACTTATCTGTGGTCAAATAGCCAAACCGGTATAGCTAATTATGTAACTTCAACAGGCTGGTATTATGTTACGCAAACTACCGTTGATGGCTGTATTAAAAGTTCCGACAGCATTTATGTGATCATCCACCCGGGTCCGGCTAAACCTAATATTTCTGATAATGTTATTATAAATACAAATGCTGTTAACCCTAAACCAATTGCTTTATGCGCCGATTCAGTTAGGCTTACGGGTGGTGGCATTGGTTCGAAGGACACATATTTCTGGTCGGGTGGAACTAAGGCGGATTCAACAAAATATTTGACTGTAACTAAAAGCGGAGGGTATTGCTTTAATGTGGTAGATAGTTTTGGTTGTTCAAATTATACGTGTATCAGCGTAACGCTTGATAGCGCACTAACAAAAATAAAACCAAACCTGATTTGTACAACCTGTAAGCATGATTCTGTAGCGTTTTGTAAGGGTAATATATTCACTATGTTTACCTACGATTCTGTTACTAATCCTTTTGTTAATCAAGCCTTATGTATTCCTTCACCCGTTAATATAAAGTGGGTTGCAGGGCCTGGTGCAGCTGGTTATATAACTTCTACAAATTGTGGAAAAAATGATTTTCAGCCACAAGACACAGGATGGTATCATATTACAGACACAATTATCCGCGCGAATTTATGCGATACGTTAAAATATATTCTTCACGATTCGGTTCATGTTACATTGTATCCTGCACCTTCATTGGGGCCTATTTCAATAAGCGGCGGTGGCAGGTTGCTTTGCCCCGGCGATTCCACTTTGTTAATAGCTCACGATACCGCAGCCTTCACATGGAATACCGGAAGTACAAAAGATAGCATCTGGGGAAAACCTGCCGGCTCACCATATAGTATTAAATCTACGGTTACAAATTCATACGGATGTGCTGCCTTATTTATTGCAACTGCTACTGTGGGTTTAAAAACTCCACCGACAATTAATGTTATACCATCGGTGGGCACTATATGCCCCGGCGATTCATTGCAACTTGCTTGTATTGGAGGTATGGGTAATTTTTCATGGAACGGCCCTTCAGGCCCGGTAGGAGGTGACTCATCTATTATCTATGTGAAAACTCCCGGCTCCTATTATTGTGTGGTGTCTGATACGGCTTATTGTAACCCTATTTTATCGAATACTGTATTGATCGATCTGTATGCTACTCCTTATTTGGCCGCTACTCCGAGTCCTGTGCTATGCCCCGGCGATTCAATAAAACTTTCAGTTGTTGCATCGTCAGGTGATTCTATAAAATGGATTAACCCGGCTTCAGCAGGAAGTGATTCAGTTGTAATCGTTAAGTCACCAGGTATCTACACCTGCCAAATAAAGTCTTGCGGAATAAAAACACTAACAAGCATTACAGTTACTTCCGATAATCCTGTGGCAACAATTACGGCTGCCGGCCCAACGACATTCTGTACCGGCGATTCAGTGGTACTGAATGCAAATAGTGGTATGGCATTTTATTCGTGGACACCGGTTGCCGCCGGTGGGCCCTCAGTAACTGCTTTCAATACAGGAGAATATGTAGTTACTATTGTTGATAATGGTGGTTGCACTGCAAAAGATTCTATTCCTGTAATTGCGACGCCAAATAATGTAAAGCCTCCGCATGTTGCCGATACCTCAACTTGTCCCGGTGAGTCAGTAACATTAGTTGCTTCTGGTGCAGGAAGTATAATGTGGTATTCAGCTTTTAATGGTGGGCCTGTATTAGGCACCGGTCCTCAGTTTACAACTCCATCCATCAATGCTGCGAGTGTGTTTTATGTGGCTACTGAAGTGGGTGGTTGCATAAGTCCGAGAGATAGTGCCCACGTAAAAATTGAAGAATGTGGCGGGGTATATATTCCTAATGTGTTTACACCCAATGGTGATGGACAGAATGATGTGTTTAAAGCCACTATAAAAGGCGCAAGATGTTTCGATTGTAAAATTTATAACCGCTGGGGTGTGCTGATATACGAATGGAATGATGTTGATGGTGGCTGGGATGGTATTGTAAAGCAAACGGGACTACCTGCCTCTGACGGAACGTATTACTATATTATAAACTACTGCGATTATCTTAATGTTACGGCTAAAAAGGATGGATTCCTCACCCTTATCCGTAAATAAGTAGAATAATTTTAGCAGCCTTATTATCTTTGCCTGCAGCAATGATAAGCAAAGAAGCAATATTGAATTTAGAGGTTACTGATGAGGAGTTTAATCTCATTTATCCTGAGCGTATACGAACTCTTGCAAAACAACAGTGGACCCCATTGGATGTATCGAAACTTGCTGCAAAGTATTTGGCAGAAAAGCCAGGAGCTAGAGTACTTGACATAGGTTCAGGAGTAGGGAAGTTTTGCATGGTAGGCGCCACAAGTACCGAAGGAGTATTTACGGGTGTGGAGCAGCGGCAGGATCTGGTTGAGATGTCGAATAAACTGGCTAAATATTATGGAATTAAAAATGTAAAATACGTACATTCTAATATTACTGATATTGCGTTTACCGATTTTGATGCTTTCTATTTCTTTAATGCATTTTATGAAAACATAGATAGGGATGCTATGATAGATCATACCATAGAAAGAGGAATTCAATACTATAATATGTACAACAGATATGTAAGCGGGCAACTTGCTAAAATGCCTGTAGATACTAAGCTGGTAACCTATTGGAGTTCACTTGGCGAAATACCAGGCAGCTACGAAATTCAATTTGAGGCCTTTGAAGGGAATTTGAAATTCTGGAAAAAGACCAGCTAATTATTGATTCAATTATAAGGCTCATTTCTTTATCTTATCTTTGGTAGAGCAATAAACAAGAACATGGCAGAAATTGGTAGGTGGAATAGTTTGGAGGTAGTTAAGGAGCTTGATTTTGGCGTGTACCTGAATGGAATGGTCCATGGAGAAATACTTATGCCGATTCGTTATGTGCCTGAAGGAACCAAGCCGGGTGATATGGTAGATGTTTTCATTTACCTTGATTCAGAAGATAGATTAATTGCTACTACTGAACAGCCGATTGCACAAGTAGGAGACTTTGCATTGCTTGAATGTATATCGGTTAACAGCATTGGTGCATTTCTGGATTGGGGTTTGATGAAGGATTTATTTGTACCATTCAGAGAGCAGCGTCAGAAGATGGAAGTGGGGTATGCCTATGTTGTATATATATATGTTGATGAACAGACTAACCGCATAGTAGGTTCTGCTAAAGTTGAAGACTATTTAGATCTAGCACCGCATAATTTTACCGAAGGACAAGAGGTTGACCTGGTTATTTATAACCAGACCGATATTGGGTTTAAGGCTATTATAAATAATACACACATCGGAGTTATATACACTAAGGATGTGTTCAGAGAAGTTGAAAGAGGGGAGAAGACGAAAGGGTATATAAAAAAGATAAGGGCAGATAATAAAATTGACCTGATCATTGATAAGCCTGGTTACGAAAAGGTAGATGAGGTATCGAAAAAAATATTGGAGAAGTTAAAGGAACAACAGGGTTTTATACCATTGGTAGATAAAAGCCCTGCTGGTGATGTGTATGATATGTTTGGTATAAGTAAGAAGACCTTTAAAAAGGCAATTGGTGGATTATATAAAGCACAATTGATAACAATAGAAGAGAACGGCATAAAACTTGTTTAAAAACATAAACTATGACGAACAATGATATTATGAAAAAGCTGCGTGTAGCTCTGTATTTGAGAGATACCGATATTATTGAAATACTTAAGCTGGTAAATTTTACCGTTTCGAAAAGTGAACTGGCTGCTATTTTCAGAGATGAGAATAGCCCTAATTATGTGGAGTGTGGAGATCAACTGTTGCGGAACTTCCTTAATGGACTAATTATATATAAACGCGGCCCTAAGCCTGATGGAGCGAATCCTATAAAGAAAGAAGAAAAAAAGCCCGAGCCGCCTGCTGCAAAATAATGGAGCCATGGTTTGTCTATATTCTGGAGTGCGCAGATAAAACATATTATGTAGGCACCACCAATAATGTGGAATTACGGATAGAGAAGCATAACAGCGGTAAGGGAGCAAAGTATACAAGGGGTAGAGGGCCGGTTAAATTAAAATATACTGTTGAATGCGAATCTCATTCGGAAGCCTGCAAACTGGAATATGATATCAAGCAATATTCAAGGGACGAAAAGGCGGAGCTTATTAAAACATATCAGAAGGAATTAAAAGATGGCAAAGCTCACTAAAAAGGCACTGTTAAAGCATCTGAATAAGTCTGATAAAGATGATATTGTTGCGGAGGTAGTAAGACTGTTTGATAAGTTTAAGAATGTAAAGGAGTATTACCAGGCAGAACTTTCAGATGATGCTAATCCTACTCTTGATAAATATAAAAAGAAAATAGCCAAAGCATATTCGTTGCTGAATCCCAAGGAACGTAGTACCAATATCAATGTAAATAAACTCATAAATGAATTCAAAAAGATCTGCATTTACGAACGTGAGCTAGCTGATTTAATGTTATACAGAGTTGAATGTGGGGTAGAGGCATTTAATAGAAATAATAAGCGTTCTGCTACCTTTTATAATTGCATAGTAGTTACGTTCGAAGATGCAATAAAACTGATAATAGCTGATCAATCAATGAATGAATTCAAGCAAAGAATTGATAAAGTGATTAAGAGTGCGGCAAAAGGGAAGTATGAAGTGAAGGAGAGGATGGAAGTCGTAATTGAAGAATGTAGATAGAGAATTGTATTCGCGTTAGGGATTGCAGTGGAAAGCCCGGAGCAAAGCGAGGACTTGAAACGTAAAGCCCGACCCGAAGGGGAACGCCCAGAAAAAAATAATAATAAAGATACTTCGACAGGCTCAGTATGACAAACTACGCCTTAACCTTCACATCATACATCTTTGCACGCTGAGCCTTAATGTTCTCATCAGAAATGTAATCATCGTAGGTCATGCGTTTGTCAATAATACCATTCGGGGTAAGTTCAATAATGCGGTTAGCAATAGTTTGCACAAACTCATGATCATGAGAAGAGAACAGTGCAATATGTTTCCAATCTTTCAAGGCATTATTAAATGCGGTAATAGATTCCAGATCGAGGTGGTTAGTAGGCTCATCTAATATAAGGCAATTGGCATTGGTAAGCATCATGCGCGATATCATGCAACGTACCTTTTCACCACCCGATAATACATTCGATTTTTTTAATGATTCTTCACCTGAGAATAGCATTTTACCGAGGAACCCACGTACATAAGTTTCTAGCTTATCAGTTGAATATTGGCGTAACCAATCCACCAGGTTTAAATCTTCTTTAAAGAAAGAAGCATTTTCGTTCGGCAGGTATGACTTGGTAATAGTGCTTCCCCATTTATATTCTCCGTAATCGGCTTTTATAGCATCGGTAATAATTTCAAAAAAGCTTGTTACTGCTATATGTTCTTTAGAAAGGAAAGCGATCTTATCGCCCTTATGTATGGTAAAGGAAACATTAGAGAAATAAGGAACTCCATCCGGTGATGCCTTAGTTAGTTTCTCAACCGTTAGTATCTGGTCGCCGCAATCACGGTCAGCTCTGAAAATAATACCCGGATATTTACGTGTAGATGCTTTTATATCATCAACCACAAGTTTTTCCAACAGCTTTTTACGACTGGTTGCCTGGCGGGATTTAGATGCATTTGCACTAAAACGCTCAATAAATTCTTGTAATTCTTTACGTTTATCTTCAACCTTTTTGTTCTGGTCGGTCCGTTGGCGCAATGCTAACTGGCTCGATTCGTACCAAAAGGTGTAGTTACCTGTATATAATTGTATTTTACTGAAATCAATATCCGCCACGTGGGTACAAACGGCATCTAAAAAGTGCCTGTCGTGAGATACTACAATAACTGTGTTCTCAAAGTCAGCTAAAAAATTCTCTAACCACGATATGGTTTCTACGTCAAGGTCGTTGGTAGGCTCATCCAATAGCAATATATCAGGGTTGCCATAAAGTGCCTGTGCAAGTAATACACGTACTTTTTCTTTACCACTCAGGTCGCCCATAAGGGTATTATGTACTTCTTCTTTAATGCCCAGGTTGCTCAACATGGTGGCTGCATCGCTTTCTGCGTTCCATCCCTCCATTTCAGCAAAAGCTGTTTCAAGCTCGCCGGCCTTAATACCATCTTTATCACTAAAATCAGGCTTTGCATAAAGGGCATCTTTCTCCTGAATGACATTCCATAGCTTTTTATTGCCCATCAGAACAGTCTGCAAAACTGGATATTGGTCAAACTCAAAGTGGTTCTGTTTCAACACGCTCATGCGCTCGCCTGGGGTAATTATTACCTGACCTGTGGTAGGTTCTATTTCTCCTGAAAGTATCTTTAAAAAAGTAGATTTACCCGCACCATTGGCACCAATTACACCATAGCAGTTGCCCGGAATAAATTTAATATTTGCCTCATCGAACAGAATTCGTTTGCCGTAACGCAGGGAAAGATTAGCTACCGATATCATTATGTTATTTTTTAAGAGGTGCGAATTTACGCTATTTTTCTGCTTTTAAGTACGAAATTCCGCTGGTAGCTTATTAATTAGTATTGAATTAATAATTCAGCTATTTTTGAAGCATTATTGGTCAACCTATAGATATAACCTTAAATAAATTCCTAACACATGAAGAAGATAAATACGAAGATCCGTCTTATTGGAGTTTCAGCAATAGCGTTGCTTTTGGCCTCTTGCGGCTCTATGAATCAAAGCGCTTTCAACAAGGCTAAGTATTATAATTTTGGCCATAATGATCCGGTTGTTTCATTTAGCAAAACCAATCATGATGCTAAAAAGGAAGTAAAAACTAATGTGGTTGCTCCTGTGCCAACAGCAGTTATTGGTAATAATTCTAATACAGCTGCAGCTAACGTTACTGCTTCTGGTACACAGCCTGTTAAGGCAATTGTGGCTTCTCAGAAAAAGACAAATAAACAAGCACAACATAAGGCTATAGCTACAGTAATGAATACTATTGTATTAGCTAAAGCTGAAACTAAAATTAAAGCCATAGAAGCCGTTTCTCCTGATGAGATTCAGAATAGTAACGCTACAGAGGGCACTCACTCTATACCTTTAATAGTTCTTATTATTTTGGCAATAGTTATTCCTCCACTCGCTGTGTTTTTACACGATAATATGTTAAAGTTGCATTTCTGGCTTATTCTCATTTTATGTTTATTGGGTGGCTCAGTTTTATTCGGCATAACAAGCACTATAGGATTATTTTGGTTGGCTGCTGCGGTTTGGGCTGTAATAATAGTCACAGGTTCAGCAGGTTCAATTTAATTGACAGATAATAAATAAAAAAGGCCGGAACATTGTTTCCGGCCTTTTTTATTTGTAGAAATTAAGTCTATTTATTCTTTCTGGCTACTATGGTAAGAATTGTAGCCAATGCAACGGTTTCACCTGTTTCGTCATAGGCATCAACCTGCCACTTAACAATACCCTGTGGTATTTCACCTTCGCGGTTTTCTTTAGCTATCTTTTCTTTTACGGTAAGCCTTACACCTATGGTAGCGCCAACATAAACCGGTTTAATAAAACGGCATTCGTCAAGTCCGTAGTTTGCAAGTACAGGCCCTTTTTTAGGGTCAACAAATAAACCAGCAGACATAGAAAGGATGAAATAACCATGCGCTACGCGGCTGGTAAATAATGTTCCTTCCAATGAAGTAACATCCATGTGTGCATAGAAGTTATCTCCGCTAATGTTGGCAAAGTTTACAATATCAGCCTCAGTAACGGTACGCTTATGCGTAGTTAATGTTTCGCCGATCTTCAGATCTTCAAAGTGCTTACGGAATGGGTGAATAACGTCTTCCCATTGTTCTCCTTTAGGTTGGTAAACTTCCGTGATCTTAGTTATAGTTGTGGGGTGCGATTGTATGGCAGTACGTTGCATATAATGAAATATACCTCTCATTCCACCCATTTCTTCTCCGCCTCCTGCTCTGCCGGGTCCGCCGTGCACAAGGTGAGGCAGGGGAGAACCGTGTCCTGTATTTTCGCCAGCACAACGTGAATTAATAATAACCATACGGCCGTGGTAAGCAGCAGTACCTAATACTATTTCACGGGCATAGTCATCGTTTTCAGTAAATACAGAACCCACTAAGCTTCCTTTACCCATACGGGCAAGTAATGCAGCATCAGCAATATTCTTATAAGGCATAATAGTACTTATCGGCCCGAATGCTTCTATTTCATGCGGGGCTTTGGTATGTATCGGGTCAGCGCAATACAATAACATAGATGGGAAGAATGCACCTTTCTTTTTATCGGCAGCCATTACTTCAAAATCATCATAATTACCATAAACAGTCTGACAAGATTTCTGCAGCTCTTTTACTTTTTCAAGCACTTCTTTTGCTTGTTCTTTTCCTGCCAGGGGTCCCATACGCACACCTTCAGCCTGCGGGTCACCCAAGGCAATGCCTGCAAGTCTTTTCTTTAGCGCTTCCATAGCCGGTTCAGCTAAATGCTCAGGTATAATAGTACGACGTATGGCGGTACACTTCTGCCCCGCTTTTACTGTCATTTCTTTTGCTACTTCCTTTATAAACAGGTCAAATATCGGGGTGCCGGGTTGAGCGTCTGGCCCTAAAATGCAGCAATTCAATGAATCGGCCTCCATATTAAAACGTATGGAGTTGTTTATAATGTTTGGCGCTGATTTTAGTTTTCTACCGGTTGATGCACTACCGGTAAAGGTTACTACATCCTGGCAATCTAACAGGTCAAGTAAATTTCCAGTGCTTCCGCAAAGTAATTGCAATGCGCCCTCAGGTAATATACCTGAAGCAACAATTTCTTTTACCATTACCTGCGTAAGGAACGATGTTACGGTTGCGGGTTTTACAATTGATGGCATACCTGCCAATAAATTAACGGCTATTTTTTCAAGCATTCCCCAACAAGGGAAGTTGAATGCATTAATATGTACAGCAGCACCTTCTAATGGCACACAAATATGGTGACCTAAAAATGTTCCGTTCTTCGATATCATTTCCGGTTTTCCATCTACAAAAAACGGAGTATTCGGTAATTCGCGCCTGCCTTTACTTGCATACACGAAAAGGTTTCCAATACCGCCTTCAATATCTATCCATGAATCTACTTTGGTTGCCCCTGTAGCGTATGATACCTTATAGAAAATAT
>Ga0206877_10232_pt1 | contig 15476 bp, 15 predicted proteins | sample Alteio_BWOrgCont_7_FD_152623 | JGI IMG/M metagenome (GOLD analysis project Ga0206877, IMG submission 152623) | Enriched cells from forest soil in Barre Woods Harvard Forest LTER site, Petersham, Massachusetts, United States -... | ecosystem: Environmental > Terrestrial > Soil > Temperate forest >...
CATGCGGATTCTGTCTTGAAGTGAAAAAAGATTACGATCGGATGTTTCGCGTGCATCAATTTAAAATGCATGCTGGCATTGGAACACATATGGATGCCCCTTCTCATAGAATTCAGGGAGGATTATCCATTGCAGATATTCCTGTAGAGCAGCTGGTTGTTCCTATTTGCATGATTGATGTTTCAAGTAAAGCTGGGGCAAATTATGAAATTTCAGTTCAAGATATTCAAGATAACGAGGCAAAGTATGGGTCTATTCTCTCAAATTCGCTTGTGATTGCTTTCACAGGATGGAGTCGGTTTTGGATGAACTCGGAAGCCTATCGCAATATAGACGCAAGCGGTCAAATGCACTTTCCTGCTTTTTCTGCAAAATCCGTGGAGCTTTTACTAAAGAGGAATATCGCTGGAATCGCAATTGATACTCTTTCCCCTGACTGTTTAGATCCGGATTTTACAGTTCATAAACTGATCCTAGGCGCAGGGAAATACATCATTGAAAATATTGCCGATTGTTCGAAACTCCCTTTGAGAGGAAGTTACGCCATCGCACTCCCATTGCGTGCGGAAAATAGCACGGAATCGCCGATTCGAATCATTGCCTTGATTCCGCAATAAGCGGGTGTCTACAAATGGACAAAGTCCAGTACAAAATGCAGCCACCCACTCCCTTAGTTTAGTTTCCAAATTCCTTTGCGAATTTGGCTTTAAACCCATTTTTATCAAGTGCGCCGGCCTGGCGGCTTACAATTTTTCCATTTTTGTAAAATAAAAATGTCGGCAAGGCTTCGATCTTCAAGCCATGCGCAACCGAGGCCTCGGTTTCTATGTTGAGCTTGACAAACTTCACTTTGCCTTCCATCTCATTGCTGAGTTCAGCAAAAACAGGCGCGACGTTTTTGCAATAGCCGCACCAGTCCGTATAGGCATCTAACACGACAGGGATTTTGGATTCGAGCACTTCGGTCTGAAAATTTTGCGAGCTGATCGATACAACAGCAGCGCTTAAAGATAAGGCGCAAAGGACAGCGCCGGCTGCTAAATACTTATAGTAAGAGAACATAGCTTTACCTCCTAATTCGTATTCTTATAGACAGGATTGTATATACTCCTTCCACTTGAAAGCTCTTGCTTTTGCGGTGTCGGATAGCCGCTGAATTTAAATCCGCTTGCATCGCTAAATATTTTATATTTAGCTGCTTCAGCGCCGCTAGCGCTGATTCAAATTCAGGGCGCCTCCTTGCAAAATCCGAGAGCTTTCAAGTGGAAGGAGTATAGGTCGGTGTCTACCGAACCTCGACACACCCACCCTAAACTTGCATGTTGCATAAATTGGATTATGTGTAAAACATAATGAATAAAAAATAATTTAACTTTTTTTAAATAGGATTAAGATGAATAATCAGAAACATTATGGGCATTAATTGGGAAGAGCAGTGGGCCTTTTTCGCTGAAAATTTTTATGACGGGAAGGCCCATATCAATTTAGGACAGGAAACTCTTCTCCTTCTGCCCGGCCCGGGCTTCGGAGATCTTTCCCATCCTACCACAGCCCTTATGCTGGAGATGATGAAGACCCACGTAACTGGGGAATCGGTCCTCGACATCGGAACCGGCAGCGGCATTCTGACATTAGCCGCCCTTCTCCTTGGAGCCCGCTTTGCCCATGGAATCGACATCGATCCGGATGCCCTTCTGCATGCCGAGAAAAACAACGTCCTCAATGGCTTAGAAGCTCGCTTTAGCAAAACACTTCCCAACAAGCTCCCCCCCTCGATCGTTCTCATGAATATGATCCTATCCGAGCAGCGGCTTGCCTTTTCTCCCCGAGCCAACCAAGCCGCAAAGCTTTGGATCACTTCGGGGATTTTGGCAACTCAAGCAACCGAATATCTCGCCCAAACTTCCGATTGGGGATGGAAATTGCATTCTATATACCGGCGTTCTGACTGGCTCGGCTTTGTTTTTAATAAGAAATAGAGGGAATCGCAAAACTCGCTTCGCAGCACGAATTCGATGACCCCAAAGCCGATTCGGTTTTTTGCAAATTGACATAACCTTTTGGGCCTTAGGCGATTTGCAAAAAATCCGAATCGGCGAAGGGAGCGCGGATTTACGCCCGAATGGAGTTTTGCAATTCCCTCAATAGCTTGATTCTTGCCCAAAAGGGAATTTTCGCTTAACATTTTCACTCTTAAGGAAAGATGGCTGAGCGGCTGAAGGCACGTCCCTGCTAAGGACGCATACCCCCTTAAAGGGGTATCGAGGGTTCAAATCCCTCTCTTTCCGAAATGGCCACCCGACTGACACGCCACTTTTTTGCTTTCGCATTTGCCTTAGCACTCCTTTCTGCGCAGCGCGTTGAGATTTACGAAGATTGGGTTCCCGATGCGATTGGCGACGCCTCCTTCGAGTGCAGAATCTGTACCGCTCTCGAACAAAAAGGTTATTCGGCGCGCCGATGGGATCGCAAAGCGCATGAACAGTTTCTTCTGACTTGGAAGATCGTCAAAAATTGGGCCGATTTCAAACATTGGCTGGGATTCGGTTTGCCGCGGAAATGCCCTCTCGAAGATGACACGGCCTACGTGATCTTCTGCAACCTAGGAGTGCATATTAAAGATTTGGATCTTGGGAAAATCCCACCTCGGCAGTTGATCCTTTTCGCGTGGGAGCCTCCCACCGTGCAAGCCGAGATCTGGGATCCGAAAATCCAAGAACGATTCCATAAAATTTACACATGGAACGATGATCTGGTGGACAATGTTCGCTTTTTCAAGTTCTATTACCCCTCTCTTTCTCAAAAAATCACGGAACCCGTCCCCTACGAAGACAGAAAATTTCTGACCCTAATCGCATCGCGCTTAACCTCCAAGCATCCGCATCAACTCTACTCGCAACGCGAACACCTGATCCGTTTTTTTGAAGAGCGTCCCGACGTGGAATTCGACCTTTACGGTCGGTATTGGCAAAAGCGCAAATTCCACTCTTGGAAAGGGACGATTCCCGATAAAATGGCGGTGTTGAAACATTACCGGTTCGCGATCGCTTATGAAAATTCCTCCGAAAGCGGGTATATCACTGAAAAGTTATGGGACTGCTTCGCTGCGGGCGTCGTGCCGGTTTATTGGGGAGCGCCCAATATCGAGAACTATGTTCCTGCCGATTGTTTCATCGACCGGAGAAAATTCGCCAGCAACGAAGCTCTTCTTGCATTTTTGCTAACGATGACGAGAAAAGAATGGGAAGGATATCTTGAAAAGGCAGGAGTCTTCCTCCAATCGAAGGAAGCTCAAAAATTTACCGTCGAACATTATGCCCAAACGCTTGCAGAAGCTGTTTCATCCTCTTGAATCTATCGGAAGCGCTCACCTCCCAAGAAGGGAGGCGAACGGACACCTCTTACTGACCGACTGGGATCACCAGCCCTAGGGTGCATAAAGCGATACATCCTCCTCCTAAAAGCAACGGACTGCCCATAGGTAAGCTTGTGCACCATTCCATACACTTGCTGAATGGGATCGCTTCCGCTTTTGGAAGGTTGTCCAGTATCACTAGAGCGAGCGTTGTCAATACAAAGTATTTATTTGTTGCAAGTGTAACCGCTCCGTGCGTAATACCACTAGCGTATGGTGATGATGATACAGCGGAAAGAGATGCCATAAATCCTCCATTTGTTTAGAAAGGTTTTTCCTTTTCTGGCAGGCGAATATATCCCAACCAAAATATTTCGCCAAGAAAAGATTTCCTACCAAGAACCTAAGAGGATCGTGACAACGATGACACGGGGGAATCGGAGCAATTCCGGCATAACCTTCCTATATCGGCTGTTTTAGAATTTGACAACTTGCTATTCTTCCGCAAATCACCGTATTCGAGGCTCTCATGGCTGAAGCAGAGAAAAAAGCGCGCGTTCCTCCCAATTCCAAAGAATCGGAAATGATGGTACTCGGCTGCATGCTGACCAGCGTCAACGGCCTCAATATCGCCGCTGACACGCTTCTCGATACCGATTTCTATTATAATGAGCACCAGATCATTTTTTCCTGCCTCAAGTCCGCCTATCGGTCGGACAAGCCCGCAGATATCCATCTGATCAGCGAAGAGCTCAAAAGGCAAAACAGGCTCGACGCCGTAGGCGGGATCAGCTATCTGACTACTCTTGCCCAATATGCCGGCACTTCCGCTTATATCGAAGAATACGTCAATCTGATCCGAGAAAAATCGATTCTGCGACAGATGATCAACGCTTCGCAAAAGATCGAAAAAACAGCCCTCGAAGATCCCGGCGATGTCATGGTCGCCCTCGATGAAGCTCAGACCTATTTTTTCAATATCTCCCAATCCAACCAGCATAGCGTCGGGGTTGCGATCAAAGACCTTCTGACTGGTTTGAAAGCCGAGTCGAAACTTCCCTTCCTGAAAGAACTCCAGGATCGGCAGCAAAAGTTCCTGGAAAGAGACCCAAATGAACCGGCCGTCACGGGCGTTCCGACCCACTTCATCGATCTTGACAGGCTGCTCAACGGCTTCAACCCGTCCAACCTCATGATCCTCGCTGCCCGGCCTGCCATGGGAAAAACCGCCTTGATCACTTCGATTGCTGAAAACATCTGCTTCAAAAATCACATCCCCGTCGCCATCTTTTCACTTGAGATGAGCGCCACCCAGCTTCTCCACCGTATGATCTGCTCTCAAGCCGAAGTCGAATCGGAAAAGATCCAAACCGGCTCGCTCAACGGATCGGAATATCAGCGCATAGTCGGCGCGGTGAACATGATGCAGAAGCATCTCATGATCATCGACGACCAGCCCGGCCTGAAAATCACAGACCTCCGCGCCCGCGCACGCCGCCTGCGCGAAGCCTATAACATCGGCTTTATGGTGATCGATTATCTGCAGCTCATCTCAGGTTCAGGCAATTCCCGCTCTATCGAAAACCGCCAAGTTGAGATTTCCGAGATCTCCCGCATGCTCAAAAATCTGGCGCGCGAGCTGAATATCCCTATCCTCTGCGCCGCGCAGCTTTCTCGCAAAGTCGAAGAGCGGCAAGGCCACCGCCCCATGATGAGCGACTTGAGAGAATCGGGATGTCTTTCGGGCGATACCCTGATCAAAGATACTGAAACTGGCCATCTCTATACGATTAAAGAACTTGCAGAAAGAAAAACTCAAACCCCCATCCAAGTATTCGCCGTCGATGAGAACCTGTTACTCGGCTCTCATACAATGACCAAAGTCTTTTATTCAGGTCGAAAAACGGTCTATGAACTGAAATTACGTAGCGGACGAACCATCAAAGCCTCAGCCAATCATCGTTTCCGTACCGCCCACGGCTGGCAACGTTTAGATGAACTGAACACGGAATCGCATATTGCAATTCCTCGTGCTTTAGAAACAGAATCTCACCAATCTAAACTGCAAAAAGAAGAGTATATTTTTATCGGTCATTTGTTAGGAGATGGTTGTATTTTACCTAACCAACCCTATCATTATACAAGTGCTGATCCAGAAAACATCGAATACGTACGAAATTCATCCCAACAATTGTTATGGGCAACAGATGGGAATATTAGCTCTAAAAAAATACCCGGACGTAAACCCGCGGGAAATATCTATTACGCCTCATCGAGTTCCAGTTTGGCTAGCCAAGTCCAACACCTTGATGTAATTCCTAAATCTGTATGGAAAACTTCTGTTAAAGAAGCAAAAGATCGCTGTGGATTAGGTTGGAGGGATGTCTGCAAGAGTTTAAACACTTCTTACTGCGGCAATACCCTTTTTAAATCAGGAATATCTAGAAATCGCATGAGTCTTTTGAATCAATTTCTCAAAGATCCAACCTTACAAAACTTGGCTGAATCAGATGTCTATTGGGATGAAATTGTTGCAATTACCAAACTGGGCGAAGAAGATGTGTATGACGCCACTGTCCCAGGTGTGCATAACTTTGTCGCTAACGATATTGTCGTGCACAACAGCCTTGAACAAGACTCAGACGTCGTGATGTTCTTATTGCGCCGCGAATACTATGACCCTTACGACAAGCCGGGCTTAGCGGAAGTGATCGTGGCCAAAAACCGCCATGGAGCCATCGGCAGCGTCAACTTGGCGTTTCGAAAAGAAATCGCCCAGTTCGCCAATTATACCCCGATTAATTCGGGCGCTGAACTCGCCAAAGCCAACAAAGAGGCTTTTTCCGCCTTTTCTCCAGAGGAGTAAGTAGACAGCTTCTCAGTGCCAATAAATATTTTTTTACCACCACCCACCTTTACATTTTACCCGCCCGTAAGGTAAACTGCCCTTATTCTTTTCTATGCAGGGGAAAAAGTATGGCTTCAGTAAAGAAAAAGCGACGTGCGAAAATTGCTCGTCACAAGCGCAAGAAGCGCAGACGCCGCGATCGACATAAGAAAAAATAAATCGCAAGTTCTAATTAAAGCCCCTATTGAAAAGTTTTTTTTAATAGGGGTTTTTATTTATGTGGCAATATCCTAAAATTTTCGATGTTCTGGTCGTAGGCGCTGGCCATGCGGGCTGCGAAGCCGCTCATGCTGCGGCCCGCATGGGCGCGAGCACCCTTCTTTTGACCATGAACCTCGATACGATCGGGAAGATGAGCTGCAACCCCTCGGTCGGGGGGACTGCAAAGGGCCATATCGTCCGTGAAATCGACGCTCTCGGCGGCCTCATGGGAAAAGTAGCGGACCGCAGGAGCATCCAATTCCGGATGCTCAATTCATCGAAAGGCCCCGCCGTCCGCTCTCCCCGCTCTCAAGCCGACAAGGCCGCATACGCCTTGGAAATGAAGCACCGCCTGGAACGGACGCCGAATCTTGAAATCCAACAAGGAACCTCCGAATCGCTTCTTGTCGAAGCGGGCAAACTCGTCGGACTCGCCACCCAAGAAGGGATCGAATACAGAGCGAAAACCGTCATTCTCTCTTCGGGCACTTTCATGCGAGGACTTCTCCACATCGGCCAGACGAATTTTTCGGGAGGACGGGGGGGCGACAAAGCCGCGATGGGTCTATCGCCCTGTCTTGAGAGCTTGGGATTCCATTTAGGAAGACTCAAAACCGGCACTCCGCCGCGGATCAACCGGAGAAGCATCGACCTTTCGAAATGCGAAGAGCAGCCGGGAGACGACGGGGTCTATTTTTCCTACGATGAGCCGGAAGAGCGGATGACGCAGATCTCTTGCTACATCACCTATACTACGCCAGAAACCCATGCGATCATCCGCGACAACCTTCACCGCTCGCCCTTATTTGCTGGAACGATCAAGGGCATCGGCCCCCGCTATTGTCCTTCGATCGAAGACAAAGTCGTCCGGTTCGCGGACAAAGACCGGCATCAGATTTTCCTCGAACCCGAAGGTTTGATGACCGATGAAATCTATGTCAACGGCATCTCTTCTTCTTTGCCCTTCGACGTCCAGCTTGCCATGATCCGCAGCGTCATCGGGCTGGAAAAAGCCGAGGTGATGCGCCCCGCCTATGCGATCGAGTACGACTTTGTAAAAAGCGATCAGATCTATCCCACCCTGGAAACCAAACGGGTGGAAGGCCTCTTTTTAGCCGGCCAGGTCAACGGAACGACCGGATATGAAGAAGCGGCAGGACAGGGAATCATCGCAGGGATCAACGCAGCCGCGAAAGTTTTAGGGAAAGATCCTTTTATCCTCAAAAGAAGCGACGCCTATCTAGGGGTCATGATCGACGATCTGATCCGGTTCGATCTTTCGGAACCCTACCGGATGTTCACGAGCCGCGCCGAACACCGTCTCCTCTTAAGGCAAGACAATGCCGATATCCGTCTCCGGCCGATCGCTTACAGATATGGCATGATTTCTGCTGCCCAGCACGAACGGGCGTCTCAGAAAATCGAAACGATCTCCAAAGAAATTGCGCGCCTGCAGAAAATATTCAAATCGATCGACGGGAAAAGCGTCAGCCTCGCGCAATTGATCTGCCGACCCGAATGGACCTATGCCGCAGCCCTAGCAGCCTATCCGGAGCAAATGGAGAACTATGGACCCGATCTCAACGAGCAAATCGAGATGGAGATCAAGTTCGCCGGCTATATCGAAAGACAAAAAAAAGAAGTAGCGAAACTCGAACATCTCGACGAGATCAAAATCCCGAAAGAATTCGATTATCACAAAGTCGTCGGCCTTCGCACAGAAGCCAGACAGAAATTGAGCCGATTCACTCCCGGAAATTTGGGACAAGCATCCCGAATTTCAGGACTTACGCCCGCCGATATTTCGATCTTGATGATTGCGCTCCAAAAGAAGGACGAATATTGTTAGAGGATAGCTCATATGAACAACCTGAAACTCCCAACCCTCCTCGCAGTTACTGACGATGCTGCGGTCCGTTTTTGGGTCAAAAAGCAATTAGATGAAGAGTTTTTTATTGTAGACGCCCCCAAGAAGCATTCCGCCCTATCGGCGGCTCAAACCACATCCTTCGACTTCATCATCGTCGATTCCGAATTGGAAGATTGCGATGCTCTCGAACTGTGCCGGGAACTGAAACAGATCTTGCGCACTTTAACTCCGATCCTCTTGATCACCGGACGCCTGAAGCGAAGCTATCTCGATGCGGCGAAGGAAGCTGGCGTAACCGATTTTTTGAACAATCAGCTGGATCCCGAAGAGCTCCGCATGAGGATCCAGACCATCCGCAAAAGCCACTCTCTTAGAGAAAAAACCCAAGATATATCGAATGCGCTGGCCCCAAAAAGCGACGATCCCTCTAGTGGGACTCTCAAAAATCGCGTTCTGATTCATAACCAAGCCATCCATGCGCTCAAACAGGCCAAAAAAGAGGGCGTACCCGTCGCCGCCCTGATGATCCGGATCGATCGTTTCGATGAACTCCAAAATCGGATCGGCAATGGGATGCAGCAGCAGGTCATCAAGCCCTTTACTGATCTGACTCAACCCTTACTTTCCTCAACCGACTTTCTCGTTCCATCCTCGGAAGGGCGCTTGATCATCCTGATGAAAAATAAAACGCCCGAACAAGGCCGCGCCTTAGCCGAACGGATCAAAAATGACCTCTCTAGACAGTCGTTCCAAACAGAAGAAGGCCCCCTACATCTGACGGTCTCGATCGTCGTTTCATCTCTGGAAGCGAACGAGATCGAATTCAACCGGATGGTCGACAGCTCTTTCAAAGCGTTGAAAAAAGCCCAAGACCTGATTATTTCTATCGATAAGGAGACCCCATGAGCCATTTTTCCCTCACTCTCGCCACTCTACTCTTAGCGGCTCAAGAACCCGCCGCTCCGGAAAAAACCGCAGCTCCTCCAGCTGCTGTTGCTGTACAAGAAGCCCACAGTTCGATGATCATCGAACCTAAGGCAAGAGCCCAAGACTATACGCAAGCTTTTGAACTTTTGCGCAGAGAAAGACCCGCCCTGAAAATCAACATTCAGACCTCGAGCGGAATCCTAGCCAATGTCGCTGAACTCTCGTTTGCCGAAAACGGCACTTTGATGCTCATCAAAATTCCTTTTAGCCAAGGGAGCAAATATCTCATCGTGCCGATAGAGGACATCAAGGAGATCGCCTATTCGCCCTGACCTTCATTTTATCCTCCTGGACAGCGTTCCCATTTTCGAGCAGCTCCAGCTCGAGGAAGCGCTCCTGCGCGCCGAGGCCCGAAGCTTTTGCATCGTCAATTTCGGCTCGCCGAGAGCAATCGTCATGGGAATTTCAGGCCAGCCTGAACAACTTCTCGATCTCTCGAAAGTCCGCGAAAACACCATCCCGGTGATCAAGCGGTTCAGCGGAGGAGGAACTGTCATCGTCGATGAACATACGCTGTTCGTTACATTCATCATGGCAAAAGAGCACCTCGATGTGGCTCCCTATCCCGAACCGATCCTTAAATGGTCCGCTGATCTTTATGCTACGGCCTGGAATATCCCGGGCTTCCATTTACGAGAAAACGACTATTGCATCGGAGATAAAAAATGTGGCGGAAACGCCCAGTATATGAAGAAAGACCGGTGGCTCCACCACACTTCCTTCCTTTGGGATTATAAACCGGAAAATATGGACGTTCTCCTCCTGCCCCCGAAACGTCCCGCGTATAGACAAAATCGGACCCACGACGATTTCCTTTGCCGTCTCCGAGCATTCGGCAACGATCCTAAAACACGGATCGACCAGTTCAAAGCCGAGCTTGTAAAGCGGTTTTACATTCATGAATTCGATCTAAAATCATTGGAAATGAAGCCGCACCGACAGGCGACTGCGATCATGAACCTATCTAAATTATTTTAATTCAATATTTTATAAAATAATTGTTCTGAAATTTAATTTAAAATATATGAAGAATTAGATTTTCTCTGAGCGTGATCATCGATTAGGAAGGTCATCACGCAAGAGGCAACAAGCAAAACCAAGCTTGCCTGCTGCCTGATACGAACACCAAGCCCGGATTCAGGGAAAATACAAACCATGGGAGATATCTTTTATGAAATTTGCATATTTTATCATCAGTTTTGTACTTCTTGCTTCTTGCTGCAATACTTGCGGCACATCCAGCAGTTGCGTGGGACAACAGCAAAACAATCAAAGCTCGGATTGGCAAATCACAACGAAAGTCAAAACATCGATTATGTCTGACGGATCTTTATCGGCAACTTCTAGGCTCGTATCGGTCACTACGAATAATGGAGTTGTAACCATATCGGGAACAGTTGCCAGCAAGGATGATATGAATCGTATCATCCGGCTTGCGAAAGAAGTTGACGGCGTGAAAAAAGTAGATAATCAAATGACTGTTTCAGAATCCTAAAATATTTTGAGACCACTTTAATTAATACCAAATATCAGAAATAACGTTGAGTTTGGCAAGGAAGCTACACAAATTTTTTGTCTGGAACGAGTGACCATTGCCAGTATGGCAAGGCACGAGTGAAGACGAAAAATTTGTTGCAGAGCTGACGTACCCAAACTCAACGTTATTTCTGATATTTGGTATAAGGCCACATCGAGTTTTATTTTGGCTGTTTTTGGATTCAAATTGCAGGAGTAGTATTGATACTACTCCTGTCAGTACGTTGAAAAACCGATTCTTTTTGAGCTTGTCGATCCAAAAACTCGGGCGAAAATTTTGTTCGGATAGGATCTGATCTCCGCTGAAAGGGGTCTGGCGCGAGCTCGGTCAACCGTGTTCGTATAAGTGGGACCGCTTCCCTGGAGGAGTTCGAGGACTCGTCCTGGCGTCGTGATCCCTTAAACCGGAATATCGTTGAAGGGCATAATGGCAGCCAGAGTATCCCTAACAGCAGAGAAAAGACATTTTTCTCTTTTTGCGGTAATTATGCCAGTAAATTATAATCTTTACGGTACACCCCCTATTTTCTTGCATCAGGAAGGCTGAAAAAATCGCTGAGAGCTTGCCTGGAGGCTTCGCGTCCAATCACTGCCAGCGATTCAGTCAGAGGGATGTTTTTCGGACAAACTTTGACACAATTTTGCGCGTTGCCGCACCCAGCGATTCCATCTTCCTCTAAGGCTGCCCGGAGCCGTTTCGATTTTTCCAGGGCTCCCGTAGGATTGGAGTTGAACAGACGGATCTGCGACATGGCCTGAGGCCCCATGAACGGCGATTTTTCGTTTACTTGAGGGCATGCTTCCGTGCAACAGCCGCAAGTCATGCATGTAGAAAGCACGTAAAGAGCTTCCTGAACATCGGGACTGACAGGAGGGCCGAAACTGCCGATGTCGTTGACGCTGTCGATGGAAATCCAGCCTCTCACTTTTTTGAGCGCATCGAACATCCTGGTCCTGTTTACATAAAGATCCCGAACCAAGGGAAATTTCGTAAAAGGAGCCAGCGTAATCGTGGAAGAGCCTGTCTCTCGAATGTAGGGTTCGATCAATGCCGTACACGCCTGCCTAGGCTTCCCATTCACCAGCATCGAGCAAGAACCGCATACTTCTTCCAAACATCCTTGCTCCCAGACTACCGGAGTGGTCTTTTCACCCATCTTATTGATTGGACTCTTCTGGATCTCCATCAATGACGAGATGACGTTTGCCTGAGGATGTCGCGAAAACTCGAACTCTTCCCAATACTGGTTTCCAGGAAGTCCGCGATAAACATTCAATGTATAAGAATTTTCCATTTAACCTAAATTAAAACGGCAACTGAATATTCGATGGGATGTTTTTCAAATGCGGCTTGACCTTTTTCGCGTGCGTATAATCTCTCTGTATCGGGTCTAGATGCCGAATGTCAACCGGTTCGTATGTAATATCCGGTTCCTCTTCGCGATACAGAGCAATCGTCGTCTTCAGCCAATGCTTGTCGTCTCTCTCGGGGAAATCGGGCTTATAGTGAGCGCCTCGGAACTCATTTCGAAGAAGTGCTCCTTTAGCGATCACCAAAGCGAGTTCCATCATCGCCTCGAACTGCCGCGCAAAAACATAGGTCTGGTTCACATTCGTCCCCTGATCCTCTAAGCCGATCTTCTTATATCTTTCCCGGATTTCCTTGATCTTGACGATCGTTTTTTCCAAGTCGGGATTATCCCTCTTGACGCTTGCATATCGCACCATCCAATCGGCCAGTTCGTCGTGGAGCTTGAACACATTTTCAGGGCCGCTCTTTTTTAAACATTCCTTTTGTTTTTTCTCCTCAATCGCCAATGCCTCGCCGAATACTTCTTCTGGAACATCCTCAAAACCCTTTTCCAATCCTCCGATATATCGCGACACCTCGATGCCCGTCACCAACCCGCCGAAGATGCATGCCAAGAGAGAATTCGCACCGAGCCGGTTCGCTCCATGGTACTGATAATCGGACTCACCCACGTTGAAACAACCCGTCAAGTTCGTCATCTGCCGGAACCGGGTCGACCGATCCGGGTCGTCAGCCGCGGGCCAATCGACCCAAGCCCCTCCCATCGAGTAGTGGACCGCCGGGAAGATCTTCATTGGCTTCTTCCTTGGATCGTCCCCGGTAAACTTCTCATAGATTTCTAAGACCGACTCAAGTTTATGCTGTTTTTCGGCCGGAAGGTGCGTCACATCCAAGAATACCTGCATTTTTCCATCGACCCCGAGACCCGCCTCGCAGACCCGGGTTACCTCGCGCGATCCGATATCCCGCGGCACCAGATTTCCAAACGCCGGATACATTTCCTCTAAGAAGTACCAAGGTTCTCCCGTCTTCCCGCAAGCCCGCGTCGACTTGTCCGGGAACTCCATCTGTTTCGACGAATCGCCCCAAACCCAAACCCGTCCTCCCTCACCTCGGATCGACTCGCTCATCAAGCGCATCTTATCCAATCCAGGGATGCATGTCGGATGGATCTGAATGAACTCCCCATTGGCATATTTCATCCCCTGCATATATAACCGGCCATTGGCCGCTCCCGTGCAGAACGTCGACATCGTCGATTTCTTGTAGAGCACTCCAAGCCCACCCGTCGCGATCACGACTGCATCTGCCTTTAATACCGACAGTTTCAGATCGAAAAGATCGTGCAGTACGATCCCGCGAGCCCGTCCCTCTCTATCCAAAATCAAATGGAGAAATTCATGGTTTTCGAACTTTTCGACCTTACCCTTCGCCTCATGGCGCCGCACCTGTTCGTCCAACGCATAGAGAAGCTGCTGGCCCGTCGACGCCCCGCAGAAAGCGGTCCGGTTGTAAAGCGTCCCCCCGAATCGCCTAAAGTCGATATGTCCTTCCAAAGTCCTGTTGAATGGACACCCCATTCGATCGAAGATGCGCAAAATCCCCGGCCCAGCCATGCACATCTCCAAGATGGGAGGCTGGTTCGCCAGAAAATCTCCCCCCTTGATCGTGTCATAGGCATGGATGATCGGAGAATCTCCCTCGCCCTTTAAATTCACAGCGATGTTGATCCCTCCCTGAGCGCACACCGAATGGGATCTCCTCGCCTTAGTGAGCGAGACCAGCTTGACATGGCAATCCTGTTCCGCGAGTTTCATGGCGGTTGCAAGACCGGCCAAACCGCCGCCGACTACGATGACTTCTTTTTTCTTAACCATGTTCTAATACCGCAGGTTGACCCAATAGCTGCACCAGATCGCAGCCAAACCCAGCAAACTAAGCACGACCATTCCCATTATGCTCACGGAAACCATCGCCCTCTGAGACCGATACGACAAAATCATTCCCCATGTGATCAAGAACGTCCAGAATCCATTGAACGCATGGAACGCCGCCGCTAGCAAGAAGATCGTATACAGCACGGCCATGATCGGACTCTTGAACGTGTCGCGCACCATCAGCAAGAAAGCCGTCCCCGGCATCGACGACACTGCGACGACTTGGGTGTCCTTCAGCTTGAACGATGCCAATGCAGCCATCCATTCTTTTTCTTCTTGCGCCTTCTGCGCCATCATCCGGGCCGAGTCCTCATCCGCGTTATATTTCCCATTGCCGAGCCGCGGCATGCACATCGGACCCATCGTCCTTACCTGCTTGGCCGCGCTCTCCACATCTCCTGGCGAGAACAAATTCACATGCAGCCTTGCCGCAAGGGTATACAGCCCCTCATCGAAATTTAATTTCACGAAATATTGCTCGCCCACCGTACTCATCGCCTTTTTCGGCGCATCGAGAAACCGCATCTGCACTACATGCCCGATGATCCCCACAAGCAAAATCCACGACGACAGTCTTTGCCAAGTAAATGCCCGATTCCGATTATACTTGAGTCCCGGACGGCTTCCGTCGCCCCCGCTCGAATTCAATTTCGATGTGAGCGCCCGCTTCACTCCCCAGACCCCGTGAATTAAGAGGGGGATCCCGATCAGCACCGTCTCCACCACCTGCAAATACGGCAGCGTTTCCAGGGCATTGACCATCTTGACGAAGCCGCTCCCATCATCGCCGAACCACAGCGCCGCCTGCGAATTTGTGATCAGATGAACGATCAAATAAAGTACAAGCCACAAGCCCATCAAAGAATGGACCCGCCGCCAAATGAAGGCGCTAGATATAGAAGAAGTCTGAACGCTCATGAAAACATTTTTTAATTCTTATGCACCAATTTAGCAAGACAAAAGAACCTCAAATGCACCTTTTCAATAGTTTTTGAAAAGGGTCACTAGGGAGTGTTTTCATACCATGAATAAAATTCATTCGCTGCGGGGCAAATAGCCCAGGCGCCCAGTGGCGAGAAATGGACAAAGTCCAGTTGAAGAACATACTTAAGAAAGTAGGCTACAGCTGCATAAAAAACCATTGCCCTGTATATTAAATTTACAGAGGGTTCATTTTGTTAATTGCAAAAATGACACGGATGCAGATCTTCGGAGTTGCTTCTACAGCGATCGGAGTAGGGCTCATTCTCTATGCAAAGCGGTCAATGCAAAAAGCGAGCGAGGCGAAAAGCTCCATTGATAAATTCACCGATTTCTTCTCTCACAATCCCGGAGTTTGGAACCCCCTGATTGAATTTTTCGGAGGGAAG
>Ga0206877_10206_pt1 | contig 15462 bp, 19 predicted proteins | sample Alteio_BWOrgCont_7_FD_152623 | JGI IMG/M metagenome (GOLD analysis project Ga0206877, IMG submission 152623) | Enriched cells from forest soil in Barre Woods Harvard Forest LTER site, Petersham, Massachusetts, United States -... | ecosystem: Environmental > Terrestrial > Soil > Temperate forest >...
CCACCACCGATAAGTTTCAAGTAAGCCTTCAACCTTCTTCAAAGCCCAATGCGCTTCTTCACCAAGATCTGGACTGACAGCGGTATAGTGTTTCGATGCCTTTTTGAGTGCGGTAAAAAGCGAGACCTGGGGCTGACTTCCACCCTGCGCGGCTTTTTGATTATAGAGTTCGACAAACATCGTAGCAGCACTCAAATTGGCAGTGTCATCATTCAACATCGCGGCAATATTGTAAAGTTCTTCGGCCTGCTCAATTCGACCTTCATCGCGCCTTTTCACCGCAAAAGTATAAATCCAACTTGAGATCGATTTATTCATCGAGTTTTTGTGAAAAAAATCCTTTTCTTCTTCGGATCCTTTTAGATTCAGCCAATTTGTAAATCGAGTAAATTGCCGAAATTCATAATCTGCACCTATTTTACCGAGTGCCGCGCCTGGCACCTTCGCCTGCTCTAAAAGTTCCAATAATTCGATGCACTCCGGAAACTGACGCCGCTCTTGAAGGTAGTTGGAAAAACCAAGTGCCGTAGAGACGACTCCCTCACTTTGAACCATCTCACGAAGAAGATCCAGTGTGGTCTCAGTGAAAGAAGGTTGACCTTGGTGCCTACGAAAGAAATCCATCAATCTTTGACCCAACTCAGCCAGTGCCTGGTCCGTGATCAATTGAGGTCGTGACGTGCTCGTTCTACGAAAGACGGACATGCCTCCATTAAAATTGCGGTCACAATCATCATCCAAATCCGAATCCATCATTTCACGAAAGCCACGGGCGTTCTTTGCACATTCGTCCAAAGGAATTAAACTTAATTTCTTTACCTTGGGTGGAGTCGCAAGCGCCGAAACACTCAAAAACATGCCCATGGATACTGAAATGAAGGAGACAACACTAGATAAACGAATGCTATTTGACATTTGGTATTTGAATTACCTGAATGCCGGCATTATTGCAATAGCAGGCTGGTTCAGCTGATATATTATAAGAGTTAAACTCTTTACACTTGAATCTTAGAAAAGAAATAGCTCCCAACAAAAAGAAGAATCACCGTCACAACACCTAGAAAGCTGACGTCAATACTAGGTCCAAAAATAAAATGATCGGTCAGCCCACCCCGAAGTCCATCTACTCCATAGGTCAATGGATTGAGCCGCATTGCCATATGAAGAACATTAGACAGTCCTTTGTCTGGAAATAAGGCCCCGGAAAAAAAGAAAAGTGGCATCACTAGAAAATTCATAATGAGTGGAAATGCCTGCATGTCTTCGACAAGCGATCCTATCACCGTTCCGATCGCTGTAAAAAGCATCGCAATTAAGAATATAAATAAAACGGCAAGAGGCAAGTGGGAGAGATTCTCAATTCGAAATCCCGCGAGTAAACAAAATAGAAAAACAATCATTCCTTGAATCATTGCGACGCTAGCACCTCCTAACGTTCTACCGAAAACAATTTGAATTCTTGGAACAGGAGCCACAAGCGTTTCTTTAAGAAATCCAAATTGGCGATCCCAGAGAATTTCTATTCCAGAAAACATGGCAGAAAACAATACTGCCATGGCAATAATTCCCGGGGCCAAGAATTGGATATAGCTCCCATTGCCAGCTTTTTCATAAGTAGGTCCAAATCCGAATCCCATTCCAAACAGAAAGAGCAGGGGCTGTGCAAGAGAGCCGATGATCCGAGCTCGAGAACGGACGTAACGTTTGATTTGCCTTAGCCATAGAATATAGACAATACTCATGATCTTCCCCACATTTTGCCCATCATTCTCATTCGATCCTTGGTCGAGGACTCCTCTTCGCGAATCGCTCTTCCAGTCAAAGCAATAAAAGCTTCTTCCAATGAAGCGGTTTTGGTTTGTTCTTTAAGCGAAGCCGGCGTTCCTCGAGCTGCGATTTTGCCATGATCGATAACGGCAATCTCATCTGCAACTCGGTCCGCTTCGTCCATATAATGCGTTGTAAAGAATACCGTCATTTTCCTTTCGCGGACTAGAGATTGAATATAGTTCCAAATATGGTTCCTAGTTTGAGGATCTAAACCTAACGTAGGTTCATCCAAGAACAATATCCTAGGACTATGTAAAAGTGCTCGAGCGATCTCAAGTCTACGCTTCATCCCGCCTGAAAAGGTCTTTGCAAAACTTGCTCTGCGATCCCATAGTTCTACGAATTTGAGAAATTCTTCGATCCGCCCCTTGCGTTGGTTTCGAGATACGCCATAAAGTACAGCGTGAAGCTCCATATTCTCATACGCAGTCAGTTCTCCGTCTAAACTCGGGTCTTGAAAAACAATTCCGAAAGAGCGGCGGGTCTGAAGGGGCGACTTTACGGGGTCGCTCCCATCCAATAAGATAGAACCGCTTGTCGGTAAAAGAGTTGTGGTCAGCATCTTAATGGTAGTGGTTTTTCCGGCGCCATTGGGACCGAGAAAGCCGAAGATCTTGCCAGCTTCGACATCAAAAGAAATCAGATTCACGGCATGGAAATTATCAAACTTCTTTACTAGACTATTAACTTGGATCATATGACTCAAATTGACGCCCCCTCAATCGTAATTGCATGCGAGTATTAATTATAGAACCAAATTTAACCAAAATAGAATAAATTTCTGGCCCCCGTCTTGCTTGTCAATAGAGATGGGGAGAATAGATTTTATGCCAGAAGAACTACGCGCATTACGAAACCAGGAAGTAACCGAGCGACATTCTTTTTCAGACCTTCCAGAGCATCTGGGCCGAATGGGACGCAACTGGGGATGGGTCCTTGTAGCAGGCGTGGCCTATATTGTGATTGGAATTTTTGCGTTCAACTGGCCGATTAGCTCGACTATTGGATTGACGTTTGCCTTGGGAGTACTTTTCGTCGTAACGGGAATTGTACAAGGCATTCATTCAATTCAGTTTAGAAAAGAAGCGGGGATTGGTTGGCGAATATTCCAGACCGTGGCAGCACTAGCAGCCGGTATTCTCATGCTCCGCTTTCCAGGAGCCGGTATGTTGGGTGTAGCAATCGCTATGACGTTCTATTTTTTCGTTAGCGCAGCTGCAAAAGGTGTCCTATCGATGGGCATGTATCCACACAAAGGATGGGGCTGGGCACTCACCAGTGCCGTCGCTTCATTCCTGCTCGGATTCTATATTATGTCCACTTTTCCAATCTCTGCCCTCTGGGTGCCAGGCGTCATATTAGGCATAGACCTTGTGGTCATGGGAATAAGCTTGATCGGTTTCTCGTTCAGCCTCAAGAAGGTCCATCAGAGAATCAGTCAGGAATTTAAGTCCACTGAAAGCAAGCGAGCTGCTTAACAGGTCATTGAGATGGCGACCGCATGAATCTGGGTCACTTCAAAAGTCGTTCAGGCAGGTTTTCGGTAAGTTTATTACATTTTTGACAAAGATGGACTTGCATATGGTTCCAATTAAACCAATCTCCATCTTTTTGAAAAAAAACAAGGCGGCAATGAAAACACTTAAATTGGTTCCGGCTTAATTTCCCTTGGAAAGTTTTCATATTTAAGCTCTCAGCATTTAGCGATAGTAGCCGCCAAGCATCAGCAAAACCAGAAACCAGGAAAGTTTTGATCTCGCTCCTATTTTAAAAAAAACGACAGCCAACAGCTATCAGTAAAACTAATAACTGTTGGCTGTCAGTTGAATTAGTAACGATTTCCTCGTCCGCCGCCGCCGAAGCCACCGCGTGGGCGATTGCCGCCGCCACCGAAACCGCCGCCACCAGCGCGATTTTCGCGAGGTGCCATTGGCTTTGCTTCATTGACTGTCATCGCGCGTCCGTCATAATCAGCGCCATTGAACTTGCTAATCCCAAGCTGTGCTTCAGCTTCGGTAGACATTTCAACAAAGCCGAAGCCTTTGCTACGACCTGTTTCGCGATCAATAATGACTTTTGCAGATTCGACAGTACCGCATTGAGCGAACGTGTCAGAAAGAATTTGATCAGTTGCAGAAAACGGAAGATTACCAACGTATAGTTTTTTACCCATGAAACCTCCTAAAGGCAGGGAGCCGCTTAAGAGGATTGGACACTATGTCCGAAGACTCGAAAGAAGCAGATGAACTACTTAGTTTAAAGATACTACGAAAAGAATGATTTTGATAGCTCTAAGTAAGATGCAATATTCTGCTGTGGCATCTATAGTAGCTTCTCAGAAACTTTCTACAACTTTGTACAATGAAAAGGAGTATCAAAATATGGCTAAACCGGGACGGGCAACCCAAGCAAAACGGAGTCGTGAGCTAGCAAAAAAAGAAAAGGCACACAATAAGGACGAACGCAGGGCAGCCAAAAAAGAAGAAAAGGCGCAAAGAACAGAGCATTCATTTATGGGTGAAGATCCCGATCTCATTGGAATTATCCCAGGACCTCAAAAGCCATACGGGGAAGATTAAGCCGTTTTTCTTTTCTGCGAGGCATAAACAAGACCTGCAGCATTGAGTTCGATGTCTGGTCTTAGAATGTCCCACAGGAGCGAATCCGATCCCAATCCAATGAGCGAAAGCTTTTCATGAAAGTATGAATTGAGCTCTTTCTGGCAGAATGAAAGTTTTTCCTTATCATCTAAATTGCTTGATACAACCCGGTCCAAAAGCTTTTCATGAAAATCTAAATGGCCTAGAAGCTGCCCTGCGGCCTGACTCATTTCGCCAACTTCACCGAAATGAGTCAAATACGCTCGTTCGGCCCCGGAATCCATGATTTTTTGAATACTAATCCTTGCCTCATTGGGCTCGAAATCAACAGGACTTGTAGAAGGAAAGATAAACAGTCCTTTGCGTTGAAGAGCTGGATAGGCAATTCCAAAAGAATCGCCCGTAAATACACCGTTTGCTCGAGAGTCAAAAACACAGAAATGGTGCTTGGCATGTCCACGTGTATAAAAAAACCGTAGCAGGCGAGACCCGAACTCAATCTCCTCTCCATCTTGAATTTCTCGAACCCGATTGGCCGGTATCGGGTCAATCTGCCCATAGAGTTCCTCGAAAACTTGATCTCCATATACTTGCCTTGCACCTTGAATTAATTTCGACGGATCAATAAGATGTTTCGCCGCTCTCGGATGGGCCAGCAACGTTGCGTTGGGACAAGCTTGAATCAGAGCAGAGCTTCCGCCCGCGTGATCTAAATGTGCATGAGTAACAATTAAATACTCAACTTGTGTAGGCTTTAACCCGGCTTTTGCCAACTCGTCCAAAAGAATTAGCACTGCATGAGATGTATTGTTTTCAACAAAAAGGGCCCGTTTTTTCTCTACTATTAAATAAGCTGCAGCGTATTTAGGAAAAACATACCGACAGTCTATGAGTATAGGTTTCGTGCTCAAAAGTGTAACCCCAATCCAACTGACGCCCAAACGTGAAGGACCAAAGGATTCGTAACCGCTAAAAGACTCCCCACCTCAAAAACTCCGGATACATGGGTGCCATAATAATAGGAGAATGGATAAGAAACTCCTAGATTCAATCCTGTCATCATCAGCCCTGAAGTTAAATCATCCCCAACTCTCAATCGAAGTTCAGGCTCAAAACGAGACTCCTGATACATTCTAAGGATTGCAGATAAGGACAATACATTTTGCGTTGGCAGAACTGAGAAAGACGTACCTAATGCAAAAAACCGATGAAAGAATCCGTGATCCGCAAACGGAATACAAACAGAGAACTCTCCTTCGCCACCCACCCCAAATACAGAAGTGACCGAACCACCACTTGTAAAGCCCAAAGGCCCACCATCCGGCAGATAATCTGCCAGGCCCATCGCTCGTATTAAAAAATTCCAAGGGCCGGATGTAGGCCCAATCTCGTCCACTTTTGTACCTATTCCCGCCGCTTTGAGTTCGTTTTGTAAGGTTGAAGTATTCAGGTCGTCGGCAAGAACATAGCCATATTGATTAGAATTAATCCTCACCTTATACCAATATTCTCCTTCAAGCCCTTTGAAAATGTATGAACTAGTTTCTACCGCTGTACCCTGGTTTAGAACCGCCACCTGTGTAGATGAGCGCATCGGACTTTGGTAGACAATCGTATTGTCATGAATTGAATGCGCCGACTGAGTCGCCATGGATTCAGAAACATCCAAAACAGAGAAGCTCATGATCACCCAAAATAGAAAAAACCTCATGAAATTACTCTAACATTTAGGGACAATTCATGTAAATGAATCCTATGGCAAGCAATTTTTCTCGAATCAAACCAGGCCTTTTTCGAATCACTTACGCGACCACTATTTTAATGTGTGCCGCATTCACAAGCATTTTTTGGACACTGCGGACAGAGGGCGCACAGGTGGCTCAAGATAAAACCGCAATGCAGCACGCGCATCGTATAGCTCAGAGCCAACCCCACGTCAAAGCTTTGCACGAGAGATTGAAAAAAGAGGCACTTTCCATTTCAGATTCTACTTTTCGAAAAGATGCGCTCACTACCCTCGATCGACCGATATTTTCTGTCGTCAACGCAAATAGAAAATTCGAAGCGGAAATCATCCAAAAACTCCAAAGAGAGTCTCTCTTAGAAAAGAGCTCATCCAACTTATTTCCCACTGAAGAACCCATGCCCTTTCTTGCGGCTCCAGGCAGTGCTTGGCTCGGGCATCATTCCTATCCGGGAGGGCTTGTCTATCACACTTACGCAAATCTCAGCATTGGACTCCGTTACGCCCAGGTTTATCGAGAGATTTACGGAATCAAGCTCCGCCAAGACTATATTAGAATGGCATCTATTCTTCATGACTCTGCTAAAACAATGACCATTCAATGGAATAAAGATGGATCCACTTCCCCCAGCGAGCTACAAATCGCAGGCACTTCGGCCCATCATATTTTTGCAGTGGCCGAAGCAGTTTTTCGAAAATACCCAACCGACTTTATCATTACTCTTGCATCAGCTCATAGCCCGGCCCTTCAGGGACAATCACTTTCTACCTTGATTAAATACCTGAAAGCCGCAGCAATCATTGCAAACGTGCCATACTCTGCAATGGGCTTGTCTGGCGATGGCCAAACACTGAAAGCCCCCCCGCCAATCGAGTCATTTATCAACCATTTGGACGACCACGATTTCGTACTCACAGAGAGTTCTATTGAAGCCGTAGATCGGTCTCTTAATCAAAAGACCAACGGCGACCCCAAAAACAACCAAAAAGACTATTGGCAAAGAGATGAAATTCTAAGCCGAAACGGAGATCTCCGCTTTTATCAAACATTGATTGGCACAGATCTCTCAGCATTCAAATAAACCCGTCCCGTTTTGATCTGGGCTCGAAGCCTGTTGACACCCGGGGCATAAATAGGAGAAATAAAGAATATGGGAGCTCAATGGAAACACGCTGGTAGAGTACAGAATTCAAGCAAGCGCGGTGCGCTCATTAGCAAACTGGTCAAAGAAATCACAGTTGCAGCAAAGGGTGGAGATCCAAATCCAGATAATAATCCGAGACTTCGAGCCGGAGTGGAAGCCGCTAAAAAGGCCTCAGTTCCCCGTGATACGATTGAACGGGCAATTAAAAAAGGTGCTGGTCTCCTGAGCGATCAAGTCCAATATGAGACCATTTCCTACGAAGGCTTCACCCCCCACCGGGTTCCAGTCATCGTTGAATGCCTGACAGAAAACAAGAACCGCACAGCAGCAGACGTTCGAGTCCTTTTTAGAAAAGGACAGCTTCAGAATGTGGGTAGCGTTAGCTGGATGTTTGATCGAATGGGTGTTGTGGAAGCCACTTTTGCAAAAGAAGGAATCGATATCGAGGGTGCAGCAATTGAAGCGGGGGCTCAAAATGTCGAGCCACTGGAAGCTGAAGAAGTCCAGGCCGGACAAACAGGCGCTCGATTTTTTTGCACTACAACCGATCTCGATGCAGTATCGAAGGGTCTTATTCAACTAGGTTGGACTGTAACTCTCGCTGAAATGAGTTATATCGCAAAATCCTTTGTTGAACTTGCAGACGACCAAAAGAAAGAAGTAGCTGAGTTTCTAAACGCAATTGACGAACACGACGATGTGCATCGTGTTTATGCAGGTATAAACTAGTGACAGGAATAACGAGTGAATCGTAACGATCGAGTGCTCACGTTGGCCGCATGGATTGTGGTTTTTTGGGGAATGATCCAAGCAAAATCCTTTATTATTCCAATTATTCTGGCAGCCCTCTTGGGCTTCCTTATGATGCCGGTAGTGACTCTTTTAAAGAAGAGAAAGCTTCCGGAATGGGCAGCACTTTCGATCGCTTCCATTTTACTTTTTTTGCCCGTGCTCGCTTTAGGTGGTCTTTTGGTCAATGAAACGGCTGTATTGATACACAACTATCCAACCCTATTGAATTCTCTCAAACTCAATTGGGCCAAATTAGAAGCCTCTTCCTGGGTCAAGCAGTTCCATCTCGTAGACTACTTGGACCTTTCTTACCTTCAGGAAAAAGTAGAAGAAGAAGCAGGCAAAGGTTTCTCGTTCTTTCTTGAAAGCTTGAAAACACTTGCTGAAGCTGGTGCGCATCTCCTGATCATTCTCTTCTTCTCTGTTGTCATGCTCGCTTCGCGCTCGCAGCTGAGAAAGAGTGCGGAAAAACTAGTTTCGAATATTCGCACCCTGGATGAAATCATCCACCTCATTGAAAAGTTCTTGATCGCTCGAATCGGTATTGCAGTCTTAGTGGCAACTCTCGATACGATTATTTTGAATTTATTAGGCTCAGAATATAGCCTTCTCCTCGGGTGCCTACTGGGTGTAAGCACTTTGATCCCTATTGTAGGCTTTCTAATAGCCATTTTGCCTCCCATTGCCTTATCTATTGCGATGGGCCACACTTTTTTGAGAACAGGCATGATTGTAGGTCTGCTCTATCTTGTTTCTACGACAGAAGCCCACTGGGTCACTCCCAAGTATCTGGGTCGACAATTGAACCTCAATCTCTTGGCTACTTTTATTGGGCTTTTTGCCGGAGACATGATGTGGGGAATTTGGGGTATCGTACTGAGTATCCCAATTCTTGGGATTATACGGATTATTTTAGAAGCTTCGAGTGATAACAAGCGCTGGGCTATTCTCCTGAAAGAAGCAGTTTAAAAAGTGTGCTTTTGACTTTATTTGCTGTGCACCGCGCGGAACTTCAAAAAAATCAGATCGCGATCCTTTTGAGGAACAGGATATTGGGTGTACTGGTTGAAGATTCGCGCGCGCGCGAGAGGAACGGCTTCGTGCCTCCAAAATCGGGAGAGATAGTTTAAGTTTTCTTGTACTTCTTTTGTCCTCTTTCTCGCACCGGCGTTTTCAATCAAGGCAAGAACAAGATGCTCCAGAGCTTCTTTTGACTCTCCCCTCCAGAAACGTCTCCAATGACACTGCCACTCTTCCGGAAATCGACGAAAACTACGCGAATAAGAGAATTTCGGGCCCCGAACGGCGTGGCTCCTGTCTATTCGATGACATAAATAAGGAAGAAGGTTCAAAAGAGCGAAATAGGCGTCCCGGGTGCGTTGCCTCGAGCGAAAGGCGCCATGCATCTCAAAACCTTGAAAAAACTCTGGCTCCGTCGTGTAGCAAAAGGAGGTAACCCCTTCTGAATGCCGTATTCCGATCATTGGATAGAGGAAATAAAAGGCACCCGCCACGTTCCACTTCGGTCGATTTTCCTGAATACACAGCGTCTCTTTCAAAGTTGCATCGAGATCCGAATCACAAGTCTCGATCTCAATTCGAGAGGCGTCCTGGATAATCTGCCTCATCTTCAGATGCCGTTTACGACGCTTGGCGTTCCGATATTGTCCGAGTCTTCTTCTTAAGTTTTTCGCTTTTCCAACATAAATCAAATGAGAATCTTGATCAAAAACCCTGTAAATACCCGGAGTCCGGGGTACAGAGTTTAAAAACTCCTCCCCGAGTTTACGATCAAAGAGCTTCATTCAATAATTATGATCTGTTCGCCTTCTTTTTATCAAGCGCTTGCCGAAACTGATCACCCAGTGTACCAAACGATCCAGAACTACCGGGACTGAAGGACTTCCAATTCTCGCTTTCTCGATCGGACGCAACATCCTTAAGTGACAATAGAATGCGCCTCTCATCAAGCTTGATGTCTTTAATCATCACAGAGATGCGATCCCCTGCTTTAAACAAATCATCCGAGCGAATCACTCGCTTCGTGTCGCTCATTTCACCCATTGGGATCAAACCCTCAACGCCAGGCACAAGCTCGACAAAAGCACCAAACTTAACACAGCGGGTTACTTTTCCTTCCACGACATTGCCCGCACTGATTTGGGCTGGCAAACTCAGCCAGGGTTCGGATTCAGCCTGCTTGAGAGATAAAGAAATTTTAAGTCGGCCGTCTTTTTCCTCAAAACTTAAGATTTTGACATTGATTTGCTGACCTACCGTAACAACTTCGTTCGGGTCAGAAACGCGCGACCATGCAAGCTCCGAGACATGAACAAGGCCTTCAATTCCGGGCGCAATTTGAACAAAAGCCCCAAACTTTTCAATACGAGTAACAGTTCCCTTCAGAATTTCGCCTGGCTTTCGCTCATCCATAAAGCTGCTTTCTGAAAGACCCTTTTGCTCATCCAAAAGTTTTCTGCGAGAAACGACGATATTCCGACCCCCTTCGGTGAACTGGGTGATCAGGAACTCAAACTTCTTCCCAATGTACTCGTCTTGAGTCTCGACTTCGATCCGCTTGGTATCCATTTGGCTGATCGGGCAAAATGCGGGCTTGCCCTGAATGGAAACACGAAAGCCGCCCTTGCAGATTTCCGAGACTCTCCCCTCAATTGGCATCATCATATCGAAGGCGTCTTCGAGATTATCCGCAATATTTTTTGCGGTGGGCTTGGACGAAAGATAAATCTCAGAACCCCGAGCGTGAGTGACATAAAGGTCTAAAATATCACCCACCTTGTGGTTAAACTTCCCATCTGCATCCAGCAGATCCTTTCGTGGCACGGTTCCGTCATGCATCGTTCCGGTAGAAACAAAAATCTCTTCTCTGCTGATAGATAAGATTTCAGATTTGATTTTCTCACCTATCGAAAGGGTCTTCTTCGTATTTTTGAAAGAATCTTCTAACAGCTTTGCAAACTCAGAAGACGACTTGCTTTTCTTTGTACTACCAGGGGCACCGTTACTACCGACTTCGTCACCATCATCATCATCAAAAAAATCGCTCATAAATACCTCAAGGGTTCAGTACGGTTCTTACTACTCAATTTGGTTTCGGGCAAGACTATGTTATTTAGAGATATGGCAAACTTTCTAGGGTTAGACGGTGAACCGGAATGGAAAAAATTCCTGTTTCGCTGGATGTCGTTAAGTCTAGTATTTCATTTGGTCACTGCGGTTTTTAGCATTGGGCATCATTCTGCTGACGAATATTTCCAAATTCTTGAGTTTGTTAGCTTCCGCCTAGGGAACACGCCAGCCAATGTAATGCCTGTTGAACTCCATGAGCATATGCGCCAGTGGATGCAGCCCGGGATTTATTGGTGCATTACCCAGGTTCTTCAATTCTTGGGTGACTCCAACCCCTTCCACTGGGCCATTAGTTATCGGATCTTCTCGGGTTTATTCGGCTGGGTAAGCACCGTCGGATTGGCACTTTGTTCAAGATTTTGGTTTCCTGAGGTAAAAACCCAAAGGATCGCCGTCATGGCGCTCGCGCTTATTTGGTTTTTTCCGTGCTTTCACGTTCGCCCATCGTCTGAAAGCCTTGCGGGCTCTTCCTTTATCATTGGTCTTTGTATCGCTTTTCTGACTTGGCGACAAAACCACCAAAAAAAGAACTGGGCTTGGAGCTGGGGGGCCGCAGGCATTTTCTTAGGCCTGAGCTTTGAATTTCGTTTCCAAATGGGATTTATGATTTTCGGTATTTTTGCGTGGCTGCTCGTCTTTGGTTACCGTACGGGCCGCTTACCTTTAAGATCCTTGGCCGCTCTGGTTTCAAGTAGTGCGTTAGTTTTTTTATTGGGGAGGTCGGTAGATTGGTGGGGCTACCATCAATGGGTGTTTAGCCCCTGGAATTATTTTTCATATAATCTTGTTCGAGGAGAGGTATCGAAGTACGGAACTGCGCCCTGGTGGGACGTATTTCGAATGTCTATGACCGAAACCTGGCCAGTTCTTGGGTTTCTAATGGCTATTAGTATTGTGATCGCGTGGGTCCGTCATCCCCGCCATATACTCACTTGGAGTCAGGTCCCTTTTTTCATTGTGCACGAAATGATCGCCCACAAAGAATGCCGCTTCTTCTTTCCAATTGCCTGCGCCGGACCCATTCTTATCCTGCTCAGTCTTTGTTCTACCCGGACAGTTAAGCTTCTCACTTTTTCGAAAACTAAATCGGTTGCTACGGTATGGAACTGGACGTGGAAGTTCTTAGTCCTCAATAATTTGATCGCGCTCGTGGTATTGATGTTCGTCCCTTTTGCTCGGGTTGTACAATTCTATGAGGGGGTCTACGACCTTATTCCAAATGGTGCCCAGAAATTTGAACTTTTTTTCAATGACCGAGATCCCTACATCCTTTTGGGCAACCCAATTTATTTCTATAGGCCGCACCAGCTGGTCACCACTAAGTTCACCCATTATTCTGAACTTAAAGACATCATTTTAAAAAGATCAGAACCTCTCTGGCTCTTTGATACTCAATTTCATTTGGGATCTGAAGCAGATCCGGTCCGACCCTTTTGCAAGCCAGTCTATCAAACATTTTCGGCAAACTACGAGAAGATCAACTGGGGAAATTGGCTGGATCGCACTTTAACTTGGACCCTCTACCGTTGTGAGAAAACAGGCTCTTAGTCAGCTGACTCGATTACACATCGACTTGTCACGTTGAAACGCTGATCCGATGCGTCAGGTCGAGGCCGAAAAATCATGAGTAAGTTTCCAGGTACATAGCCTTCTGCCAATCTTGAATTACAATATTGGATTACTTGCTCTCTGCAATTATTCACAGTCGTCCCATTGAGCCGCACTCGAATAATTCCGTTGAACCCACCACCATCTCCTGAACGCTTCTTGGTATCTTTCACGTTTCCATTCAGAGTACAGAAAGCGTTACTATTATTACTGGCATCTTCTATGGAAGCCACGGCAGATACTGCCTTTTCTTTTTGGGACTCTGATTGAGTACAACCCGAAATGGGTAAAATAACTGAAACAAGTATTGATATTATAACAAAAGTGAATAGTCGAGCCGGCCCTTTTCTCATTGCTCCCCCAATTTAGCTATCTTATGAGAATAAATTTACGGTAGCAACTGAATATGCGGGGAAAACTGGCCGAGGAAAAATCCCAAATTTCAGATTAAATCACGGTCGAGTACTGTTTTACGCCCACTGCGCTGAGCACTTTCGATCGCGCGATCTGCATAAGCCCGCATTTTTTCCGAAAGTATGTCCATAACCGAATCAGAAGTGTTCATTCCCGCTCTTGTCCGAATATATGCTTTCACCTTGGATACAACGACGAGGATTTCGTCCTCCGGTGCTTTCGAAGAAGTAGGCGCTAAAGTAGGTGACGGAGCAGGTTTTGGGGCATTGGGAGAATGAGGAATACTAGGGGTACCCGGAGTACTAGCGGTGCTTGGGGAAGTCCTTTCGAAAGCCCCTGCATCCCGATGGTTCATGACGGGGACATGGGCATCAAAGCACTTCAAGTCGCAAAAAACCAAATCTGTTCGAATGCGATTGCAGGTCGACACGCTACAAACCCAATATTTTTGACGAAAACCAATCAGCTTCTTGCAAGTCGTGCACTTTCTCCAATAATTGAGTTCTGGACTAGTCATATGATACTTACCTCTTCATGCATTTTCGTATACTCTACCAGGATGACTACCTGGTCGCCATAGATAAACCTGCCGGGTTTCATGTACACCCACCAGAAAATCCAGCTCACGGAATTTCCCGAGCTTTTAATTGCCTCGCACTCCTTCGAAAACAACTCGATATATACCTTTATCCAGTTCACCGATTGGATCGAGCTACTTCCGGGGTCCTCGTCTTTGCGCTCCAAAGTGAAACCGCTAGGGCGGTTTGCGAAAGCTTTCAACTCCATAACGTGAAAAAGACTTATTACACCGTTGTTCGCGGATGGACGGAGTCCGAGGGTACAATCATTCACTCCCTTCGATCCGAGCACGATCCCTCTGTCAGACAGGAAGCCATTACGGTTTTTCGAAAAACCGCCCAAATGGAAATTAACCAGCCCGTCGGAAAATATTCGACTGCCCGATATTCTCTCCTAGAAGTTGCGCCTCATTCCGGCAGGAGACATCAAATCAGAAGACATATGGATCACCTTACTCATCCGATCCTGGGAGATACGATTTATGGAAGTGGAGAACATAATCGTTTTTTCAGAGAAAAACTCCAGATTCAAGGACTGCTTCTCAAAGCTTATTCGCTTGAGTTTCAACATCCGCACACTGGCATTCCGATACGGATTACATCACGTTGGAATGGACTTTGGCATAAAATCTTTGATTTGTTCGAAGTATGTCCGTATTCCTCAGTATCTACTTTTTCATAACTAAAACCTGATCCGCAATTTCCTTCGCCTCATCCTCGTCATGAGTCACCCAGAGAGTCGGGAGACTTAGCACTGTCAATAGGTCTTTCAGCATCGGACGTAAATCCTTCTTGGTCCATGAATCTAAGGACGAAAATGGTTCATCCAGCAATAAGAGCCTAGGACGGGTCGCTAATGTTCTAGCTATTGCAACACGCTGCTTTTGACCGCCCGAAAGTTCCGAAGGATATCTCTTATAGAAATTCCGAACATTCAGTAGCCCTGCCACCTCTTCTATTCTTCTATGGGCTTCTTCTCTGGAAAGCTCGCCGATTCCATAAAGTAAGTTGTCCTTCACTGTCAGTTGCGGAAAAAGACCACACTCTTGGGTGACAAATCCAATTCTTCTCTCTTGGGGATAGAGAAAAGTCTGACTCTTTTCTTCAAACCAAACCTCGCTTCCAAATTTAATATATCCTTGACTCGGCCGATCGAGTCCCGCAAGGCACCTCAAAAGCGTAGATTTGCCGCATCCAGAGGTGCCTAAAATCACGGTCACCAACTGAAGACCAAACTGAATTCTCCACTCGGCTGATATTTTAGGACCTTTTCTAAACTGCCTTTCAAATTGAAAATTTAGTTCCACAACCTTAACCCCTTTCTCCGAATCAACGACGTCAAAATCAATACTGAGAAGGAAACCGCGACCAGTATGCCTGACGTTTTCATTGCATCCGAGTAGTTCATCGCTTGTACTTCATCATAAATAGATATTGAAATAGTCCGCGTAACACCGGGAATATTTCCTCCAATCATTAATACGACACCAAACTCACCTAAGGTATGAGCAAAACATAAAATAATTCCGGTTAAAATAGAAGGTAACGCCAAAGGCAAAATAAGTCTAAAAAAAGTTCCCATTTTTGAAACACCCAAACAC
>Ga0206877_10233_pt1 | contig 15427 bp, 14 predicted proteins | sample Alteio_BWOrgCont_7_FD_152623 | JGI IMG/M metagenome (GOLD analysis project Ga0206877, IMG submission 152623) | Enriched cells from forest soil in Barre Woods Harvard Forest LTER site, Petersham, Massachusetts, United States -... | ecosystem: Environmental > Terrestrial > Soil > Temperate forest >...
TGAGTAAATGGATCGTCTGTTTTTTTCTGTTTGAGGACATCTTCTTTCAAGACATAAGGGTCAAGATTAATCTCATCGCCCCAACAAACGGTCTCGCTCTCCGGATCAATTTTTACTGCGTGCCAGAATTCTTGAGACTCCCAAGCTTGAAATACCCCTTGTCCAATGAGATCGGAGAGATCGACTTCACCTTCAATCCCATCATCAAAGCGAATCCACAAAACGTAATTCGGTCTGGCTTCACAGGCTATGATTCTGGCGCGTTTAAAGGTCAGGGCGATTGCCTCTATAATTTTAAGATAAACTGTGCAGAATCTTTGCTACGGTTTTGATGGTGAGATTTTTTCTACGGAGACTGCGATAAAGAGTAGAACGTGAGATGTTTTTCTCTGTAGAATGTTTAAGCTTATTTACTTCTCGCAAATAAATTGCGATCATCTCGACTGCCCCTTCAGGATCGTTATCTCGCAAGCATTCCCAAAAAGCTTGACCTATGAGTTTTTCATCGGTCAAATCCTTTGATAATTCGAGTGGATAAATCTCTGCGTCTTTCCGAATTTTCCAAATTTTAGGATTCTTTGGACCAATGAGACGCGAGGAATTTTTCGAGGATATTTTTCGCCTTTTTAATGTCCTTGTCTTGACCATTTTTGTTCCCTCCCCACAAAAATAGAAGTTCTTGCGGATTCACATAAACGTAGTAAGCTCGGGTGCCAATCTCCATTTCAACTCATAAATACCATTCTTTAGATCTTTGTAAATACCGAAATGACCGTCATCCTCGATTCTTTTTATTCGGTCCTTAACTTGAATCCGGTGCTTAGGAGCTAACGACTCAAGCCATTCGATGAAATCTAAAGTGCTAACCGTTTTATACTTAGCCATACTTTTACCCATTATTGTGCTAGATGTGACACATTAACGTCAACAGCTGTTGACAGTCAAGATGTTATAATTCGGAAATAACGTTGGGTTTGGCTACGTCAGCTCTGCAATAAATTTTTCGTCTTCACTCGTGCCTTGCCATGCTGGCAATGGTCACTCGTTCCAGACAAAAAATTTGTGCAGCTTCCTTGCCAAACCCAACGTTATTTCTGATATTTGGTATGACTCCCTAGTAAAGCGGATGGTCGGTGAGAATAAGATGAGCTTAAATGGTAATGTCTAGTATAGGACTAACCAAGTTTATCATGTCGAGGGCCTTACGATACACCGTTTCAGGCAAGATCGTTTGCAGACATTTATTTTGCTTGCAAGGGGCGTAAGTCTTCCCGTCATAGCAGGGTCTGCAAGGAAGATGCTCTCCTCCCCAGATGATTTCGATATTCTCTTGCGGCCTCACTTTTTCCCATGGATTTGTCGGGCCGAAAAGTCCGAGAGCCTTCCCCCTCGCTAATTTCGCCAGATGGAGAGGCCCGCTATCGTGGGTCACAAGCAAATTCGCATCGTGAAAGAGGCTCATCAATTCAATGAGATTCAATTGACCCACGAGATGTTTACAGGAAATCCCTTCAAAATAGGCGCTAATCCAGCCATCCGTTGCACCCCCCGTTAGAATGATCTCGATTCCTTGATTTTTGAGCTTTTGAGCCAGTTCTACGTAGTGTTGGATCGGCCAACGGCGAAGCGCGTCTTCCGCCAAAATATTTTTAGCTCCTCCTGGGGCGAGCACTACAGTCGGCCGGGAGTGATCGGCGTAAGGGGATTTGGGAAGGTCGAGCTGTGGTAATTCAGTATCTAAAAGATCTCCATCGTCGACATTCGTAGCGAGCCGTAAATATTCACATCCATGGTAGCGGCCAGGAACAGGGCATTGCCGTTGGCTGTCCCTTCGGAAAAAACGCCGGTCTTTGCTTCGGGCAGTAAGTGTGATCAGGCGGTATCTCCAATCGACGTGCCCGGTGAGAATCATATCGAACCGTTTTCCCGCCAATTTAGCTTGAACCCTGGTCAATTCTAGGATCCGTTTGAACACCGATGATTTGAAAAGAGCCTGCTCATCCACGGTCAATATTTCATCGACCTTTTGAGTGAGCTTGAGAATGGGTTCTACCGTCTTGCCTGCCACCCAAGTAATATGGACATTGGATTCCGTCTTTCTAAAATGCGTCAGAAGCGGCAAAGCCATAACGACATCGCCAATAGCGCCAATTTTAACGATCAGGATTTTTTTGGAAGACATCCTTTTTCCACATGCAAACTCCCCAGATGCTGCAGGACCTTCTCTCGCATCTTCTTTTTGAAAGAATCGATGCTCCAGTGAGAAGCGTGCTCAACCAATGCGTTAGGATCAAAAGAAGCCGTCTCGAAGATCCGGACCGCGTCCGCGAGGGAGGCGGCTGTTTGCTCGTAGAAAAAGATGGCGGTCGGCGGCTTTTTGGAAATGTGCCCTACAGGAATCATCGTCTCTTCCACTCCGCCACGGCCATAGCAAATGACAGGGGTCCCCGAAGCGTTCGCTTCAAGAGGGATCAGTCCATATTCCAAAAAGGGAGTAAAAATGACGGCTTTGCATAAAGCGTACTCTTGCGCGAGCTCAACATCACTCAAAGAACCTACAAAAACGATGTTGGATTTTGCCATCTTGCGCAGTTTAGCCTCCTCCGATCCACTCCCCACAATTTTCAACGGTTTCCCTAAGGCATTGAATGCCTCTATTGCATACTCCACCTTTTTCCACGTTTCCAGCCGAGAGACGAGAAGATAATGGTCAAGTTTGCGATGATTAACCGGGCGAAATCGGTCTGTATCGATTGGGCAATAGATGACTTCGGAATCTCTATGGTAATACTGTCGAATGTAGTTTCTGGACGACTCCGAGATCGCGATAAAACGGTCGACGTTCTGCGCGATACGAAAATCCCTTTTCCTCAATGCATTCAAGAAGGGTTTTATAAGATATCTCTTAAAGCCCCTGCCAAAATATTGGTCGTAATGCCAAAGAGCCCGTGTGGGAATATAGCAATAGCAAAGATGGCGCCCCTTAGGGGCTTTAACGTATTTCGCGGTTGTGGCGGAAGAACTTAAAATCAGATCGTAATGGGACAAATCGAGCCGCTGCATAACGGAAGCGGCAATGGGGAATGACCAGCGGAACGCCTCTGAGGTCCGAATCCAGCGATTCATCCAAGTAGTATGGATCTTGCGATGAGCGAAAAAAGGAAGAGTTGTTTCCGAATTGTAAGCGAGCGTATAGACGTCGGCATCCGAAAATTCCTCGCAAAAGTATTGGAAAATCCGCTCTGAGCCGCCGATACCGCACAAGTGGTCGTGAACCAGAGCGATACGCATCGGATCAACCAACGATTGTAAGTTTGGGAATCGGCGAAATGAATTTGCCCCCGGATTTCAGAAACTCTTTTTCCCTACCAAGGAATTCCTGCATAAAATGGTAGGGGAAGGCTAAGAAATAATCGGGTTTCATCTTTCGAGCTTCCTCTTCGGAGATGATGGGAATGCGGGTCACTGTCTGCCTCCCCCATTTAATCGGATTGCGATCTGCGATATAGGAGATCAGATTTGGTCCGATCCCATAGTATGCCATAATGGTATTGCCTTTCGTGGAAGCTCCATAGCCGAGGACCATTTTGCCTAATTCTTTTTGTTTTTCCAAAAATTCGATCATTTCCGTTTTGTTCTGCTCCACTCTCTTGGCAAATGAAAGGTATGTTTGACTGCCTGTCAAATTAAGCAGTCTTTCCTGATTGCGCATCTGTTTCAACGCCCCGGATTCCTGGGCAAAGGCTTTATGGCGCATGTAAAGGCGGAAACTGCCGCCGTTCACGTCGTTTAATTCCACATCCTCAACTCTCATTCCCGTTCGGCTCAGGATTTGTTCGATCGAAAACAAGGAGTAATACTCAAGGTGCTCGGAACAAATGGTATCGAATGAATTATTCTGCAGCATGGTCGGCAGATAGCTCAGCTCGATAATCCAGAGGCCGCCTGGGCGTAAAATCTCTTCGACATCGAGGCAAAATTGCACAGGATTTTCGAGATCGTAAAACATAGCGATGCTCGTGACAATCTCTGCCTTTTTATCGCCCAATCGATCCTTGTAGGCCTTGGCGTTAAAGTAATCATTGATGTGAAGACTGCAAGCCTTAGGCTTAATATTTTTAGCCGGATCGATCCCAACCCGAAAAAGATGTTCGGGATAAGCCGAGAGCAAAGTTCCATCGTTCGATGCGATATCCACTACGATTTCGCCGGTCTGAAGAGACTTACCCAGCCTTTTCATCGCTTCTTGCACGATCGACTTGAGAGCTAAAGTCATCGATTGATTGACTCCGGACATATACCAATATTGATTATACATGGCGGAAGGGTCGACCGTATGTTTCAGTTGGACTAACCCGGATGCGCTATTCAGACAGAGCTGCAAAGGAAGAGGTTTGGGCGCGGGATCTTCAGGGGTTGGGAAAGTAGAAAAAGAAATCAGCCCGAGATCGAAAATATCTACTAATGGCCCCCCGGAAATCCTACAGGTCTTGCGTTCGGTTACTTCCATCTTCTTCTCCAGACTGAAATGTAAAAAAATGTTAGTCTATCAAAGCACAGAGTTTTCTCATATGACTCACCTTCGGATTCCCGCTCCTTATTTTAACATATTCCATTCGAAGGTCATCCTGTTTATTCTATGCCTTTTTCTCTTGGTATTTCCTAAAGGCGGAATTAAAATTGGAGACACCCCTCTTACTTGGGGATATCTATTTCTCGGCATAACTTCTCTCTTCTCTTTTTTCCTGGGAAAATGGACCGTTGCCGTTTCACGGATTGTCGCCTTCCTTTGCTTAATCCCCTTTCTAACCGTAGCTGCTGGATCGATGATGTGGAATGGAGTGGAGATTACTCTGGGTTGGGTGATCGCCTTTTGGATTACATTTTTATTCCTCCCCTTTGTTTTTTTATTTTTGCTCTCCGACCAAATTGAAAACCTAGATATAAATTACTTTCTGAAGTTGTTTAAAAACGGAATTTTATTTATTTCTTATTACGGAATTTTCTTATTCCTTTTCAAGCAGACGACAGGAAAATATCTAGAAATCCCCTTTTTGACCGTCAATTTTGGAGATTTAGGCATGCTCGATGATTTCAAATGCAACAGCCGAGGAATCGTCAGTAAGCTGATCTCGACCTATAACAATGGTCAGTTATTCGGCATCAGCATGATTTTGCTCCTTCCTCTCTATTGTTATGTCCAAAAAAATCCGTGGAACCGCTTTGTAACAAAATTAGCCCTTCTCCTCACTTTATCGCGCACAACGTGGATCGGCCTCTTTTTGAATGAAATTCTGTTTTCATTTTTTGCTGTAAAAAACAGGGGAAAAGCGAGCATTTATTTAATCGCAGGGATGATCGTAATGTGCTCTGGCGTATTTCTAATATTAAATTATTATAACTTCACCCCCCTCTTTTTATTAGATGGAAGTTTTGGAGGCAGGCGAGGGACGATTGAACTAGCGCTTCAAGAGGCTTCCTTTTTTTCAACGCACCCTTTTGATGGCCTCTCTGAAATGGCATACATGGCCATGTTGTACATCTTTGGAATCATAGGATTGATTGCCTATATTTTTGCCATGGCTGGGCCTCTCGTCTTGTTTTTTTCAAAACGCCCATCGAAGATCCGAAACTGCATCCTACTCGGGCTGATCAATTATCTGATCATTTCATTTTCAGACGGAGCGACCCTGTATATCCCTGTTCTAGCGTTTTACTGGTTTCTTATGTCCTTGCTGCTGAAAAAGGATCTAGACGATCACAGCATGGCAGCAGAACCCATATTATAGGATCCGACGGCTTCTAAATCGGCTCGGACCATCATTTGAACTAACTCTTTCAATGAAGTCTTCGGCGCCCATCCCAGCTCTTTTTTGGCTTTGGAATAGTCTCCGATCAAAAGATCGACCTCGGAAGGACGGAAAAATTGCGGAGAGATTTCCACGAGGACTTTACCGCTTGCTTGATCAATGCCTTTCTCTGCCAGCCCTTTTCCACGCCATTCGAGAAAGATCCCCGCTTCTTCGAATGCGAACTCGATGAAACGGCGCACTGTAGTCGTCTGCCCTGTCGCCAAGACGTAATCGTCGGGTTTTTCCTTTTGCAGCATCATCCACATGCCCTCGACGTAATCCTTGGCATATCCCCAATCTCTCTGGCTATCTAAATTACCGACCCACAATTTGTCTTGGAGTCCTTGGGCAATCCTAGCCACGCCTTGGGTAATTTTACGCGAAACGAAAGTGTCTCCTCTTCGAGGGCTTTCATGGTTAAATAAGATCCCATTGCATGCATAGATCCCATAGGCCTCTCGGTAATTTACAACAATCCAATAGGCATACAATTTCGCAACTCCATAGGGAGATCGAGGATAAAACGGCGTCTTTTCAGTTTGCGGGATCTGCTGCACCTTCCCGAAGAGCTCCGAAGTAGATGCCTGGTAAAAGCGGATTTTGTCATTATGGGTTCGGATCGCATCGAGAAGCCGCAGCACTCCCAAGGCATCGACATCGGCGGTGTATTCCGGCATCTCGAAAGAAACCTTCACGTGGCTCATTGCCGCAAGATTGTACATCTCATCCGGAGATGCCTTTTCAACGATTCGTTTGATGCTTAATGAGTCGCCGAGATCTCCTTGGTGGAGAAAAAGGCGGTTTTCGAGAAGCGGGTCGTTGCAAAGAGATTGAATTCTTGACAAATTGGAGGAGGACGAACGTCGGATCACTCCATGTACTTCATATCCTTTTTCAAGCAGCAGCTCAGCGAGATAAGAGCCGTCTTGTCCGGTAATGCCTGTAATCATCGCTTTTTTCATCTGGAGGTCTCCTTAAGAATCATTTCAGCTAAAGTTCGCCCGATCGAAAAACTCGCCGTTGCTGCCGGCGACGGGGCATTTAAAACGTAAATCGTATTTTTCTCATGCAGGATGGAAAAATCGTCCAATAATTTTCCTTCCTTTGTCACCACTTGAGCCCGCACTCCAGATCCTCCTGGAAGCAAGTCTTTTTCTTCGATGCAAGGAACCATTTTTTGCAAATCGCCCAGAAATAACCGTTTATTCATCGAACGCGCCAATTCATAGCAACCTGCCCTCCAATAGTTCCAAGCCATCCGCCAGAACCCTGCATACGATAGGATATCCTTCGTATCTTTCCAGTTGAAATCGACCTTTTTGTATCCTTCCCTGGATAAGGCAAGAATCGCATTAGGTCCCGCTTCGAGCTTCCCATTGACCATGGGCGTAAGATGAACGCCTAAAAAAGGGAAGCGTGGATCCGGAACGGGATAAATCAGCCCCCGGACGACGTCTCTTTTCTCTGGCGCAATTTCATAGTATTCTCCTCTAAAAGGGATGATCCTCTGGTCCACTTGCAAAGTGTTTTTAGCCAACCGATCTGAAAAAAGGCCAGTGCAACTCAAAAACATGCGCGAACGGTACGACTTCTTTTGCGTCGAAACCTCGCAGATGTTCCCATCCGTCTGGACGTTCTGAACTTTTTCATTATAAACGATCTCGCCGCTCTGGCTTGTAATCCGAGAGCTAAGACTTCGAGCCACTTGCTTGTAGTCTACAATGTGGCATTCTGGAATCAACAAGGCCTCTTGAGCGGTTACATTCGGCTCAAGCTCCTTGACGGCATCTTGCGATACGATCTTCGCCCCGAAAATTCCATTTTCTTGAGCTCGCCGCAAAAGCTCCCTGAGGCGAGAGGGGTCCTCGTTTTTCGTGGCAACGATCAATTTGTGAATTTTCTGATACCGAATGCCTCGCTCGTCGCAAAAGGCGAGCAGCTCCTTTCGTCCGGCTATGCAATTTTTGGCCTTGAGAGATCCGGGCTTGTAGTAAACTCCTGAGTGGACGACCCCGCTATTATGGCTGGTCTGATGCATTCCCACTTCAGACTCCTTCTCTATAATCAACACCCTGCAGCCAGGCTGCATCTGCATCAGCTGATATGCAGCAGCCAGTCCCACAATCCCCGCTCCAGCGATGATTACGTCCAAATCTTGTCCCATCATTTTCCTTTCTCTTTTGCATTCCATAAACTACACTTCCACCCAATCTGATTGAGGGAATTTATGCTGCAAACACTGAAAGTCAAATCGCGCGTGGCTATCAAAGCGTTCATCCAGAAGTTTGGGTATGATATCGTACATTTTCCAAAATTAGAAGGGCCTTATGAAAAAATCCATGTGAAAAGTTTTTACGCTCCTTGGAAAGAAGATTCCGCATTTCAGAATTGCTTCACTCAGATTCTCCTCCACTCCATGGTAGACAAACACCGATGCTACGAACTATGGGATTTAGTCCAACAAAGCGAGAAAGTCGAAGGGGCTCTGCTGGAAATCGGCGTATGGCGAGGCGGAACGGGCTGCTTGATTGCGAAAAAGGCTAAGTTATGCGGCATTTCCGAACCGGTTTATTTATGCGACACGTTTTCCGGAGTGGTCAAAGCCGGGATGCAGGACGATATCTACAAAGGAGGAGAACACCGAGACACCTCCATGGGAATCGTCCTCGATCTTGCCAAGAGCTTAAACCTGGACAATATCCGCGTTCTTAAAGGGATCTTTCCCGAAGAGACAGGTTCCCAAATAGAAAACCTCAAATTCCGCTTTTGCCACATCGATGTCGACGTCTACACATCCGCTTTAGATATTGTAAATTGGGTCTGGCCGCGCTTAGCTGTCGGAGGAATGATCGTATTTGATGATTACGGATTCCCAACGACGAAAGGAATTAGAGACTACGTGAATGAACGCAAGCATTTTGAGGGCTTAATCTCTCTTCATAACTTGAATGGACACGCCGTTTGGATCAAGATCAATGAAGCACCTATTATTTCATCATTCGGATGAGATATTTGCAGAGCGGAGCTTTTTTGATCGACTCTTGGTTCCCGATCATTTGCACGCTCATCGCAGCTGCCAAGGAACCTAAAAATGCCGACAGAACCATCGGGCACCCTTGGGACATCCCCAAGGAAGAAATCGCTAGATAGCTATCGCCCGCCCCAATTCGATCGATCGCGTTGGTCGTCATTGCAGGAATGGTGATCGGTTGATTTTCGACAGAACTACAAAGCACTCCCTGCACTCCCCTTGTAACTGCGAGATACTTGCAGTTCATTATTTCTGAAATATCCGATGCGATCCCTTCTAGCTTTGAGGTCCGATCGTGAGCTGCTAAGCGGAGTTCAGGTTCATTCAATGAGATGTAGTCCGCTCTTTTGTATTTCGTGATGACATTGTAGCCTCGATTTCCACTGTTAATCTGTGTATTGATCGCCAAAAATGTAGGAACATCTGAGATAGCATCCACAATCTGATCGTTGAGAAAGCCGTTGCCGAAGTCGCAAACAAGCACTAAATCGAACGAGGATGCTTTCTCTTGTAAAAACTGAGTAATCCCTTCGATCTGATCCTGGGTTTGCATCTCGTCATACCCAGAATAGGTTTCAAATAGTTTTGAAAGATTTTTCCCATCTTTCATTACATACCGTTTCTTGACTAATGTTTTTGAATCGGAAATATACGAAAAACGAGGCTTCACTTTTTTATCTAGATTCTGGCTGATAAAATTCGCGTAAGGACAATTTTTGCCCACAGCTGTTACCAAGGTCACTTCTTTAACGAATTCGGCCACGTGGTTCGCTATGATCAAGGCCCCCCCTAAAAATGCGTCTTTTTCAAGGCACCTCGCAACCATGTGCAAGCCTTTTCCAGATTGTCCAAGGGGGTTTGTATACTGATACTCATCGACGATCGCATCACCTATGACCAAGACCTTTAGTTTAGAAAACGCTTCAATTTTCTTGATGATGTCATTTGAGGTGTAGTCGGCTTTGAATTTTGTTAAAAAATCCGAAACCTCTCGAGTCAGAGGCTCGAAATATCGATTTAGCAATGTAGATGAACTAAATACGATATCGTCCGTAAAATAGACTTTCCCTCCGACAGACTCGACAGCGCGCGCTTCCTCTGAAATTTTCCCAGTTACGTCATCGGCTGGATTGCTGTATTCAATCCCTTTTACATAGAAATCGGGCTGAATTTTGACAATCGCCGAAACTGCATCTGGAGCGTCATTCAAAACTACGTAATCGATATCTTCGAGCGCCGCAAGGCTTTCGAGTCTTAAGTCTTCAGGAAATGCAGGCCGCCCCGGCCCTTTGTTCACAAAGCGATCGGGAGTGATCGAAACAACCAACCGGTCCCCTTTCGATTTAGCCTCTCTAAAGTGGCGAATATGGCCCGGATGAATTAAATCGAAAACTCCATGGCATTGAACGATGGTCAAACCTTTCTGTTTATCTTCTTTCAAGATTGTGACAATCTGATTCATCGACATTATTTTATTTTGTTTTGAATCAACCAATACCATAGAGGCATCCCTTTTATGTATTTCCAAATAAATCAACTAACGCATGGAGCAGAAAAAAGTGAGTTGTTTCAACTAGCCCGTAGTCTGCTTCGTTCACCCAATAATTGATATTTCCCATGCATCTAAGAGGATTTTGAGCATTGAAACCAGTAAAAGTAATTATGGGAACATTTCTGTCTTTCGCTACTTGTGCTGCCTTCACAATGTTCTGTGATTTTCCCGAACTGCTGATAGCGATCAATAAATCATTCTGCTTGATCACTCTTTCAAGGGGATAACTAAACACATTTTCATAGCCAAGATCATTTGATAAGCAAGTCATTAGGTTAGAATCGTAAAAGGTAAGAGAGGCGATCTTTAAAGCTTTCATCAGATCGTTGGAGAAGTGAGAAGCGATGCCGGCAGACCCCCCATTGCCTACGAAGTAAACGATACCGGCCTGATCATGAGTCTTCTTTATATATTGGCAAGACTTGCTAAAAGCGTCATTTTCAGAAATGATCTCTTGGCGACTAGTATAGACGCACGAGGTGACAGAATCCTTTAGTTGGCTAAACCGGCGGGTGAACATGCAAACCTACTTACTTAAATATTTAAACCAACTTTCTGTAGCTTTTTGGATCGATGCAGGTTCCCATAGAGGAGCGTCTCGGAACCCATCGATTTCCTTTACAATTCTTGCAACGCCATCTGCAAAAGGGACTTTGGACTGCCACCCGATCATTCTTTTGATTTTTGAAACATCGGCAAAGGTGCAGTCTGGCTCTCCGGGCCTTTTTGGGATATGGATAACTGGACCGCCAAGGAGTTTGACGAGGGTATTGATGCTGTAATGTCCTGAGCTTCCGACGTTCATGTAATCATTCGTTACAGTCGAAAGCGCCGCATGGTAAAAGGCATCAACGACATCGGCAACATAGGTAAAATCTCTCGTTTGATTGCCATCCCCGACAACTGTATAGGGTTTGCCATGCAATTTTTGAGAAAGGAACACGCCAAACACCGCACCATAAACCCCAGTCGTTCGAGACCTTGGGCCAAAAACATTGAAAAGCCGCAAGGAAACCGAAGGGAGTTTGTAAACTAAAGCCCAATGGAGGACCAATTGCTCGCCCAAGTATTTCGTCAGGGCGTAAGGATACTGAGGTACGATGGTGGCCGTTTCAGGGGTTGGATATTGTTCTGCAAGTCCATAGCAAGACGAAGAGGCGGAATAGAGAAACTTCTTCACTCCTGCTGCCAAAGCAGCTTCTAAAACGTTGAAGGTCCCATTTACATTGACCTCGAAATAGCTTCGCGGGTCTTCAATCGATGGAACGATATCGGCAAGGGCTGCCAAGTGAAAAACCCAGTCGGCCTTGTCGAATACTCCTAGCAGACTCGCTTTCTCGCGAATATCCGCTTCCATCACTTTGAGTTTCGGGTATTTTCTCTCCGCTTGGCTGAGATTTTTTCTCCATCCAGTAGAAAAATTATCGATGACAACGACTTCATGATCCTGAGAAAGAAGAAGTTCTGTCAAATGGCTGCCGATAAATCCGGCCCCGCCAGTAACGATCGTTTTCATAAATTATTTCAGGTTGATAGCTTTCATGGTTTTAATATTGAAATACCTCATATCTTCCAATGAATTTGGAAGCATGCCTTTCTCAAAGGCTTGCAACATGCTCTCTACGGCATCTTCAATCGTATACTTTGGAGTGAAGCCGAGGACTCTAGAAATTTTACCGGAAGAAACTTGATACGAGCGGTTATCCGAAGTCGGCTCGATAGCGATCTCGACAGTTTTTTTCTTCCCCACAATTTCTTTAACCATTTGACCCAGTTGGAGAACGGTATGGTTGTGGTAGCCCACATTGAAAATTTGGGATTTCACTTTCTCTTTAGGAGATTCCAGCACATGGACATACGCTCTGACCATGTCGTCGATGTGGATGTTCGGGCGCATCTGCCCGCCTCCCATGACTTTAACTTTCCCGGTGTTGTATGCGAGGTTCGCAAAAATATTCACTACGACATCGAGCCTCTGTCTAGGGGCATATCCGCAAACAGTAGCAGGGCGCAAGATCGTGCATACAAAATCATCGGTAGCGTGCTTCAACAAACTCGTCTCGCAGTCAGCTTTAAATTTCGAATAATCAGTTAAAGGCTCCAGTGACATCTCTTCGACGACATTTGGCTCTGATTTCACGCCGTAAACGGAGGAAGAAGAGGCAAAAACAACGCGCTTAACCCCTTTCTTTTTTGCCAACTTCACAAAAGGCTCAAACGCATCTAAGTTAATCGATTTGCCGAGCGACGGATTCAGCTCAAAGCTCGGGTCGTTCGAAATGCAAGCCAAGTGGATTACCGCATCGCAATTTTCAAGAGCTTTTTCAACCGCTATTAAATCGCGGACATCCCCTTTAATTTGAGTCAATCTAGGATTGTTCTTATGCTCTTTAAATACATCTTCGCCATAGAGAAATAAATCCAGAACGACAACTTCGTGTTTTTTCAATAATTCTGGAACCAATTTGGATCCAACATATCCAGCGCCACCAGGCACACAAATGCGCATTTGTCACTCCTAATTTTAACTTACAAGTTCGAAAGTTACTGAGTTCGAAAGTTCTTTTCAAGAAGAGAATATGATGTAGATTCAGGCGTTCAATAGCGCTGGTTTCTTATAGAGAATCTGTTGCTTTCAAAGAGATTCGTCTGGTAACTTCCAGCGATCCGACAAATGAAAAAGAACCCTTTTTTTCACATTGTGATTCACTCCGATCGGAAAACAAAATTGTTTTCTCTTCTATATATGGGGTTAAATTTTCTTTCCGCTCTCACTGAAGGACTCACCTTCAGCTTTTTGCTCCTCGGGCTTTCCATTCATGCGACAAACGACGAACCGCCCTCCGATTTCATCTCCCAAAAAATCATGAGCATTTTCCCTTGGCACCTCTCCTTCACAGTCTGCTTTTTGATGGCGATTGGATCTCAATTGGTTCGGTCGCTCGCTACATTGGCTTCCTGTTTTGTTTTTGCTCGCATCAGCACGGTCATGCAGGAAGCAGTTCAGACAGAAATTCTGAAAAAAATATTCTCATTCAATTTTCCGTACGTCAATCGCTATCGAGCAGGAGAGCTGTCGGATATCGCCTGCCTTCCGGCCAATTGCCTCCCTTCGATCGTTGCAAACATAAACCACTCCTTTCTCGCATTTCTCATTTCGATCGCCCTTCTCTGTTTCATGTTTTCAATTTCCATTCCTCTTACACTGATCATGTTCAGCCTATTAGCCATGCTGGGCTTTGCCTACAAATCAATGGGGAAACTTTTGGCAGTTCGCTCCAAAGACTATAGTGATAAAACGGCGGCGATGTCTTCCGAGATCGTAGAAAGCATCGGAGCGATCCGCTATGTGCATTATTATCAAAATGGACACTTCATTTTACAGAAACTCGGTATGCAAATCCGGGTTCTGATCAACAGCCTCAAGCGGATGATCATTTGGAATTCCGCAATTGTCCATTCCTCAGAAGTGGTCGCGGTCATTCTTGTGGCGGCATTGCTTCTGATCGGCTCCTATCTCCATCCTCTGGAAAGAACGGGAGCCCCAATATTGCTTATCTTTCTTGGAGCTAGTTATCGATTTGTGACGCGAATCCAGGGATTTGTCGGATGCCTAGGCATCATTCTCCTAAACTGGGGTCATATCACGCGGATGAACGAATTCCTTAGAGAGGAAGGAAAGGAGTTTCTTCCTGTAGGTGGCATTTCTCCTCCGGAACGGAAAAAATCGATTCGATTCGAAGAAGTTTCCCTAGTATATCCCGGGAAAACCCAAGAGGCCGTTCGGAATATCTCCTTTGAAATCCCCTTCGGAGCAACCATCGGGTTTGCAGGAACAAGCGGCTCAGGGAAATCGACCCTTTTAGATTTGCTCATTCGACTCTATGAGCCCACTTCAGGAAAAATCACTACCCAAGGATTGAAATGCCAGGAGATCGATTTGAGCAAGTGGCGCAGCCTATTTGGAATCGTCAATCAAGATATTTTCCTTTTTAACGATACCATTGAAGCAAACATCCGCTTCGGCAAAGCATCGGCGACCTCAGCCGAAATTGAACAAGCCTCAAAACTGGCGGGAGCCCATTCCTTCATCACCGGCCTTCCTCAAGGATATCAAACCGTGATCGGCGAACGGGGAACCCGCTTATCCGGAGGCGAGAGGCAGCGCATTGCAATCGCTCGCGCGCTCATCCGCAATCCTGAAATCCTCGTATTGGACGAAGCGACGAGCAGTTTGGACACCGAAACAGAAAAGGTGATTCAGACTTGTCTTTTAACCCTGCAAGGAAAGAAAACACTAATCGTAGTCGCTCACCGATTGTCGACTCTTGTCAATGCAGATCATATCTACGTGATCGATGAAGGGCGGATCATCGAGCAGGGGAGCCATTCTAAATTACTTGCATTGAACGGAAAATACGCTTCTCTTTGGAATTTGCAAATTTCCCAATCTGAAAAAGCGGAAATTTATGAATCTTAAGCTTTCAATACTTCTCTTCAATTATAATCAAGCTCAATTTCTGCCCGAATCCCTTGATTGCATTCTCAAGCAGACCCGGCAAGCAGATGAGATCATTATTACCGATGATGCCTCTACTGACGAAAGCGTCGAAATCATCAAATCCTATCAGTCGAAACATCCTCAACTGAAACTCCTCATCCATGAGAAAAATATTGGCATGCACGCCAGCGTGAATCAAACCGCAGCCCTGGCGAAAAGCGAATTCATCTCCATATTGGCAGCGGATGATTTGCTGCTTCCCACTTGCCTGGAAGTGCATTCAACTTTCATTGAAAAGAACTCGCATGTTGGCCTGAGTTGTTCCGATCTGACAACTTTTGAAGATCGGAAACCATATCGCTTCGAATTTTACCCGTATTTACCAGGATCGAAAAACACGCTTCTCTCTCCCGAAGACTTCATCCGCCTCTTAAGAAAAACCCGGTTTTGGATAGCCAGCTGCGGATGTTTTTATAAGAGACAACTCTTCA
>Ga0206877_10235_pt1 | contig 15243 bp, 9 predicted proteins | sample Alteio_BWOrgCont_7_FD_152623 | JGI IMG/M metagenome (GOLD analysis project Ga0206877, IMG submission 152623) | Enriched cells from forest soil in Barre Woods Harvard Forest LTER site, Petersham, Massachusetts, United States -... | ecosystem: Environmental > Terrestrial > Soil > Temperate forest > O...
AGTACCCGACAGAATCTTCACAGCCTTTGGAATCCTTACGGGGCTTTGATCTAACAGTGAACTTAAAAAGCTCTCTACATTCAGATGGCATCGTCCCGTAGAGTTTAAATCTCTTCTTCGAAGAATCGAGTTCTACTTTAATGCCAGGGATGTATTCTTTCAGATCTTCAGGAGTTAAGTCGTTTTGACTAATTCCTTCTCTTTTGCCTTCGCTTCTGTATCTCTTACTTCTGCCATTTCTTCTGTAGTAATAATCGTCGTCATCGTCGTCGTCATCACTGTAACGCCCTTTCCGACTGCGACCTTTACTTTCAAGATAATCCGCGAAGTGGTTGCTTGATTTGTTGTAGCGATCATTGCTTTCGTCGGAGTTCTCCTCGTTATCAGAATTGGTCTTACGACGAGAATCGTTGATCTTGCGATCTCTCGAGCCAGTTCGAGAAGCCCTTTGATCACGGACATTGGATTTTTCGTCGTTGTTGTTGTTGATTTCGTCTTCGTCTTCGTTAGAGCTAGGGGAGTCGAGCCTTCCGTTTTCTCTGCGGAGTTGTCTAGCATTTCGGATGTCTACGACTTTTTGCGCGTCGTCAACCTGTTTATCATTAACGGCATTAGCGGCCGCAATATCGGCGAGGATGCTGGTGCCGCCGGTTTGATTGTCTTCGTTCCTTGATGTTTTATTATCCTTATTTTTGGCATCTTTCTGATTTTTGGTATCTTTCTGCTTAATGCCTTTTTGAGCTTCGTCTAGAATGTTCTTAGCTGTTAGCTTGCTCAATGCTCGTTGAACTTCCATTAGATCTTTCTTGTCTTGTTGTATATCTAGTTTAATCTGTTCAAGTTTCGAAAGTTCTTTCTTAGCAAGAGCAGTTGCTTCCTGATCACCTTTAGCTTCTCGCAGCTTTTGCTTTTCCTTATCAACGAGTGCTTTGTGTTGCTCGTTGGCTTTAGTAATGCCCGAATTTAAAAATTCCACTACTTGCTTCTTAAGAGAATCGAGTCCTTCGCCGTCCTTATTTATAACGTCTTTAAATTGTGCATCTGAGCATTGGCTCTTTTTCTCTTCTGATCTGCAGAGCAGTTTTACCCAATGGAATAAGAGCTTTACTTCATTTTTTACGTGTTCTGCACGTGTAAGATTCAGTGGTATTTTAGAGCGCGCAGGATCTTCTTCAAAGTTTGGCTCGAACTCTCGCTTTATGCTTTTGATTTTCGCTGAGGCATAAGCGGTTAAAGCATTATTGAGTTTTTCTTTGACGTTATTTTTATTGATTTGGTGGAAATTACCGAGCGAATTCAGGATTTCAGCGGTACCGATTTTCCTTAAGTCTGAATATTTTCGGATTGTTTTTCCATTAAATTTTAATTCTTCAATGTTTTGATTTATCGAACTTGCATCCGCAATAAATTTGCTAATAGCCGGGGATAAATTATTCTTGAACTCATTCTCTTCGCATTCGCTTTTATTGACTTTGCAATGATTTTCTGCCCAATCTACCAATTGGCTGAGAGAATTATAAATATGTTCAGGGGCACCTCGTTCTGAGTATTCAACCCAATTTGTTTCCTTATTTGTGTACTTCTCTTCATTTTTTGTGTGGTCTAAATCTTCAATTTTCTTAAGAGCACCTGTTTTTCTTGTTTTCGCGCCCGCCTCAAGTGCCTTTTTTGCGCCTTCCAGGCCGGTTTCTAAATTAGATCTCAAATTTTCACTGTCGATTTGATCGGTTTCGAATTCGAGATGTAAGAAAGCGTCGTGGTCTTGCAATTTAACTTTTTTGCTGAGTCTCTTTGCTTGGTTTGCAACTACGTTGACTACTTTAATAAATTCTTTATAATCTTCTTCACTACAGTCTTTGCCTGGATTCTTTTTTTCAGCTTTGCCGTCCTTGAAGACGCATTTTCTATTAATCACGGCAACAGCTTTTCCGAATATTTCAATCAAGTTGCTGGCAGTTTTTTTGTTATCCATCTTATTGATTTTATCTACGTCGTTAAATTCTTTAATTACGTTGTTGATAATGGTTTGATCTTGTCCACTGAGTGATGCTGCTGCCGTCCCAGGAAATAAGTTCAGCGCAAGGATTGCTAGTGACATGCTCCAATATTTATAATTCCGACTCATAACTTCTCCTCCAACAACTTTCTAAAACTGCGGCGCTACGCCTGCAATTCAACTAGTTCTCAACCCGCTCCTTACTCTGCTCAGGAAGGCAAGGGAACCAGCTTGGGGCTACGTCTCATGACGAGCCGATCTCTCATCACTGTGTAAAGCAAGTGTCGCGCCAGCGAGGACACAGTGCGGTATTTTAAAAATATACAGTAACTTTAAATAGTTATAGACGATGGGGAATGGCCCCATGTTGCGTGAAGTGTTTGAGTTTCCAAAAAATGCCTAAGAGATCAACAGATTTGTCGGTCTCCGAAGGTCGTGGTTGCTGTGCTGACTTATGCGTCGCAGTGTAGGGCCCTTCTAGAAAACGCAAGCCAGGGAGATAGACCAATCGAATCAGTCAAGCAGGACAAAATACCCCCCTCATTAAATAACGCGAATAATCAGTGAATTCAGGAGCGATTTCGGATATGGACTCCCCGTGGGGGTGTGTCATGTACACGTCTAGTGAAAATTCCGGTGAGATTCAAGAATTGCGGCTTACGAGTGCGTTAGATCATGCTATGAATGCGGCAGCAGATAATGAAGCAAAGAATTTAAAGAAGAATATAGGTCGCTCCGATATTTTTTTCTTTTCGATGTGCACTCTGGTTGGGGTGGATACCATAGCGACGATTGCCACACAAGGCGCACAAGCATTCTCATGGCTGGTGCTTTTCGGGATTTTTTTCTTCATTCCAAGCGCAATGGTATTTGCTGAACTGGGTGCCGCCTTTCCTCAAGAAGGAGGCCCTTACGTATGGGTCCGCCTGGCATTTGGGCACCTGCCTGCAGCCATCAATAATTTCTTTTACTGGGTGACCAATCCAGTTTGGCTGGGTGGCACTTTAACGTTGCTTGCTGCTACCACCGTCGAGGTTTTCTTTTTAGGTGGTCGTCCGTTCTCGCCTATTGCCTTTTATGGCTTTGCTCTTTCGTTTATCTGGGTGGGGGTGGCTTCCACGATTCTATCTTTCAATGTGGGGAGGTGGATTCCCATTATCGGTACCTATGCACGTTTTATTCTCCTCGGTTTTTTTGCTATTTCTACTGTGATCTACGCTCTTAAGAATGGAGTGCATGGTGTCCATTTTGAGAATTTCAAAGTCTCTTTCAGCGGCCTAGTTGCCCTCGTTGGGGTTATTCTTTTTAATTATGTCGGCTTTGAAACCCCTCATGCCGCTGGCGAAGAGATGAAAAACCCACAAAAGGATATTCCGATAGCAATCAGACGGGGCGCCAGTTCAGCACTTGCCCTTTATGGCATCCCGATTCTAGGAATATTGGTTGTCCTTCCTACAAAAGAGGTGTCTGGACTTGCTGGCTTTATAGACGCGATCAAAGTGGTGTTTTCGGTCTATGGAGGTGAGGTTGGCGGGGGCGGTACTCAGCTCACAGGAATGGGCGCTCTGCTCGGCAATGCTATGGCCCTTCTCTTTATCTTATGTTTGCTTTCTTCGGGAACTGCCTGGATCATGGGTTCGGATCGGGCACTAGCAGTTTCGGGTTACGATGGAGCAGCGCCTCGGTGGTTAGGTGTTATATCTAAAAAATATGGAACTCCAGTTCGAGTGAATATATTCTCGGGTTTAATATCGACAGCTACTTTAATTGCCACGAGAATCTTAAGCAAAGGAGATCATGCCAAATATTTCGGTGCGGTTTTAAATATCGCAGTGTCTACAACTCTCCTATCCTATATTGTCATATTCCCCGCGTTGTGGCGCTTGCGGATTACACATCCCAATCAGTTTAGGCCTTATCGATCACCGATGGCGCCCACTCTTTCTGTCTGGTTGACGCTTTGTATTGTTTTCGCATCGGTGCAGCTTGTAGCTCCCGGTTTGGGCGTTGATTGGTTCGGCGCTGATTTTGCCCCAAAAGGCTGGATCAAAGAAGAGCGTGTGACTTATCTATTGGTTGAGCTTGTGCCATTAGCTCTCTTCGTAGTTTTTGGAGTACTTTCTTGGGCTATGGGTGGATCGACTCGTCGAAGAGCTGTGTTGTAAGGTGGAAAGGATTTAAGAACAGTAGTAAAAGGCCTTGATGACTCAAGAATCCAGCCTCATTCCTGCCTCGCAAGAATTCACGATAGCACTTTCTCCAAAGGGATCGCTGTATCTTTTGTCAGGAGATCATGCGTTCGTAAGTGAGCGCATTCGATTAGCGTTCTCGAATCGCTTTGAAGAAGGATTGATCCATCTGGGGCTTTGGGAGTTGGCTACCCAGCTGCCCCCTGATCTTGGATATTGGCGGGATTTGAGCCGGATGTATTTTACGCAGCTTTGTGCCTTTTCTGCACTGTCGGCACCTCGGGAGGAGCTGGAAACGTTCTGTCTTTCTGCGCCACCGATGATGGGTGGTGAGTATCTGAGCGTGGAGGTGCTTGTTAGGCTATGGAATGCGGTTCACGCGGCATTTCAAAACAAAGTTCTAGAAGATCAAGGGAATATTCAAGAATTCTTTGTCAGCCATGGTGGTGCGTGGAATTTAGTCGGACGGGTCTGTTTTCATCTAGCGGAAAATAAGAGTCACGAAGAGACCCCTTTTGCTTTTATGGCGACTTATAGTCACAAGCTTTCAAGTCAAGGCAAGGCTCAGCACATTCCGCTCGGGAAAGCACTACAGGAATATTCTGGTGAGAAAAATAAAGACCAACTTCTTCAACTTCTATTGCCGGTGCAAAAGGGGTCTGAAGCGAGTTCATTTTTGAAGGGTTTGATCACAACCGGGGAAATCTTTCATCCTTTGGCTTGGGCTCCGGAAGAAGCTTTTCGGTTTTTGAAAGATATCCCTCAGTTTGAAGCCGCGGGAATTGTAGTTCGCGTTCCGGATTGGTGGAAGTCTAAAACGATGTCTCGACCCCAGGTGTCAGTGACAATCGGGGGCAAGAAGGAATCCATACTGGGTATTGACGCGATGTTGGACTTCTCAGTGAGTCTCACTCTCGATGGGTTGGAGCTTACGAAAAGTGAAATGAAGCAAATTCTTGGATCTACTTCGGGTCTGGCTTTAATCCGGGGCAAATGGGTCGAGATTGATCGCGAAAAACTGACACAAGTTCTCCATCATTGGCAATCCGTTCAAAGGGCCTCTCAAAATGGCGAGATCTCATTTATTCACGGGATGCGCCTACTGTCCGGTGCCAATGAATTGGACGGTGACAACGCTTTGCCGACTGAGCTTTTGAGACAATGGTCCGAGATTAGCGCGGGAGAAAGCCTAGCTCAACTACTCGCGAAACTACGAGATGGAAAATCCAAAACCAAGTCAGACGATGACTTGAATTTGCAGGGTGATCTTCGAGTCACACTTCGTGAATATCAAAAAGTAGGTGTGAGGTGGCTCTGGTTACTCAGTCAATTGGGATTGGGCGCATGCCTTGCAGACGATATGGGCTTAGGAAAGACTATTCAAGTGATTTCATTCTTCATACTGATTAAGCGGCAGAAGTCCGGAATTCCTAATCTTTTGGTGGTACCAGCGTCTCTGCTCGGCAATTGGAAGTCCGAAGTGGATCGCTTTACACCAAGTATTCGAATGCTTATAGTTCATCCCTCGGCTGAGTCAGGAATCAGGCAGGAATATGTGCACAAGCCAGCGCCAGAAGTGTTTGCTGAGGTCGACGTTGTCATGACGACTTATGGGTTTCTCAATCGCTTACCATGGCTCACCGAAACTTCTTGGAATAGTATTGTCATTGACGAAGCCCAGGCAATCAAAAACTCTGGGTCAAAACAGACACGCGCAGTGAAAGCCCTCAAAGGTCGGCATAGAATAGCCCTTACAGGGACGCCAGTTGAGAATCGACTCTCGGATCTTTGGTCTTTATATGATTTTTTATGTCCGGGACTTTTGGGATCGAGTCAAGCGTTTACAAAATTTGTTAAAGGAGCGGAAAAACCCCAAGTAAATACCGAGGGAAATACCGAGGGAAACATAAGATACGCTGCACTTAGGGGTCTCGTTCGTCCCTATCTTCTCAGACGACTTAAAACTGACAAAAAAATCATAGCGGATTTACCTGATAAAACAGAAGTCTCAGCGTATTGCTCACTCACAAAAACCCAAGCGGTACTCTACCAACAGTCGGTTGAGGAGTTGGCACGGAAAATCGAGCACTTAGATGGCATCCAGAGGCGGGGAGTCGTTCTTTCGTTTCTCATGCGATTTAAACAGATTTGTAACCATCCTTCGCAGTGGCTTTCGGATGGTCGGTATTCACCCCAGGATAGTGGAAAATTTGGTCGTCTTCGGGAGATTTGTGAAGACATTGCGACTAAGCAAGAAAAAATGCTCATTTTCACTCAATTTCGAGAAATGACGGCACCGATTGCTGACTACCTGAAGGAAATCTTTGGTCGTCCGGGGCTTATTTTACATGGTGAAACCGCGGTTAAAAAACGTAAGGAACTGGTCGATTCTTTTCAAGAAGAGCGCGGAGCTCCATTCTTTGTTTTGTCGTTAAAAGCAGGCGGAACAGGACTGAATTTAACGGCGGCAAGTCACGTGATTCACTTTGATCGATGGTGGAATCCCGCTGTCGAAAATCAAGCAACCGATCGGGCATTTAGGATTGGGCAGAAAAAGAATGTACTCGTTCATAAATTCATCTGTCGAGGGACCATTGAAGAGAAAATAGATACGATGATCAGTTCTAAGCAAAGTCTGTCAAAAGAACTGCTTGAAGGGAGTGGTGACGCTATTCTTACGGAATTAGGAAATGAGGAATTATTGAAACTGGTGGCGCTTGACATTCAAAGTGCGGTCGAAGAAGGTTGAACGCGTATTGATGAATGTTGAGAGCGTTACAGCAAGATTCGAGCGGGCGAATCCATTACTTGGTAGGGAGATAAAAATGGCTCGGTACGGTTATTACGACGACTCTGATGGCGGATGGGCTCCTTATGTTCCTGTTGCGGAGCGACGCAAAAAAGCGGCTAAAAAAGTGGCGGATCTTCAGAAAAAGGGAAGAAAAATTAGCCCAGTTCATATCGAAGGTAAAACCATTGCACGCACATTTTGGGGAAAATCGTGGTGTGATAATCTAGAAGCTTATAGCGACTTTGAAAATCGCCTCCCGCGAGGGAGAACCTATGTAAGAAATGGCTCGGTCGTTGATCTCCAGATTTCAAAAGGAACAATTACCGCCATGGTCAGTGGTTCTGAGATGTATGATGTGAAGATTTCTATCAAAGCTTTGGAGCAACCTCGGTGGAAATCTTTGATTGAAAAATGCTCGGGACAGATTGATTCTCTTGTAGAACTGCTCCAAGGGAGATTCTCCAAAGGTGTGATGGAAATTATTACCAGCAAAGATCATGGTCTTTTTCCGTCACCTAAAAGTATTTCGCTGGATTGTTCCTGTCCTGATGGTGCCGTCATGTGCAAGCATGTTGCTGCGGTGCTTTATGGTGTAGGTGCTCGTTTGGATAAGCAACCGGAGTTATTTTTTGAACTCAGGAATGTGGATCATGCCGAGTTGATTAGCGCTGCGGCTTCTAAAAACACAGTTAGACGTACTGCCAGCACTGAAAGGGTTCTCAAAACAGCCGATCTCTCTGGACTCTTTGGAATCGATCTCCAGGAAGAGAGGCAAGCCGAGAAGCCAAGTACAAAAGTAGGGAGTAAAGCGGCTGCTAAAAAGACTGCGAAAAAAACAATGAAAGCCACCAACAAGACCTCACGTAATACCAAGGCTACTTAGTTCGAGCTTTCGGTCTCTCTTGGAGTAAGATAAGACATTGTAATGAGTGAACGGGGTAATAGAGCAAACAACAGAACATCTTCAGAAAACGACCCATTTGGAATATTACGAGTTTTAGTTCCTCAGGGTGCTTTGCCGCAGCAGGCCGATGCAATTGATCCCGCGCTGCCGATTGGTAGTGATGAGGTTTTGATTGAAGTAGAGAGCTTAAATATTGATTCCGCCAGCTTTCATCAAATTTCCGAAGCCTGTGAAAAGAGTTTAGATCGAATTGAAAAGCACATTTTCAGTTTGGTAGAACGCAGAGGAAAGCTTCATAACCCAGTGACGGGTTCGGGCGGAATGTTGATTGGTCGCGTAGCGGAGGTGGGGCCGGCGTTTCCCGTGAGCGAAAAACCTGTGCAAGTGGGGGATCGAATTGCGACACTGGTATCTCTCTCGCTGACACCCCTTCGAATTCAAAAAATATTGCAGATTCATCCCCAGATCGACCGGGTTGATGTTGAAGGGCATGCGATTTTATTTGCCTCAGGTATTTTTGCAAAGCTCCCAGAAGACATTCCAGAAAAAGTGGCCTTAGCTGTTCTTGATGTTGCAGGTGCTCCGGCTCAAACACGCAAGCTGGTCCAAGACGGCCAGACCGTAGTGGTTGTTGGGGGAGCAGGCAAATCAGGTGTGCTTTGTCTTTATGAAGCGAAAAGAAAAAGGAACGTTACGACCATCGCTATCGACTATTCGAAAGAAGCGGTTGAAAGAGTATCTTCCCTGCCCTTTGTTGACCATGTGGTACAGGTTGACGCTCGAAAATCAATAGAAGTAATGGAAAAAATTGCGCATGTTACTCAGGGTAAAATGGCTGATCTTGTAATTAATGTAGCCAACATCCCCGAGACGGAGATGTCATGTGTTCTGTCTTGTAAGCAAAGAGGAATTGTTTATTTTTTCAGCATGGCCACCAGTTTTACTCGTGCGGCTTTAGGTGCCGAAGGCGTAGGTGCGGACATTGATCTGAGAATCGGAAATGGTTATACCCATGGCCACGCTGACTTGGCCCTGAATATTATCCGAGAAAGTCCAGAACTGCGTCGACTTTTTACAAATACATACTGTTAAATATTTTGGGGGTATTATGGCTCACTTGGCTTTGGACAAGAAGCTCATCGAGCAATGTAGAAATTTTGCGATTCGAATTGCGCAGCCGGTCGAAAAACTGATTGACACCCACACTACGGTGGCAATTGAAAGAGCTGTTCTGCGTTTATTGGGCGTCGAGAAAGCCGTATTTCAAGGTGGCGGGAAATCTTCTGGGGAGAATAGTGTTCAGTCGATCCCTGAGGTAAATCTCATTATCGAAGATCTTAGGCGGGAAGGCGCCCTTGGGAACGGGGTTTTGCACTGGTTTGTGAATGGAATGATTCAGACAAAAATGCCGGTGCAAGAATTGGCCACCGCTGTTGCTTTGAGAAAAGTGAATCTTCTCAAGCTCGAGAAAGCCCCTCAAGAAGCTGTTCGAGCGAAAGCGACAGAACTCTGCATGAAGGCAAAGGATTTTCTGATCTCACAGCGCGAATTGCGGGATCAACATAGGAAAGGCCAAGGAAAAGATAAAGTAAAAGACCCTTTTGATCCAGAGGGGAAAAACGGCCCACTTCTGTACGTAATCGTTGCGACGGGGAATATTTATGAAGACGTGATTCAAGCTAAAGCAGCGGCGCAAGCCGGAGCAGATGCTATCGCCGTCATTCGAAGTACCGCTCAATCTCTTTTGGATTATGTACCCCATGGGGCCACGACAGAGGGATTTGGTGGCACCTACGCGACACAGGAGAATTTTCGAATTATGCGGGGCGCGCTCGATGAAGAAAGCAAAAGTCTTGGCCGTTATATTCGACTGACCAACTATTGCTCGGGTCTCTGCATGCCTGAAATTGCCGCGCTTGGTGCTATGGAGCGATTAGATTTTCTTTTAAATGATGCCATGTATGGCATCCTCTTTCGCGATATCAACATGAAGAGAACGTTGATTGATCAGCATTTTTCCAGGTTGATTATCGCTCTTTCTCGAATTGTCATTCATACTGGCGAAGATAATTATCTGACAACTGCCGATGCGATTGAAAATGGGCATCAAGTTTTGGCTTCTCAATTTATCAATGAGCGGTTTGCACTTCATGCTCATATGACTGAGGATTTAATGGGTCTCGGTCATGCGCAGGAAATGGATCCAGAGCATATGAATGTCTTTTTGCTCGAAATCGCCCGGGCCCAAATGACTCGGGATATTTTTCCTAAAGCACCGATAAAATTCATGCCGCCGACCCGACATAAGTGTGGAGATATTTTTTATAGTCATTTAATGGATGCAATGTTTAATTTTGTAGGGGTCTTAACAGGTCAAACGATTCAACTTTTAGGTATGGCCACTGAAGCCATGCACACGCCTCTTCTTCAAGATCGATGGATGAGCATCAAGAGTGCAAAATATATATTTAACGGGGCCAAAGATCTGGGAAAGGACATCGAATACAAGCCTTCTGGGATCATTGAAAATTGGGGAGCAAAGGTGTTGCAAGATACCCACGCCCATCTCGAAATGATTGAGAAGAAGGGTTTGTTTAAAGCAATTGAGGAAAGAGCATTTGCAGAAGTGAAGCGAACAGAAACTGGGGGTAAAGGTCACGATGGTGTGATTGCCCGAGCGCCGGATTATCTGAATCCATTTTTTGAGTTACTGTAAACGGAGGCGTCATGTCTAAAGTTGCGGAGGTCAATCACAAAAAGCTCAGACCCTATGGCGACATCATGGACGATGGTACCGTTCAGTTGTCCTTTACTTTACCGGTAGAGATTTCCCCTGAAGCCAGAGAAGCCGCAGTGCAGCTCACTCAGAAGATGGGATTTGAACAAATCAAAGTAGCTACAATGGAGAAGGCTTCCAACGGGTTCTCCTTTTTTGTTATTTATGCGAAGCTGCAGCACACAGTCGATTTCACCCAAATCAAAGTTCTTAAGGTGGACGCTCCCAAAAGATCCCGTGAGGAGATAGACGAGATTATTAAAACTCAAATTGGCCGAAAACTCATCGTTCTTGGGGCCTGCACAGGATATGACGCACATACAGTAGGAATTGATGCCATCATGAACATGAAGGGCTTTGCCGGAGATTATGGATTGGAGCGTTACCAATGGCTCGATGCGAGAAATCTAGGTGCCCAAGTTCAAAATGAAGAATTGTTGAAACTTGCCGTACAGGAAAATGCGGATGCGATTTTGGTTTCCAAGGTAGTAAGCCAACACAACATTCATATCCGCGATATGAAGGAGCTCATGCAGAGGGCCGAAAAGATGGGATTAATCGAGCGGCTCATTTTTGTAGCGGGTGGCCCACGAGTCACCCATCCCATGGCATTAGAGTGCGGGTTTGACGCAGGGTTTGGTGTGGGGACTAAGCCGTCCGATGTGGCAAGCTATATTGTCCAAGAATTTTTGAAGCGACAAAACCAGCGAAAAGAAGGTAAACAAGAACGTTCAAACGAAAGGGAAACGGATCGGGCACATGCCTCCGTTAAAACTCAGGCACCGAAAAAGAAGCCCGTTTTGAAAATGGGTAAACTGGAGAAGCGTGGGGCTGGAGGTTTGAAGTGACTAATCATGTAAAAAGCGAAGCGAGTCCGAATTTAATACCGCATTTAGTGGGCCGAGATCACGAAATCCAACAAATTCGGGCTTGTATCCAAGCGGGGAGGAATATTTTGCTGGAAGGGCCAGTCGGGGTAGGTAAGACCCATTTGGCTCTATCGGTGACCGCTGAGCTTGGGACTCCTGTATTTCGAATTGATGGCGATAGTCGCTACTCAGAGCAGAAGTTGTCGGGATGGTTTGACCCCCCAACTGTGATTAAAAAGGGCTTTACTGCGGAAACATTCATGCCGGGACCACTGGTAGAAGCCATGCGTAAGGGAGGCGTGCTTTTTATCAATGAGTTGAACCGACTTCCCGAGGGGGTGCAGAACGTTTTATTGCCGGCAATTGACGAGAGAATGATTGTTATACCTCGATTGGGCGAAGTTCGTGCAGCGGAGGGATTTCTAGTTGTAGCCACCCAAAATCCAAAAGAATTTGTTGCGACTTCGCATTTAAGTGAGGCGATTTTAGACCGGTTTGAGTTAGTCGTTTTGGACTACCAGGACGAAGAACAAGAAACCGAGATTGTTACGGAAAGACTAAAAACAGGGACGGCTCTAAAAGCGACTAATAAAAAGTCGGCTCAAGATCTACCGAAAGAAGTCAAATATCTACCATTAGCCGCGGTTAGGCTAATTCGCATGACTCGAAATCATCCTCGTATTCGGCGGGGCGCGTCCGTTCGCGCCGCCTTAAGCATAGCTGAGATTGCAGATGTGATGATTCGTGGAAGGAATTCATTTCAAGACGCATTTATTTCAGCGGCGCTATTGGCACTCCCAACTCGAATCGAAATTGAACGTGAGGCCGATTCTGAAAAATCGATCCGAGTTGAAATGGAATCCCTCATTCAAGAGTGGGCGGAGACTGTCCTAGCGGAGCTAGAAGCTGGGTCTGTAAAAAAAAAGACTTAGCGAGTTCAAAGCCGGATAAAGCCTCACCCGAGAAATCCCGTGCGGAATTTTATAAAAGTTCGTTTGATCTGGCTTCGAAAGACGTACCATCGCAGTTTGTTCCCCCCGAATCCTTTGGATCATACTCGAGCCCAGATGACCTAGATGAGTCGTTGCTTGAGCTTTCAAGTGCGAGTAGCTGGGATATTGCGACGCGGTACCACGAATTCAAAGCAAAAAAATCTTTCCAAGGAATGGCTAAGCATTTGAGACAGCTGTCCGCTTCCGCAATTTTGGAGCGGGCACAGCAAATATTGGGATCTGTGGTGCATCCTATTGAGCAAAAGAGTTCTCCGTTGAGTGAATTACCTTTTCAAGCGGAACAAGCGGAATTTGACTTAGATGAAACTTTGGAGAATTCGCCACTTGGAATATTGAGTGCACACGCGTCGACAGATTTTGAAAAAGCTCAGGGCTCTGGGGCATTGGATTATATTTTGACGGACCATGATATTTGGATGAGCTATCATGTCCACCGGCACCAGTCTTTGATTCTGAGCGTCGATACGAGTTTGTCCATGACAGGAGAGAAGCTGGCTTTGACCGCGGTGGCGCTCTCAGTCGTGCTGCTTGAATTTCCAGATGATCCAATTGGAATCATTGCCTTTGAAAATGAGGCAAAAGTACTCAAGAGCCCGGATGAGAGAATTTCAGTTCAAATGCTTGTCGAGAGATTTCTAGACGTTCCGGCTCAGGGTTACACCCATCTAGAAGATGGGATGAAAGTGGCTCTCAAGTTAGTAAGAAACACTCAATCCAGTGGTAAGGGAAGACCGCCCTCAACGGTCCTTTTGACAGATGGAAAATACACTGCGGGTAAGGACCCCGCCTACTTGGCACCTCGATTTCCTCACCTGGTGGTTCTGAAAATGGGCCGTGAAAGAGCCAGCCACGAACTCTGTCTTGAGCTTGCTAAAAAAGGGCGCGGTGTTCTACGCGAGGTCGGAGAGTTAGAAGCTTTGCCGACAGTCATGTACGGAGTCGTAAAGGACCTACTGAGAGGAAGATCAATTGTTTGATTTACAATTCTATGACGCAGCTCTCTTAGCGCATGGGGGAACTAAAGTCATTTAATTGGTGTGTTTTCTTTTCAATCTTGTGCTAATTTAATGGTAATCACATAGATCCTATTTAATAAGAATTCCAGGAGGAGAATGTCTATGTTGGACGATTACAAAATCAAGGGCACAACAAAGAAAATTGAAGTTGAAGTTGAAACGGATGTCGCTGAAAAGTTGATGCAGATGGAAGGTCATTCGAAACTCAGCCGATCTGAATTGACCAACACCGCACTGAAGAGATTTATTTCTCACCACAAAGACTTTCTTCCTAACTTAGAAGCTGCTGCGAAAAGTAAGACCTAAGTAACGTTTGTTTACGAAGTGTAAACAAGTCGACCATTCTTAAGTGGCCCATTTTGTTTACACTTTGTATACAAACAGTTTAGCTTCTTGACGCTTCGGAGTGCACCGGTTCCGGAAGAGTTTGCGTGTGTTTCTGTCATTGATTTGACAAGACCGTAGCATTAAAGAACATGCTTAATGTTATTTAATTTTAAATATATTTAAGAACTATCGTCTTCAAATGTATAATTACACTATGCAAGTAAATTGGAAGGCTATCTTTGCTTCATCGGAAAGTCGAAACGCAGAATTTCTTAGTGAATCTGTTCAGACTAATTTCCATCGAACACTGCTATTTTCTGGTTCCTGGGCTGTTCTTATTAGCACTGAAGTTTTCGTTTCAGTGTATAAGAATAGGAATGTTTCGATTTGGACTCATTACCACTTTCTGGGAGATGTCATAGAGGTTGGAATTGTTCTATCAATTCTTGCTTTGTCTCAAGTTCCCAAGTTGGGATTTAAACAAAAAGGGACCCAGCTTTGGCAAAAAGGCATTACGTACTTTTATTTCTTAAATGGTCTTTTATATGCTGGGGCATTTCGGTGCGGAATATTTCAGCACATCAACGCTCAGGCGGTAACTCCTTATATCCTAATGTCATTGGTCCTCGCCCTCACTTATTATTTAGACTTGTTGCAGAGTGTTGTTGTGTTTGGATTGTGTCATATCGCTTTTATTGTCAGTATGGCTTTGAATCAGCCAGATATCTTATTTCGTCGTGCCATAAATTCAAGTGGAGTAGCAACCTTGCTTGTAGCCTGGTGTCTTTCTCGAGTGACGGCTTCGAGTCGAATCAGAGATTTTCGAAATCGAAAAATGATAGAAAAACAATCCGCGGAATTAGCGGAAAAGTCCGTCCAGAATGAAGAAAAGGCAAATAAGATATCCATGTTGTTAGATAATATGAAATATGCTGTCTTTGCTGTGAATAGCGATGTTGGGACAATTATTCCGCCTGTATCAAAATATTGCGATCATTTGTTTGGCGACTCCATCACAGGAAAGAGTGTTTTTGATATTCTATTTTTAGAAATTGACCGGACGAAAGAACGGTTTGCAGCGCTAACGTCAGCTTTCAATACGATTTTTGGTGCGAGTGACATTCAATGGGATTTTAGCGAAGATAGCTTGATCACGAATCCTACTCTTCGAAACGGACAGCAGCTATTGAAGGTTAACTACGCCCCCATTTGGGATAAGCAGGGAATGCTCGAGAAGTTAATGTTAATGGTGGAAGACGTGACTGAGGTCAAAAAACTTGAGGAACGAGTTGCGGCTGAAAAGCGTACGCAAGAAAGTAGTTTTAGAATTATTTCTGAATTTATGAACCGGGAATCTAAGGA
>Ga0206877_10236_pt1 | contig 15217 bp, 11 predicted proteins | sample Alteio_BWOrgCont_7_FD_152623 | JGI IMG/M metagenome (GOLD analysis project Ga0206877, IMG submission 152623) | Enriched cells from forest soil in Barre Woods Harvard Forest LTER site, Petersham, Massachusetts, United States -... | ecosystem: Environmental > Terrestrial > Soil > Temperate forest >...
GAGCACTTGTAGCGCGAGCACGTGCGCGAGCCTCGAGCCAGCGACCACTGAGCAGGAAGGCGAGGATGAGTATGACGGCCTCGTAATAAACGCCTGAAGAGATGCCGCGGCTAGCGAGAGCCAACGGCGCGATGGTTGCTGCGAAGGAGGCGAGAAATGCCGCGATGGTGCCGAGTGCGACGAGCGTGTTCATGTTGGTGGAACGATGCCGTGCGGCGCGCCAGGCTGCGGTGTAGATCTCCGGCGCGGCGAAGACCATGACAGCAAGTGAGAGTGCGCAGAGGAACCAGCGCGGGGAGGCGGCAGAGCTAGCCATGGAGAGACCCATGGCGAACGTGCCTGCGACCAAGGCTAGGAGGGCACGAAGACCGAGCCGACTGGGTCCAGTATGGAAAGCTGAATCAGGAGTAGCTGAGTGTGCGGCCGACGCAGTGTAGCCGGAGTTGTGCACGGCTTCAATCAGCTGCTGCTCAGTTACTGAGTGCGCAGCGGAGATACGTGCAGTGTGCGCCATCAGGTTGACACTGGCCGAGCTGACTCCGGGAACGGACGTAAGAGCACGTTCAACGTGTGACTGGCACGCGGCGCAGGTCATCCCGTGAATGCGGAGATCGAGCTGGTTCTCCGTTGCGTTCAAAGCCTGGTACCCATCCTTCAAGATTCTTTCGAGAATTCTACGAGAGATGGGTATCCAGCGGCAGCCAGAGTTTGCTGAATCTGTTCGGGGGGTGCAGAGGTTTGTACACGCGCGCTACCCACGCGAACCTCTTCGGCATGGGTGCCGGGCAGGGTATTAAGCACCTGCGAGACGCGGCGAATGCAGGAGCCGCAGTGCATATTTTCAATTCGTAAGGTAAGGCTGGTCATGGAGATTGGATGCGGCCATCGCATATTGGTCGCTAGGGCTCGGGGATGAAGCGATAACCGACACCTCGCACCGCGACCAGATGCACTGGCTTAGAAGGTGACGGCTCAAGATAGCGGCGCAGGCGGACGATGAAGTTATCGATGGCGCGAGTGTCGGTATCTTCGTGCACTCGCCATACTTTTTCCAGCAGCTCCTTGCGTGCGATGATTTTGTTGGGATGCTCGATGAGGTAGCGCAGCAGATCGCTCTCCATCACGGTAAGGTGGACGGTGGCTGCGGGCGTGCCTTTGGCGGCTGCAGAACGGATTTCAAGAGCATCGAAATCAATGACGTGGCCTGCGAGCGTGTAGGGCGGAATCGGCGCTGGTGGCGGTGCTGCTGGGGTCTTTGCAGAAGCGGGCCAGTGCACCCGGCGCAGCAGCGCGGTAAGGCGAGCAAGTAGAACATCAAGATCGAAGGGCTTAGCGAGATAGTCGTCGGCACCGGCGGCGAAGCCTTCTACGATATCTTCTGTCCGGCCGCGCGCTGTCAGCATGAGCACCGGAGTGTAATGTCCGGCCTCGCGCAAAGCTCGGACGATGGAGAAGCCATCGCGACCGGGCAGCATGACGTCAAGCAGAATGGCCGCAGGAGTTTCTTCAGGCGGATGCTCGGCAAGCAACCATTCGAGTGCGCTGTTACCGTCTGCTTCATGATGTGTGCGGTAACCTTCGGCGGCAAGGTTATAGAGCAGACCCTGCGCGAGGTGCTCCTCGTCTTCGATGACGGCAATCAGGGGGTTGTTCATAGTTCTTGCTCGGAGTTTATTTTCTTTCTCTTTTACCTATTCGATGCCGGACATGGAATTGCCGATGGCCAGCGGGAGTCTGAGGAACATAGTTGAACCTTTGCCCGGGCCTTCGCTTGTGGCTCGGACATCGCCACCATGCTGGCGCGCAATCGTGCGGACGAGAAACAGACCGAGACCGGTGCCCTTGATCTTGACGAGGTCATTCGAAGGCGCGCGATAGAAGCGCTTGAAGATGCGCTTGAGTTCGCGTGCAGGAATGCCGAGGCCGGTGTCAGCGATGGAGAGCACGACATAGGTATAGCGCTCAATGGCAATGCGGCACTCGATGTGCACACCGTTGGGTGAGTACTTGACGGCGTTGTCGAGCAGGTTGAGCACGGCGGTGCGCAGGTCTTCGACATTGCCCATTACATGAAGACGCACACCTCCGGCGATAGCGGCGAGCTGGATTGATTCAGGTGCGAGGTGATGGCGGTTGCGCACGATGTCTATACAGTCCGCAACCAGCGGATAGAGTTCGATGGAGGTTCGCTGCTGGACACGATCGCGCTGGCCGAGCTCGCCGGCCTTGAGGACGGATTCTACGGTGGAGAGAAGGCGGTCGGTGTCCGAACGCATAACGGTATAGAAGCGCTGACGCTGAGATTCATCGCCGGGGTGGCGGGAGAGCGTGTCCAGATAAAGACTAATGCTGGCGATGGGAGTCTTGAGCTCGTGGGTCACGGCGTTGAGGAAAGAATCCTGGCGCTCGTTGCGACGGATTTCGCGAACAAGGAAGACGGTGTTGAGCACGACACCGGCGATGAGGATCAGGAAAAGAATGACCCCGACGAAGTCGATGGCAAAGCGCCGGCCAGAGAGATGGATCCAGGTAATGTTCAGGTAGACGAGCAGACCGATCAGGCACACGCCCATAACGATGAAGAACGCTGTGGCTCCGCGGCGGCGAGTAAGGTTCATCGGCTAATGAAGAGTGTAGAGGATAGAGGGTATGGGGAAGAGATGACAAAGGCCGCCTCGAATGAGGCGGCCTTTGATGAATCGGGTTGGCGGCGGTTAGGCGACGCCGGCAGGCTTGGGGTTTTCGGGGTCGAACTTGGCAATCTGGACCTTGCGGGCCAAGCCAAGTTTCTCCATTACCCAAATGCCGTAGTAGTTGATGTCGAACTCGTACCAGGTGAGGCCGTGACGAGCACTGACTGGATGCGCATGATGGTTGTTATGCCAGCCTTCGCCGCCGGTGAGTAGAGCGACCCACCAGTTGTTGCGGGAATCGTCAGTGGTCTCAAAACGGCGAGCACCCCACAGATGAGTAGCGGAGTTCACCAGCCAGGTGGCATGCAGGCCACAGGTGACGCGGAGGAATGTACCCCAGAGCAGCATTCCAAGAGCGCCAACAACAGGATGCGCGGGCGAAAGCAAGGCACCAAGGCCGACCTGCACGATGCCGGAGATGGTGAGTGGCAGCCAGTGGTACTTGGAGAGCCAGACGTGCACACGGTCGCGGGTAAGGTCGGGGGCGTAGCGGCCGAGTAGAGCGGTCTCAGAGTGGAGAGCACGACCGGAGAGGATCCAGCCGGCGTGCGCCCACCAGGTGCCGTCGTGCGGGGTGTGCGGATCGCCTTCCTGATCGGAATTCTGATGATGTACGCGATGAGTGGCGACCCAGAAGATGGGTCCACCTTCAAGCGCCATGGTGCCGCAGGCGGTGACGAAATATTCCAGCCAATGGGGCACTCGATAGCCGCGATGGGTAAGCAGGCGATGGTAGGCCATGCCGATGCCAACATTGATGGCGAAAAAGTAGGTAATGGCGAAGGCTGCCAGGTTCTTCCATGACCAGAATATGGGCAGCAGGGCTGCCAGTGCGCCTACATGGAACAAGCCCATGAAGATGGTGGTAATCCAGTTGATGCGGCCTTCCTGGTGCTCGCGCCCCATACGAAGGTCCTGCTTGATCTTCTGTGTAACCATCTTGACGGCTTCCAGAGGGGCCGCCAAGGCGTCAGCCGAGGTGGAGGTTGGGGTTGAAGATTCATCGATCTGTGGTAATGCTGTGTTCATCGTGTGGTTCGATCCTTTGCCTACTATGTTTACGGTACAGGTAGCCGAAGGCTCGGTGTGTAAGACTTTTGTATACGGATATTTGCAGAGACTGGCTGGCCCGAAAAGAGGATTGCCGTGAAGAATGAGCTAAGTGTCGCGTTGGCTGGATTGGCAGTGTTGGTTGCGGCTGGCAGTGGTGCAGCGCAAGGGCAAGAGGCAACGCCGGCTAAGGTGAACCTGCCGAGTAGCAAGCTGTTAATGGTTCCTGCGCCGGGCGATCCACGGAGGACGAATGGACTGCCGACGGCGCTGTCTGTGTCCCCTGACGGGCGTTGGGTTGTGAGCCTGAATACCGGCTATGGCACGTTTGAATCGCAGTACAAGGAATCGATAGCGGTGCTGGATACAAAGACCGGTACTGTAAAGGATTTTCCAGATGACCGCGTGGGCGAGCGGGCTTCGCAGACATTCTTTGCAGGAATTGCTTTCAGCATGGATGGGAAGAAGGTGTTTGCAAGCCTGGCATCCGTTGATCCGGCCGATGGAGAGGCGAAGACTGGAAGCGGGATTATTGTTTACAAATTTGCGGATGGGCTGCTGACGCCGCTGAGCTTTATTAAGCTGCCGGATGTACCGCTGGCAGCAGGCAGGCATACAGACTTGCGCAAGAATTCCGACGGAAGGACAGGAGTTGCTTATCCTGCGGCAATAGCGGTGGTGCCGCCTGAAGACAAGTACAGGATGGGTGATTGGCTTCTAGTGGCTGAGAACTTGTCCGATTCAGTCGTGCTGCTCGACGCCACGGCTGGAAAGGTTTTGCAGACTTTCGATCTCTCAGAAAACAATGCGGTGCCTTCGACCTATCCCATTGCGCTGGCGGTGACGGGGGATGGCAAGAGAGCGTTTGTGGCGTTATGGAACGCGAGCGAGATTGCTGAACTCAACCTTGCAAGCGGCAAGGTGGTGCGACATGTGGATCTGATGAAGCCGAAAAGCGACATCGCACCGGGCACACATCCATGTGCGCTGATGCTGGATGAGAATGCCGGGTTGTTATATGTGGCATTGGCGAACCGGGATGCTGTTGCTGCCGTGGAGATTGGAAAGAGCGCCGAGGCGCAGCTTACGGTGCGCGGGTATTTCGACACGCGGCTCCCAGGGCAGAGCTTCTATGGCGCACTGCCGAATGCGCTGGCGTTGAACGAGGATGGGTCGCGTCTGTATGTGGCGAACATGGGTTCAGATGCGGTGGCGATTGTGGATGCACGCAAGCTGAAGTCGATGGCCAGGGCGAAGGGCATGGTGGAGCCGACCGGATTTGTGCCGACAGAATTGATGCCGATGGCACTGGCAATGAGCGGCGGCAAGTTGTATGTGGCGAGCGGCAAAGGTAAGGGGACTGGTCCGAATAACTTTCCGCAGCATCCGCTGAAAGCGGACAAGAATGGCGTGCATGGCACGCGTGGATTTACGTATTCGCCGACGCTGCTGTATGGGTCGCTGGCGGTTCTGGATGAGAGTGGCATTGAGCCGGGATTGAAGGCATCAACGGAAGTTGTGCTGGAATCGAACCGGATGAAGTCGGGTGCAGAGAGCATCCAATTTGCGAATGGGGGAAGCCCCATCAAGCACGTGATCTACATCATCAAAGAGAACCGCACGTATGACCAGGTGTTAGGCGACCTGAGCAAGGATGGCAAGCCGGTAGGCAATGGCGACAAGTCATTGGCCATGTACGGCGCGGAGACCACGCCAAACCAGCACAAGCTGGCGTTGCAATTTGGAGTGCTGGACAACTTCTACGACTCAGGCGAGGTTTCGGGATCGGGACATGTGTGGTCGAACGCGGCGATGGGCACGGACTACCTGGAGAAGACATGGCAGATCAACTATCGCGGTAATGCGCACACGTATGACTACGAAGGCATGGTCGCGAATGGGTATCCGCTGCTGCAACATATTCCGGATGTGAACGAGCCTACGAGTGGCTACCTGTGGACGAACATGGTGGCGCATGGGAAAACTGTGTACCACTTTGCGGAATACATCAATTCGGTTTTTTGCATCGACCGCTCGGCTGCACGATCGACAGATTCGCAGCAGGGCGCAATGTCCGGCGATGCCGCGAATTGCCCGAACCCTTCGTATAAGCCAGGAGAAGCTCTGCCGCCGGAGTGGGGTGGTGGAACAAACTTATGGCCATGGCCGATTCCCAAGCTCATCAAGAATGTGGCTACGAAGCCCGAGCTTGTGGGACACTTCGCTCCGGAGTCTCCAGACTTCAATCTGCGTGTGCCGGACCAGATTCGGGTGCAGATCTTTCTGAATCACCTGGAGCAGTGGAAGCGCGACCTTGCCGCTGGGAATGACACCATGCCGAACTTTATTCAACTGCGGCTGCCGAACGATCACACCGAGGGCACACGTCCGGGTGGGCCAACACCGAAGGCATCCGTCTCCGACAACGACCTGGCCATCGGGCGTGCTGTTGAGGCGATCTCGCACTCAGGTTTCTGGGACAATACGGCGTTCTTCATCCTGGAAGACGATGCGCAGAATGGCGCCGATCATGTGGATGCGCATCGCTCGCTAGCCATTGTGGTGAGCAAATATGCGCCGCACCCGAAGTCGGGTGAGGCAGCGGTGGTGGATAGCCGTTTCTACTCCACTGTCAGTGTGGTACGCACCATGGAGACGCTGCTGGGTGTGCCTCCTATGAACAATAACGACGCGTTTGCATCGCTAATCTCGACGTTATTTACAGGGCCGGGCGATCAGCCGGCGTTTACGGCGGATACCATGAACCGCGACAACAAGCTGATTTATACGGCGAACAAACCGACCGCTCCCGGTGCTAGGGCTTCACTGAAGATGGACTTCAGCCACGCTGACCGCGCGGATACGCAAAAGCTCAACCTGATCCTGTGGCAGGATGCGATGGGCAACCAGCCGCCTCCGGCAACGCTGTTGCAGAAGCTGCCGAAGAAAAAAGACGATGACGACAACTGAGTTTTGCTGCTGACGGTTTGAGCAGCGGAGCTAGACCAGAACGGATTCCGGTTCGGTCTGCTCATCGCGCACGTCAATGAATGCAAGTGAATCATCAACCGTTCGCTCTGGTTCAATGGATTTCCTTGTGACGCCGAAGAGACCGATGCTCACCAGGACGATGATGATTGGCTCGATCGGCTGACGATAGTCCATTGAGCTGTGCGTGATGTAGTAAGGCAGCGGAAATACCAACAGTGCCAGCAGGTAAGGGAGCACGGCGCCGCGATCGTAGCGACGCCATAGCCGCAGACCCTTGACCATGAAGAACATCAGGAAGATACAGAAAGGGACATTGGGAAGATCGAAGGGCTCAAAGCGCAGATAGCTTGGGTTGAAGGACCAGTAGCCGGTCCAGAAGCGCACGATGCGGCGCAGCGTGGCGATCGCGAAGAAGCCAGGGTGATGCTTTACGAAGTCGACCGCGAGATCATGCTTCTGCGCCATGTAAGCGATCTCGCCCATCTGCTGGTACTTCTGCATCTCTGCGGGATTGCTGGCAGGGTGCGCGAAGGCTGAGTTGGACGCAGTGGTGTCACCATTGTTTCCGGCATAGAACTCCAGCCAGAAACCATCGCGGAGGAGGAAGTTGGCATGCATCACGCGTTCATTTCGGATGGTCCACGGCGTGCAAACCAGAATGAAAGCGATAGAAGCGACCATTGCCTTGCTGAGCCACGCTCCACGAACGCGCCAAACGCGATACATGGCGATGAGCAGGAAGAAGGGAAGTAGCGTGACAACCGACGGATTGGAGAGGACTGCGAGTCCATAGAGCAGGCCGAAGCCAGCCCATGCGAGGTATCCGCGCAGATGTAGCTTTTGCGCGGCCAGCATGCAGCAGGTGAACAGCAGTCCGGTGAGTGCGTAGTCCCACACGCGATCGGCTGAAAAGTAAACAGCGAAGGGATAGACAGCCCAGGCGAAAGACGCGATACGAGCAATGCGCTCCGGCAGTGAGTTGCGCACCAGGAAATACAAAGGAATGCAGGTGAGCGCAGAGCAGAGGCTATTGAATGCGAGGACCGCGAAGGCGGAGGCCGAAGTGTACAGGCCGAACAGATGGAAGGCCGCTGCGATGATGTAGGGATAGAGCGGGGGGACTAGAGCTGTGGGGCCAGTTATAGGGAGGAAGGGCGAGCTAAAGCCCTGGCCGAGGAAGATACTGCGGGCTGTCCAGCCCATTTCCCAGCTTTCCCAGCCGAAATTATTGTCGTTGATGGTGTGTCCGGAGTCGTGTACGACAAAGAAAACAACCACCAGGCGAAGAAGGAGGGCAATCATAACCGACGCGGCCAAAAAGGCGGTCAGGTTTTCGAATGGCCTCAGCACTCTTGCGAGCCGACCAGTGTGCCGATACACCCCCAACTCAGCGGTGAGGTTGTTGCTTGGCTTTTTAATGGCTAGCTTCGTCCTTGTAGGCTCGATTCGTTGATTAGTATAACGCAACTGATTTCCTCGTCAGGCTGTGGTATTCAGTGCCGCGACAGAGCTGTGTACTCAATATAAGTTCAATCGTGCAAGCGGTTTGCGTGCTGAGGGTAACTTCCAGGTTCAGTGGGGTCGATAGGCATTAACACATTCTTAACGAAAGAGTAGTGCCGAAAAATAATTTTATTCAAATCAACGAGCCCAACCGTGTCTCCGCAGCCTGTATGGGGCTGGGAAAGCCATAACCTTATTGGCTGCACTGCAAAATCCTTAAGCCTGGCTCCTGTGCCACAACTGGCAGGCTAACCGGCCAGCCGTCTTTGCTGTCCCAGGCGGGATCGCGATGACTGACCAGCAGATATTGAGCCCCAAAGCGCGAGCAGAAATCGCGAGCCCATTCCGCGCCAGGAGCAGGTGTTGCATAGAGTTGGATCGTCGCATTCTGCATTGCCGCACACTCTGACGGGTTTCCTCCAAAGTGGGTTGCACATTTTCTTTCGGCATTCAACATTTGTCGGCCGGCATCCATCACCAGCATGCGCTGGAAATACTCGTCAGGAGTCATGACTTCAGATTTCTGACCGATGGTGCGATCGATGGGATCGAAGCTGACAACTGCATTGAGGGGCGCAGTCTGGTTAAGCACGTTGAATGCTTCGCGAGCCTGATACGAATCCTGGGGCAGCTCATTGAAGCCGTTTTGCGGGCGAGTCATCTCGAGAGGGAGCCAGGCGCGCAGAAGGAATGCTCCATAAAAGAACCCTGCAATCCCCAGTGCGAGCAGGCCATAGACCCACCGCCGTCTTGAAGGCGTGATGGCAATGACGGGGACTCTACCAGGTTGCCACCAGGAACCAAGCACATCAGCCGCCAACAGCAAAAGAAAGAACTGCGGCAGCATGACGGCTCGATATCCGAAATCGTTATTCGAAATGACCGAGGAACTGAGGAACATTGTCAGCACCAGTCCACATACGCTGAAAAATATCGCCGTATCGCGGGCATCGTTTTGAGGAATGGGGTGACGGCGGCGTTTTGCCAACAGCAGAAACACAAGCACAGCCCCGTACACGCCGAGTTCCATGGCCAACCCGGGCAAAAGCAGAAGCAGGCGGGTCGATTGATCGAGCAGCACTGGATGAGAACGGTTCAACGATGCAAAAATCGGCAGACCGGTGAGCAAAGCGGCGTCGATCATGCTTCGAACGCTGAGGATGAAGAAATGGCCGGAAGGTGAAGCGTCCGGTGCAACCACATTCGGATGAAGAACAGTCCCAGAAAGTTCGTAGAGAAACGGAGCGAGTATGACAGCGCAGAGTGTCACAGCAGAAAGAGAGCGCACCCACAAATCTCCGCTTTGTATATGCCGCTTCATCGTGACCCACAGCAGCCATGCAAGCATAAGCAGCGTAAAGCCGATCGCCACATAAACCGAGAGGCCTACTGCACTCGCCGCGGCGAAAGCTGCGATCACAACGGCCCAGCGTTTGGTGGCGCGACTGATGGGTTCTAACGTTCGCCACAGCAAGAGGAAGATCAACAGGCAGCAGATTACGCTGGCGACATGGTGGGGAACCCAAAGCAGGGAATCGGGCCACGCGTCTATTGGATCGACAGACCACCACTCTATATCCCCATTCAAAGCGGGCTGCAGAATGGCGTTGCCAAGAGCAGGGATGAGATCGGCTCCGGTAACCAGTATCAGGCTTACGGCAATCCAACGCTGCTTTCGCTCCCAGCGGAAGAAATGAGTTGCGTAAAGCTTGACTGTTACCAGGAGTCCAAAGCCAGCCCAGATGCAGCTTGCGATATAAGCCTGGCGTGCCGTGACATGACCCAGCTTGACGACCGACGCTGCCAGTACATACCAGAAGTAGTAGTAGCGCATTGGTGCCGGCGTCCCAGCGAAGTACAACGGGTTGGCTGGAGGAACACCCGTGCGTGAAACGGCATCAATGAAGGCGATGCGATAGCTCTCGTCAGCCATCGCGACAGTGAAGTAAAGTTTGTGCCCGGTCTGAAAGTCGACCAGCATCAGCAGTACGAACGCGATCCATCCACAAGCAACCAGCGAAGTGGTAACGATATCGCGACGAGACCAGCCTTGCCGGCTAACTTTGCGAGTCAACAGGAGCAGGGTCCCAATAGTGCATCCGCTCAGGAGCCATCCTACTCCCGTCAGACCTGCGCTACGGCCGATTAGATACGCGGCAATTGGAGCTACGCAGAACGAGCAGGCGATGGCCCAAAGCGAGCGCTCGCCGATCGTCATCTTTCTGAATTGGAAGAGATCGATTGCGTAGGCAAGCAGGTAGCCGGGCGCATAGAACACTGCCGCGAAGGCCAACGCCGCCGCCAAGCTACCCAACAGATCCTGAAACATGAAGGAATGTAGATGTATGGGGGTTACTCCGCCAATGAAAGATCATCACTGCTCATGCTTGCACAGCTAGACCTTGGATTCATGTTCTTCCGCAACTCCACAGGAACTTCTCGCAGTCGTGCCCATGATCAGAATGCAGGCGAACCGATTGATATAGAGTGACGGCGATAGTTTGACTGACGAGAGTTCAAGCTAACTGGGCTACACGCGTGCCGGCTAAATGTGCCCACGGGTAACACCGCTAAGTGCTTTATACGCTCGTTGCTTCAGCGGAGAAAGACGCTCAGCTCAGAAGCTGCGGCACGCAACGGCGGTAGAAACTTGGTTTGCATCTCCAGCATGGGCATGCGTGGCGCGTGTCCGCTGAGGTTAACTGTTGCAACGACCCGCCCATTACCAGCATAGACCGGCACGGCGATGGAGCGCAGGCCGACTTCCAGCTCCTGATCGCAGAGCGCATAGCCATTGCGGCGAACGTTGCGTAAAGCGAGACGAATTTTTTCCGGGGAGATGATCGTGCGCTGCGTGTACTGCGTAAAACGCGCACGCGCAAAATAAGCGTCCAGCTGGTCCTGTGGAAGATAGGCGAGCAGAACTCGTCCCATGCTGGTGCAGAATGCGGGAAGGCGCGAGCCGATATGCAGGTCGACAGACATGACGCGGGTGACCGACGTGCGTGCGATGTAGACGATCTCTTCGCCATCGAGCGTGGCGACGGAAAAGCTTTCGCCAAACTGTGCGGACATGCGCTCGAGGATAGGCTGCGCGGCGTTGGCCAGCGTGCTGGAGGCCGTGTAGGTGTTGGCCAGTGTCAGCATCTTGGGGCGCAAAGAGTAGCGCTGTGCTTCATCGGCTCCGGCGAAGCCGAGCTTGACGAGTGTGTAGAGGCAGCGGCGAACTGCGGCGCGGGAGAGGCCGGTGCGCAGGCTGAGCTGCGAGATGGTCATTTGCGGCGTCTGCGGCGTGAAGGCTTCAATGACAGTGAGGCCGCGGGCAAGCGAGGCCATGAAGTTCGGATCGCCTGTATAGGCGTCAAGAGCTTCACCGGGTAGAACTTTTTTGGGTGGGGCGATCGGCGTAGCGGTTGGGGCGAACGGTGCAACAGCGGTAGACATGTTCCAGGCTCCTTGGAGAGATTCGGGCCGTGGGCGGTGAACGGTCGATTGCCGCCCTATATCTACGATAAACGCACAATGGCCTTCTACGCAAGTAGCTTGCGGGGCGATGGTGCGAAGTTATTTGCGGGCTCGGTACCGGCGGATGAGATTGGTGGTGGAGGTGTCGTGGGACATTGCTGTTTCTGCGGGGGATTCGATCTCGGCGACAATCTTCTGCGCGAGGACCTTGCCGAGTTCGACTCCCCACTGGTCGAAGGAGTCGATGGACCAGACAACTCCCTGGGTGAAGACGGCATGCTCGTAGAGGGCGATGAGCGAGCCGAGGATGGTTGGTGTCAATAGGTCGGCGAGGATGGTGTTGGAGGGACGATTGCCCTCGAAGACCTTGTGAGGGACGAGAGCTTCGGGAACACCTTCTGCGCGGACTTCGTCGGCGGTCTTGCCGAAGGCGAGCGCTTCGGCCTGGGCGAAGACGTTGGCCATCAGCACGTCGTGATGGCGACCGAGCGGATTGAGGGTCCTGGCGAAGCCGATGAAGTCACAGGGGATCAAGCGCGTGCCTTGATGGATGAGCTGGTAGAAGCTGTGCTGGCCATTGGTTCCGGGTTCTCCCCAGTAAATGGGGCTGGTGTTGTAGTCGACGTGATCGCCGGAGAGCGTGACGTGCTTGCCGTTGGATTCCATGGTGAGCTGCTGCAGGTAAGCAGGGAAGCGCTTGAGGTATTGCTCGTAGGGAAGGATTGCGACAGTCTGGGCGTCGAAGAAGTCTGTATACCAGATGCTGAGCAAGCCGAGGAGCGCAGGAAGGTTCTGTGCGATGGGTGTGGTGCGGAAGTGGACATCCATTGCGTGGAAGCCTGCAAGCATGTCGCGGAAGTTCTGCGGGCCAATCGCGATCATGGTGCTGAGGCCGATTGCGGAGTCCATGGAGTAGCGTCCTCCAACCCAATCCCAGAAGCCGAACATGTTGGCGGTATCGATGCCGAAGGCAGAGACAAGCTTGGCGTTGGTGGAGAGAGCGGCGAAGTGCTTGGCAATGGCGGTTTCAGGTGCTCCTGAGGCGAGGAACCAATCGCGCGCGGTGTGCGCGTTGGTCATGGTCTCAAGCGTGGTGAAGGTCTTGGAGGCGATGAGGAAGAGGGTTTCATCGGGGGCGAGATCGTGCGTGGCTTCGGCGAAGTCAGTGCTGTCGACGTTGGAGACGAAGCGGAAGGTAAGATCGCGCTGCGAGTAGTGCTTGAGCGCTTCATACGCCATTACCGGACCGAGATCGGAACCGCCGATGCCGACGTTGACGATGTTGCGGATGCGTTTGCCTGTGTAGCCTTTCCAATCTCCAGAACGAATGCGATCGGAGAAGGCAGACATTTTGTCGAGAACATCGTGTACGAGCGGAACCACATCTTCGCCGTCGACTTTTATGGATTCAGATTTTGGGGCGCGAAGAGCGACGTGGAGAACAGCGCGATCTTCAGTGGTGTTAATTTTTTGGCCGGTGAACATGGCTTCGGTGTGCTGCTTGAGGCCGGACTCCTCTGCGAGCGCGACGAGGAGTTTGAGGGTTTCGTCGGTGACGCGATTTTTGGAGTAGTCGAGGAAGAGGCCGCAGGCTTCAACGGTGAGGCGGGTGCCGCGAGAGGGGTCGGCGGCAAAAAGTTCGCGTAAGGTGGTGGACCCGGTGGCAGCGGCGTGGGTGGCGAGGGATTTCCAGGCGGGACGGGTGGTGAGGGGGGCGATTTTCTGCGACATGCGGATGAAACTCCTTAAAGCAAGATTAGAGCACTGGTGTGAAATGGCACCCCCCACCCCCCTGTTTTATGTCAAAGGCAAGTATCCCTTGACGTAAGGTAAGATTTATGGGACACTAATCTTGCTATGAAGATACCTCAGACCATTCCGACATTCCGGCGCTTTACTATCAACGACTTCAACGAACAATTCTTCGATGATGATGCGTGCTTGGACTGGCTGATGGAGCAACGGCATCCCGGTGATGTCGCGCCGTGCTCCTACTGCAAGGTTGACCGCAAACATCACCGTGTTGTCAGCAAAAAGGCATGGGCTTGTGACTACTGCGGGACATACATCTCGCCAATGGCCGGGACGATCTTCGAGAAGTCCCGCACGTCCCTGCGTCTGTGGTTTTATGCGATGTATCTCATGTCCGCCACACGCTGCGGCATCTCGGCCAAGCAGATTCAGCGTGAGTGCGGGGTTACTTACAAGACGGCATGGCGCATGTTCAAACAGATTCGCACCCTGATGTCGGAGGACATCAGTCTGGAGGGCGACCATGTGGAGGCAGACGAGGCTTACATTGGCCCAAATCCTAAGTGGCAGCACGCCAGCAAACGTAAGAGCACTGTAGGGCGTGGCACGGCAAAGCAGCCTGTGTTCGGTATGGTCGAGCGCAAAGGCCGCGTCATTGTGCGTGTAGTCCCTAACGTCAAGGAATCCACTATCCTCCCCATCATGGCGGAGAAAATCCTTCCCGCGTCCAACGTTTTCACTGACAGCTATACGACGTATGACAACGTGAGCAAGATGCCGCAGGGATACGTCCACCAGCGCATCAATCACAGTGAAAAGGTCTACGTCATGGGCGACGTACACACGCAAACGATTGAGGGGTTCTGGAGCTTGTTGAAGAGAGGAATCAGTGGCGTGTATCACTCTGTCGGCAAAGAATATCTACAGAGCTATTGCGATGAGTACGCTTATCGCTACAACCGCCGCGCGGCTAATGAGCCTATGTTTACTTCTCTACTCTCTCAGGTTGTGTCGAAGGTGGTATAGCCTTTTTGACTAGCCGCGTGAAGTCTTCGCGCGTGATAGGGTGCATCTCGCATTCGGCCAGCGTTTCGGGAAGCGGAGTTAAAAACTTTCGCTTCCCGTTCTGTTTTTCTTCTTTAGTCAAAGATGTTGAGCGAGGCATATCCCTCCTGTACGCTTATCTGCATTCTATCGCCCCCTCCAAAACATGTAACCACCGCAGAGCAAAATGACCATGCAAATACATCCTGTCAATTTAGCCGCCGCGTCTATCTCAACATTCCTCTCGTACGCAGTGTTCGCAAGCGATCCTGCCAGAGATGCACTCATTGCAACCTCTGACAAATGGTTCACGCGCGTATTGGTATGCGCCGGGTTGGTCGCGGTTGGTTGCGTCATGGAGATTTTCGAGGCAACGATTGAATGGCTCCATTGGCGATGGCATAGAACAAATAAACCATTCCTTGAAGACGAGGGGCGATGGACTATCCCCGTATCAATCATCGGCGTTTTCTTCGTTATTATCGGGGTGGCCGGAGAAGGATATTTCGAGGCAAAACAAGCCACCGCAGAAACGGCAGTGCGCCAATACGACGAAGGCAAATTGGCCGATGCTTTCATCCAAGCGGGGGCTGCAAGAGATTCCGCGAGGGCAGCCGCTAATGACGCAACCATAGCAAAGGGAGCCTCGGCGGGGGCTGTTGCGGCATCCAGCACAGCGCTCACTCTCGCCACGGGCGCGCGGAAAGAAGCGGACTCTT
>Ga0206877_10237_pt1 | contig 15128 bp, 15 predicted proteins | sample Alteio_BWOrgCont_7_FD_152623 | JGI IMG/M metagenome (GOLD analysis project Ga0206877, IMG submission 152623) | Enriched cells from forest soil in Barre Woods Harvard Forest LTER site, Petersham, Massachusetts, United States -... | ecosystem: Environmental > Terrestrial > Soil > Temperate forest >...
ATGAACGAGGCCGATCTTGCCGCATGCGGACTCGAACATGGAGATCTGGTCGACATCGAGACGGCCGTCCCCGGCCGGCAACTTCGGCTGGAGAAGATCACGGCGATCGCCTACGACATCGCGCCAGGTTCGGTGGGCGCTTATTACCCGGAAGCAAACGTTCTGGTGCCGCTCGACTACATTGACAAGGAAAGCGGCACGCCGTCCTACAAGTCCACGCCAGTTCGTGTGGTCCGCTCAGTGGTGGCCTGAGTTTGGCAGAGAGTGCTGGTCTGTAGGGTGGGCGCTTGCGTCCACCCTACAGACCCACAAGAGGTCGGGGAACGAACACGAGAGCGTTCTATTTGGTGGGGGCAGGCGCTGAGTTGGAGGGTTGCGTCGTTGGTGGTAAAGCCGGGGTATCACCATTCGAAGTCCCGGCGAAGACGGCTGTCGATGACACTGATTCGCACCTGAAGCAAAAGGCGTGCACTGTCCGGCACCAACGCATTTGCTTCGACTTCGACTTGCACAATCAATGGAATCAAAGGCTTATCGTTCACGCGTGGACGGCGTCTTGATCACCGTTTCGCGGGAAGTCCTCGTGTTTTCCCGATAAGGACGTTGCCGGCAACTGACATACATTTTCGTTCGAATCCCGAAGGCACCCCTGGTACGAGAGTCGATTCAGGCCGTCCGGTGTGAAGGTTTCCTGGAGGATGAAGTAGCTACCACTGTGCAAGTCAAAATTGTAGAGTTGTGCATACTCGTACGTATCGCCAGGATCACGATAGCTCGTGAAGATGGCGGGGGACAGATATCTGCGCGTGATGCCGCGGACCTGGTAGTCGAGTGTCCTACAGCCATCGGCCGGCCACGTCGCGAACGGAGGTACCCAAGCGCTCCCGGTACCTGGCTCAGCAGGGAGACCTGCGGCCAGATGTTGATTGCGTCTATCGCCGCATGATTGGTGTTAAAACTGTCCCTATGAAGTACTTCCCATGCGCCCCTGCTACTTTTCTGACAGTGCGCAGCCAGACACTGATGGTGTGCGTTCAGTAAATTAGGGGAGTTGCTTGTCTACCCATTTTGAAGAGCGCGACTACCCGTTAAAGCCAAATGAACGGCCGACGATACTGGGTAGTCCCGCAAATCCCGACCATCCGGCGGCAAGGCGCTATGCCTATTTCGCGATCGGATGCCTGATCGGGATCACCCAGGGCCTGGGCAATGGGCTAGTGTCGGTGAACCTGAATTACGCGCAGGGGACGCTCGGCCTTTACAGCGATGAAGCAACCTGGCTCACCGCCGCCTATTTCATGGTCTATGCGACCGCCAACCTGATCCTGGTGAAATTTCGCCAGCAGTTCGGTTTGCGGCGCTTCGTCACCTCCCTGCTCGTCAGCTATACCGTGTTCGCCCTGCTGCATGTGTTTGCGCAGGGATTCTGGTCGGCGGTCGCCGTGCGAGCCGTCAGCGCTATCTCCGCAGCCGGCCTCTCGTCGATGGGAATTTATTATTTGATGCAGTCAATGCCCGCAGCGAAAAGGATGCTCGGGATGCTCATCGGCATCAGCGTCCCCCAACTTGCGACGCCGCTCGCGCGCGTCCTGTCGCCCGGGCTGCTGGAGACGGGCAACTGGCACAGGCTCAACTGGTTCGAACTGGGTATGGCGCTGGCGACGCTGGCCGCCGTGATGGCCCTGCCCTTGCCGCCGAGCGAGCGCCGCAAGGTATTCGAGCCGGCCGACTTTCTGACCCTGACCCTGCTGGGGCCGGGGCTCGCACTATTCGTGGCGATATTCTCCGAAGGCCGGATCGAATGGTGGACCGAACGCGTCTGGCTGGGCTGGGCCCTCGTCGGTAGCGTGGCCCTGATCGCCGCGGGCCTGATCGTCGAGCACTGTCGCACCAATCCGCTGCTCAATACGCGCTGGCTGGGCACCCGCGAAGTTGCCCGCGTCATGCTGATCGCGGCAGCGATCCGCATCCTCCTCTCCGAGCAAACCTTTGGATCGGTCGGCCTGCTGACGCTGTTCGGCATGCTGAACGACCAGATGATCAGGCTCAATTCAATCATCCTCGCGGCATCGGTCGCCGGGATCGTCGTCAGTGCACTGACCTTCAAGCCCGACAATCCAGGAAAGCCGATCGCCGTGGCGGCCCTGTTGATTGCGATCGGAGCCTTCATGGATGCGGGCGCAACCAATCTGTCGAGGCCGGCAAATTTCTACATCAGCCAGGGGTTGGTCGGCTTCGCCTCGCTCCTGTTCCTGGGGCGAGCGATGGTGATCGGCGCTTCGCGAATGGTGCTGGCCGGTGGCCAGAATTATCTGGTGAGCTTCGTCGTCGTGTTCAACATCAGTCAGAGTGTCGGAGGCGTAGTTGGCAGCACCTTGCTCGGTACATTCCAGACGGTTCGCGATAGGTTTCATTCGAACGAACTTGTACAGTCTCTCGTCATGAGCAATCCAGTGGTCGCCGCGCAGGTTCGCGAGGGGGCTGTGCAACTGTCCCTGCGCGTGTCGCGCGAAGCGAATATTCTGGCCTATAACGACGTATTCTTGCTGGTAGGTGTGCTGGCAAGCCTGACCGTTGTTTGGGACTTGATAATCCAGTGGTTGATGTGGCGACGTCGCGAAGTCTCGCCGCTCATCCTTCTCCAGCAGCAGGCGATGAAAGCACAGCAGGCAAAAACCAACAGAAAGAGCCCGGAATGAACGAGCCCAAAAAAAATTCACCCGCGAGCGATAGTCAGACGCAACCGGCTGCTTCTCCCGCTTCACCTCCCGCTGCGGCGGCGGTGCCGAGCAGCTGGCATCCGCCGAAGAAGAGCCCGGTGACGATCATCGTCATCGTGCTGCTGGCGCTGTGCGCGATTGGCGTGGTCCTCCGCGCCTGGCGTCTGCCGCCTTTCGCCGGCAGTTCGGAGGATACCGACAACGCCTATGTGCGCGGGCTGGTGACGACCATCAGTTCGCAAGTGAGCGGCTATGTCACCAGCGTGCCGGTCGACGATTTCGCCGAAGTGAAGGCCGGCAAGATTCTCGCGACCGTCGACGACCGCATCTACGCCGCGAGGGTCGCGCAAGCCGAGGCCAATCTCGCCGCACAGCAGGCGGCGTTCGCCAACTCGGCGCAATCGCAGCGCTCGCGCGAACTGGCGACGCACAGCCAGGACGCGAACATCGCCGCCGCGCGTGCACAACTGGCGCGCGCCGAAGCCGACATGCGCCGCGCAGACGCTCTCGTCAAAGACGGATCGCTTTCGAAACGCGAGTACGACCAGACCCGTGCAGCTCTGCTCGCGGCCCGGGCCTCTCTGCAACAGGCCGTCGCGGGCCGCTCCATCGGTACGGAAGATGTGCGCACCGTGGTTGTCGCGCGGGCGGGATTGCAGGCGGCGATCGATTCCGCCGAAGCGGCGCTGCGCAGCGCGCAGGTTGATCTCGAGAACACCGTGATTCGCGCGCCTGTCGATGGACAGCTCTCCGAAATCGGTGTACGCAACGGCGACTACGTCACGGCGGGCACGCAGCTGATGTCGCTGGTACCGCACACCGTCTGGATCGTGGCCAACTACAAGGAAGCGCAGACGCATCGCATGCATGCCGGCCAGCGCGTGACGTTCCGCGTCGATGCGTTGGGCGACGCGGAGCTGCATGGCCACGTCGAAAGAATGTCCCCGGCAACGGGATCGGAGTTCGCAGCGATCAAGCCCGACAACGCAACCGGCAATTTCGTCAAGGTGGCGCAGCGCATTGCCATACGCATCAGCGTCGATCCGGGACAGGAACTGGCGCGGCGGCTGCGACCGGGCATGTCGGTCGAGACCGCGGTCGATACTCACGACGGTGACCGATGAACCACGGCGTCCTTAGTTACGGCCTTCGCCTTGGCGTTGCTCTACTGCTGTCTGCCTGCGCGGGGCCGCCAGTCAAAGTCGCCGCCGTGCCCGCTGTCGTGGAGCCCCCAGCGTGGCAAGGCGGTGCAACGCAGACGATGTCGCTGGACAAGGACTGGTGGTGGCAATTCGGCGATCCGGTACTGACCGCGCTGGTAGAAGAAGCGCTTGCCGGCAATACCGATATTGGCAAAGCAGTCGGCCGCGTACGCGAGGCGCGCGCAGGCGCAGCGATCGCGCGTGCGGCGTTGCTGCCCACGCTCAACGCCGGCTTCGATAACGCCGGGCGCTCCCGTATCGTTAGCCCCTTTGGTACGCCGCTCCAGCAAAGCACCGGACAGGTAGACATCGAGGCTGCATGGGAAGTGGATCTGTTCGGCCAGTTGGCCGACCAGCGCGCCGCCGCGCGCAATGCGTATCTCGCCAGCGCGGCGGCACGCGACGCTACGCGATTGTCCGTCGCCAGTTCGACGGCGAGCGGCTATATCACGCTGCTCAGTCTCGATGCACAGTTGAAGATCGCCGAGGCGACGCTGACTGCGCGCGCAAACTCACTGCGTCTGGCAAAAACGGAATTCGAAAACGGCTATTCGTCTCGACTGGAATTGCAGCAGGCGCAGTCGGAATACGATTCGACCGCGCAGCTCATCCCACAGACGAAGCTGGCGATTACGCGTGCCGAAAATTCGCTGAGCGTGCTCACCGACGATATCCCAGGTTCTATCCCACGCGGCGAGGTGCTCGATGCACTGACCGAGCCGGTCATTCCGCAGACGTTGCCATCCGGGTTATTGCGGCGGCGCCCCGACGTCGCCGAAGCGGAATACCAGCTTGCAGCGGCAGACAAGTCGCTGGCCGCGGCGCGCAAGAACTTCCTGCCACAGTTCAATCTGGCGGCCTCGCTTGGCCGGTCCTTCGGGACAGAGCAGGTATATCCGTTCAACATCTGGTCGTTGGGCGGAAGCATTCTCGCGCCGCTGTTTGAGGGGGGCAAGCTGACTGCCTTGGCCGAAAAGGCCGGTGCGCAGCGCGATCAGGCGGCATTCGCCTATCGGGGGACCGCCCTCACCGCGATCAGCGAGGTTGAAAAAGCGTTGGCCGCCGCGCAGCGCCTGGATGAGCAGTTGGTGATGGCCATCGCCCAGCGCGATTCCCTGTCCGAACAGTTGCGGATCGCCACCAATCGCTATCGTGAAGGCTATGCGACCTATCTGGATCAGCTCGACGCGCAGCGCAACCTGCTTTCCGCGGAACTCAGTGTCGTCCAGCTCCGAGCCGATGCCCTTACAGCACGCGTGACCCTCTATCAGGCGATGGGTGGCGGATGGAGCGCCGATATGATCGACAGAGCGGACGCAGATTAGTTAACGTGTCTGTGTCTTCCCCTCCCCCGGATTTGTATGATCCGTGTATTTCAATCGTCCAGAAATATCAAGCAGGAGAGCGAATCGTAGTTCAAGGGCTCTGCTGGGCACTGTCACGTTGCTGAGATGGTCGAGTAAGATCGCGTGACGAAGAATGCCAAATCGCTTTACCAGGGTCATCGCTTTCCGGCGGCAGTCATCAGTTGCGCGGTGCGCTGGTATTTCAGGTTTCAGTTCAGCCTGCGTGATGTCGAAGAGCTGCTGTTCGAGCGCGAGGTTATCGTCAGCTGCGAAACGGTCCGACGCTGGCGCGATAGGTTCTGTGCGTGCTTCGCATATCGTGTGAAATCGGCGCGTCGCAAGCCCGGCACCACATGGCACCTTGACGAAGTATTTGTGTCGTTGCGCGGCGAGCCTTACCTGTTATGGCGCGTTGTCGATCAGCACGGCGCCGAGATCGATATCCTGCTATAGAAGCGCCGTGACAAGGCTGCGTCCAAACGCTTCTTCAAGCGCGCGCTTGCCTCATGTGCTGAGGCACCACGCAACGACACTGTGCCCGGATATGGCATTCTGTTGTCGACGGACGGCAAAGGAAGCTGGCGCGACAACGTGTTCGTCGAACGACTCTGGCGCAGCGTGAAATACGACGAGACATATCTGAAAGCATACGAATCGGTCGGCCAGGCGCGGCGGTCGATCGCTGATTACCTGACGAGGTACAACCAGCGTCGACCTCATTCAAGTCTGGCAGACCGCACACCGGACGAGGCTTACTTCGCGATGCTGCCTGCGATCAAAACGGCGGCGCGACGTCCAGCAGCTTCCACCTTAAATCGCGTGATGACTGTCCGAACGAACGGGGCCACCTCTGTCCAGGTCAAATCTGCTTTCAGAGAGCTTCGTCTTCACGGATAGCGTTCCCTCGCGCAGTTCCCACAGCTTGATTTCGAATCGCCGCAGTCCGCGTCGAATAAACGGCTCGTTTTGCATGAACTCGGCAGCCTTTTGTTCACTATCCGCGTAAAGGACCGTCATGCCTTCTCCGACAGGCTGTCCTTCCGTGATAAATGGCCCCGACAGGAAAACATGATCCTCGAACTCCATCATGTACCGCAGGTGTTCAGGTATATGCGGAACAATTTCCTCAACCGGGGCTACGGGATAGCTAAAAGCAACATACAGACGCTTGCGAAGGTTGGGTTTGATGAGCTGCTGGATTTCATCTTGCAAGGTGGTCATGGTGTGTCTCCAACTGAAATGACAGAATTGTGAACAGATATCCGATCGTTCCACCTTATGCGCTGACAGAAACCGTGCGCCGACTAGCGATCGCGAAGGCAAGAACCACAATAAAGCAGAACACGGGAATCAAATACGCGGAGGCGATGCTTACCCGGTCCGCTATGGCTCCCATCGCGAGCGGTGCGACTGCGCCGCCAAACAATGCCATTACCTGAAACGATGCAGCACGCTTGGTAAGGGGGCCGAGGTCCTTCATCCCGAGCGCGAAGATCGTAGGAAACATAATGGACTCGAAGAAAAAGATCCCTATCAGTGCCACGACAGACACCGTCTGCAATCCTGCTACAACCACAAGGCACAATGCGAGGCACACCATCGCGTAGATGGAAAGTACAGTGGCGGGATTGAACGTGCGCATGAAAGCCGTAGACAGAAATCGGCCCACCGTGAAGCTGATCATTCCCGCCGAGAGCATAAACGCCGCCGTGTGCACCTCCAGGCCAGCCCAATGTTCAGTGGCGTAGTTGATGAAGAACGCAGCGATTCCGACCTGAGCAGAAAAGTAGAAAAATTGCGCGAACACGCTAAGCACGAACCTGCGTTGCCGCAACAGCGATGCGCGCGGGTGGCCATGTTCCTGCTTCAACTCTCCATTGTCGATTTCGGGCAAAGCGGTGCGCCAGATACCTACGGCGAGCAACAATACGACGACCGCTATCACGACGTACGTCAGCCTGACCGGTCCGGCGTTGCTGTCAAACGATGCCCCATGACGAAAGAAGAACAGGCCTCCGATGATCGGACCGGCGAACGAGCCAAGACCGGTGAATGCCTGCGCGAGATTCAAACGGGCTGGACCTCCGTCTGCGCTGCCCAGCACCGTAACGTACGGATTCGCTGCGGTCTCAAGGCATGCCGCACCCGAAGCGAGTATGAACAATGCAAACAGGAATGGTCCAAACCGACCGAGGGCGGTCGCTGGAACAAACAGCAACGCTCCCACTGCAAACAGCACCAGACCGAGCAGAATGCCTCTTTTATAGCCATGACGGTTCACGTAGATGCCGGATGGCACCGCCACCAGGAAATAGGCACCAAAGTAGCAGGTCTGCAGCAGCGCGGATTGCATCCGACTCACGCTTAGCGTCTGCTGGAAATGTTTGTTCAGTACGTCCAGCAAACCATACGTGAGACCCCATACAAAAAACAGACTGATTACGAGTCCCAGAGCAACGCTATAGCGAACTGCAGGGGCACTACCCGTTGATGAACTACTGCGTACAGAAACGTCGATGATGGATGTCATGACTGAAGTCCTCAAGCGTGTAACGGAAGTCCCGCTGATTGCTGGGCGACCTTGATAAGCGCGGCGTAGTCTTCGCCTGCTGCACCGATCGCAACCGCGCTTTGAAGCGACTGCGCTACAACAGCTGTCAACAGCAGAGGAACGTGCAAGGCAGCGCCGGCCTCGAGAATCAGACTCATATCCTTTTGCATCTGCCCGACTGTGAAGGTGGGCGTGAAGTCGTATTGCTTCAACTGGTCCGACTTAGCTTTTACGATTGGCGAGCCCACCGCACTCGCGGAAATGACCTGCCACATGTCGCCCCAGTCAAGGCCGCCTTTCTGGCCGAATGCGAGTGCCTCGGCGAGCATGCCGGCGGTGTTCGCAACCATCAGATTAATAACAAGTTTCATCACCCGAGCTTCGTCGCCGGAGCCCACGTAGAACTGTGCAGGTCCGAGCAGTTTCAGCAGTGCCCGCACACGTTGATATTCGGCGTGCGGCCCTGAGGCAATTGACGTCAGCCGAGCGTTCTCCACCATCTTTGGATTGCCAGACACCGCGACCCGCAGATACGGCACCTGCGCCGCGTAGAATGCATGCGCAACCCGCTGGGATGCGCTGAGCGATACAGTGCTTGTATCAACGTATAGTTGTCCCGGCCCTGCGCGGGCAGCGACTTCGCCGGCCACGGCTTCGAACGCGCCATCGTGTGGCAGCGAACTGAAGACGACATCTGCGTTTTCCAACACGGCGGCGAGCGTTTCGCCAACCGATAGCCCGGCCGCGCGCGCGAGTTCCGTGCGATCGGGCAACGCGTCAAATACGATAACGCGGTGGCCACCCGCATGAAAATGACGTGCGATCGGCAGACCCATTTTGCCGACACCGACCAGGCCTACCTTCTGGGGACCGTCAAGCGCTGCAATGGGGCCTGGATCAGATACGCTGCAGACGGACTCGTCCATGATGTCTCCTCCTGGTTTGATATGACGGACAGAGGTGGGTGCTGACCGTAAGCGGATGTTACGTGGTGGCTCGGGAGCGCGTCCAACATCAATTGGGTCTGGGATTAATGCCTTTAAGTTATCGACGCGCCCGTCAGCGCGCATGCTTTAGGGTGAAAAGGCGGTCCAAACCGCTGGGTAGACAACCCATGCCGGCAAGTTATGGAAGCAGGAGAAAAATGGTGTTGGATTTGAGCCCACAGGTTCCATAGCATTTCGGTACGGACAAGCATGTCCGTCATCACAAAACCACTTAGGAAATGCAAATGGATATCACCGCTGAACAGATGGAAGCAACCCGCGTTGCCCGTTGGGGCAAGGTAGCGCCTTATGGCGAGACGTTCATCGAAAGTCGGTTGCCGGGCTTTAGCAAGCGCCTGTACAAGCTCATCAATCGCGGCGTGCTGGAGAACAAGGGCGTGCAGCCCGCGATCCAGGGCGCGCATCGTTTTGGCGTGACGCTGATCGAGATACCGGTCGGCCAAGGTGCCAACCTGCATTCCCACAAGACCGAAGAAGTGTTCTTCCCGCTAAATGGCAAGATGATCGTCATCTGGGGCGATAAGGGCGAGCACCAAATCGAGTTGAATCAGTGGGATTGCATCTCGATGCCAGTCGGTGTAATGCGCGGGTTCCGCAACCCGAACGATCATGACCTGGTGGTGTACTCTGTTGTCGGCGGCCGCGACGAAGAAGTCGGCCGTATCGAATGGCATCCGGACGTCCTGAAAGCCGCAGAAGGAACCGGCCTCGAGTACGACACTACCGGCTTTCTCAAGACCGAGTCTTAAGCGGCGGAACGTCACAAACTGACATGCCACGAGGCGTAGAGAAATGAAAATGGAATCCCCGTCCGACGCTCCCGACGCAATGCGTCGTGAAGCCATCCCCGCGACTGCGGAAGCCCTGTTTGATGCAGTGCTCGCGTCGAATCAACGGACTCCGAACCCGCGTCTCAAACAGGTGATGGATGCGTTGCTACGCCACCTGCATGGGTTTGCCTCGGAAGTCCAGCTCAGTTATGCAGAACTCGAAATCGCTCTGGACTTCCTCGTTCGCATCGGCAAGGCCACAGGGCCCGAGAAACACGAAGGCATTTTGCTAGCAGATATTCTGGGCCTTGCAACGCTGGTCGGCTTGAACGACTCCAGGAAAGCCCTCGCCGCAGGAGGCACCGAGCCTGCACTTGTTGGGCCGTTCTGGCGTGCCAATCAGCCAGTGCGTGAACAAGGCGCAAACATTGCCAGCGCGGGCACACCCGGCGACAGACTGTTCGTCAATGGACGGGTCTTGTCGCTAGACGGAACACCGATTGGCAACGCACGCGTAGAAACGTGGCAAGCGTCACCCGGCGGCCTTTACGAGAATCAGGATCCCGGGCAGGAGGACATGAACCTGCGCGCCAGGTTCCAGACCGACGAAGACGGAAAGTTCTCATTCCGCAGCGTGCGCCCAGCCGGATACGCCGTTCCAGTCGACGGTCCATGCGGCGAACTGCTCGCGCTTCAGCAACGCGAGATCATGCGCCCTGCCCATCTGCATTTCATCGTGATGGCCGAAGGATACAAGACGCTCGCGACACAGATCTTCGACGCTGACGATCCAAACGCCTATCGTGATGTCGTATTTGGCGCAGTCGGCTCACTGCTGCATGAGTTCGAGAAAGCGCCAGACGGGAATTACGTTCTCGACCTTGATTTGCGGCTCGAGCCGGGTGAAATGCGCATCCCCATGTGTCCTCTACCGTGAGTTTCGGCCGCTACACTCCTGCTGTAGCGGCCTTCTTTTTCATCAGATACCGATATGACCAGTATCGACAGCGAAACGATCACCGTAATCGCGACGTTCGTCCCAAAGGTGGGCATGGAAGAAGCCGTACAGTCCGTGCTCCAGGAGGTCCTTGAGCCGACCCGACAGGAGCCAGGCTGCCTGCGGTTCGATCTTTTCAGAAGTGCCGGCGCCCCCGTGACATTTCACCTGTACGAGATCTTCTCTGAGCGGGCATCGATTGACGCGCACCGCCTCACGCACCATTACCAGGCCTACCGCGCAAAGATCGAACCTTTGCTTGAGACAGCGCCACGCGCCGTTATTGTCTCCCCTGTCGATGTCGCATCTCACTGACGTTAACATCGGTGTGCTCGCTACTTGTCCGACACAGTGCTTTCCATATGCTCGCTACCGCCACCTGTCTCGGCCATTGGCCATTTTCCGGACTGAATCAACGACTCGACCGTCTCGTGAACTAATGAAATCAACGTCACGGTCGCAGTGGACGGCGGTCGCTGCACGGCGTACGCAAGGAACCGCTCGAGAACCAATCCGCTGATCGGCACTGCGCGCAGTATTCCAGCGTCGACGTCCCTGGTAACCGCGGAGGCAAAGTGGATGGTCCAACCTACCCCTTCGGCGACGAGTTGAGCCGCGACAGCGGCAGACTCGACTTCCATCACCTCATCCAGCACGACATTCGCGCGCGCTGTCGCGCGCTCGAGGGCGAGGCGCACACCGGAATTCTGCAATCCAGTCAAAATCATCGGAACGCCGGCCAGATCCTTGACGTCGACGGAGGCGACCTGCAATCGTGGATCGCCGGACACGCCGATGACGCAGATGTGCTCTGAGAGCAGGCGGTCCGTATGAATGAGCGGAGTCGCCGCAATTGGGCCGCTCAGGACAGCGACGTCCAGCGCGCCCTGTTCGAGCGAATCGCTCAGGACCGGCGAGAAGCTCTCGGTTACTCGCAGTCGAATCTGAGGATATTTGCTCCGCAGTGCCAATGTCAGCGGCAGGACAAGCACACTGGCGAGAGCTGGCGGTAGCCCAAGAGCCACAAGGCCGCGCGGTGTACCTTGCAGATCCATGATGTCGCCCTTGATCTGGTCGCAATAGCGCAGCAGAAAAACCGCGCGCTCGAGTAGCAACGCTCCTTCCGGGGTCAGTGATGCGCCGCGCGAATGTCGCTCCACCAGTCGCACACCCAGCTCCCGTTCAAGCAACTGGATCTGCCTGCTGAGCGCTGGCTGTGCAATGTGCAATACCGTCGCCGCGCGACCAAAGTGCTGGTGAGCTGCAAGCACCTTGAAGTATCTTAACTGCCGCAGTTCCATCCGGAATCTCGTGTCGTCATTGTTTGGCACCTTGCGAAAGTACGCCGGGGATTCATAGGAATTGTACGCGCTCGTCCATAAGTGGCAGCATTAGCTGCGCGAGCGCGGCTGTCGAAGCAAGATATACGCGAGGCTTTTCCATGTATAGCGCTAGCGCTACATCATAAAGACGATTCGCTCATACGAGTTTGCGCGCCATACCGTTTCGACGTCCGTCAGCGGAACAGCCACAGCGTCGGTCGGAAGCGCACCAGTAGCCGCAGCTTTGAGCAGTCCCCGAGACACCCGACTAATGACGCGTTTGATACGCTACCCAGGCCGTTGCCCATCAGTTCGAGAGCGGAACTCCGCAAAACGCTACTTGAGAAATTAATCGTAGTCCCGGCATCGCAGGGCGGGCTACTGCTCGCGCAACAACAGGCAAAAATTTAGATAGGCTGCCTCATCCGGCAGCCCGATTGTCGACGATCTACGTGGCCCAATCGACCGTCTCCTTGTGGCCGCGTGCTGCCCGATGAGGTCGGCATACGTCGGCCGCAATATTCCTCGAGCACCGTCGGCGGCCGTGCGTCGAAGGCCGCATCCCAAGATGCGAAGTGACAACTTTATTTCGCGTCCAGCAAACCCGTGTTGAGTATGGTTCGCCACGCTATCGGGGTGCTCCGAAATCTCCAGTTGGAGACTTTACAGTGGCAACGGTGACATCTTTTATGCGTTCCACGGGTCTTGCAAAATAAATTCCGTCCTTTCGGCGGTGTGTGTTCCGGTTCTATCAGGAGGCCGTACAATGGCCGGTCCTGAGCCGTCAGATAACTTTCGAAAGTAACGGGAAACAACATGTTTCCCAAGTCCAGAAGCGTTTCACGTACTTCGTCAGGTGTCATCGATCGACCCTGATGCTTGTGCTAGTCGCAGGCTACGGCGACAAGGAGCCGTGGCTTTTCGCTGCGTTAGTTGACGTGTTGCCGCGTCCGCCCGCTCGGGTCAGCCCGGCGGGCCGGCGATTCACCAGGTGGCCTCTGGATCGCTCAGGAATTCCTCTCGTGCAACTGTGATCACCCGCGTCGGGTCGCCCATAAAGATCTCTGCCGGCGTGCGGTCATCAAGCAAGGCATGCGGCGAATACAGCCAGAACGTCCGTCTCCAGCCTCCGCGATCGTCTTCGCTGGGCAGGATGGCGAGGAGTTCAGCAACCTCCTGCCGGATGGCCCCGGAGCGGGTGAACTGGAAGTCCGGATAGATGAAGCAATTGCCGGGCGCAGACCAGACACCCAGCAGGGCGCCGCTCACTTGCGCCTGCACCGCGTAAGTTGTAGCTCCCGGACCAGGCACCTTGCCAGCTAGCTCGACAACCCGGTGACCGTCGGGCCACCCCTTTCCGAGCAGTTCGTCACGGAACTCGATCTCTGCTGTCGTCGCCGGCTCAGGACGGAGTGTCATGGACAGACTCCATGATCCAAAGTGCGATGTCGGACGTTGAGCAGCGTCTGCGTTTTGTCTCTGGCCAATGTCATGATTTCCTTCTGCTGTTGCAGCGATAGAGGATGTCATAGGGATGCATGCCGGAACTCCTGCATGAACGGCGCCTCGTACTGCTCGATCAGTTGCATGAGCGCCATCAACCGGTCGCCATCCGGGGGGCTAGGCGCCGATGTTCCAGTCCACAGCCGGCGGCCGCGGCCTCGGCGGCGAATGACAAAATTCCCGGCGCTATTTCCGGGCCAACGCGGCTGATCTTTGCGCTTCCACCAATCTCCTTTTACGCCAGACAACGGTAGCCGACCTGGCAGGTCCAACAAGCCGCTCTCCCCTTGCACATTCGGATCTGCCACGTAGACATGGGCCTCGCGCGGCTCCTCGGTGCATGAGACGACGATCAGCGGCACACCGTTTACCCGAAGATACATCGCATCGCTATCACGGGCGTGAAAAATAAGGTTGGACCTCTTCTCTCCTACCTTCTCTGCGACGACGCTCGCAATCGCTTTCAGCGATACCCGCAAAACGACAGCAGGCTCCATTTCGCCGGGCGCGGCGAGTTCCTCAGGACGAGTTAGCCTATATGGATGGCTCATGGTGCAACTCCGACCACGGCAATTGGAACGATCACAATATCATCGCCTGACGGCAAGGTAACAGCCGTCGTCCCGAGAGTGCCGTAAGGCCAGAGCCAAATCCGCCCACCGAACGATGGTACGGGCAATGCTGGTCATTGAATCAGTTCCCAGGGCGGGGGCCTCGGGTTCACCGTGTCCATTCTTCCCGGATCGCCTGCTAATACTCAAGCCCCGTCGACTCCCGGGTACGAAGGTGCATCCAGCACCCGTGCGGCAGCTTCGAGTCTGCGGCGCTCTGCCCGCGACACCGTCAGGCGCACGAGTCACATCGCCGCACCGGTTGCGACCACCAAGCGGACAACATTCGAATCAGACGCGGCTCCCTGTGCTGGAGATGCCCAGGGTAGCGCGACCACGCCATGCTCGCGGTGCTGCTATATCACGGCGTACGCCGCGAAGAACCGTGGTTGCTCAAGGTTTGCGACATTCACGACCGGCAGAGCGTGCTGCATCTGCGAATTCACGGCGAGGGCAACAGCTGCGCTATGTCCCGCTGCATCCAGCGAACGCCGAACGCATTCATGCCCACCTGGAGGTGGCCGGGCACGGCGCATCGCCCGACGCGCCGCTGCTCCAGCCTGTGGGCAAGACCCGCGCATCCATCACTGCCGATGGCGTCTACAAATGCGTACTCACCTATGCGGCGCAGGTAAAGATCGCCGTCGACGGATTCGGCGTGCATGGCCTGCGCGCCAATGCCGCCACGAACGCGCTGGAACACGAGGCCGACGTTGCCAAGGTACAGGAGTGGCTCGGCCACGCGAACATCGCGACCACCCGGCTTTACGATCGCCGCAAGAGCCGGCCCGAGGACTCGCCTACCTTCAAGGTGCCGTATTAGCAACCAGATCAGAGCTTCACCACAGTTTTCGACCACGGCACGTCGTTGCTGTCGACCATCAAATCTCGCCCCCCCTCAATCACCGGAGAGCACAGCCCTGATGCACATCAGCAGGTCCTCGCCAGGGTCCTCAGCGACAACCTCAACTCAATGCAGTGCCTCGAAGCGCTCGACGAGCGTGATAGCCACATCAGCGAAGGCAAGGCCGCGCCGTCTGCGCAACGAGCTAAAGGGACAACGTGAATGAGCAAGCAACCGGCATCATCACCACCTGCA
>Ga0206877_10221_pt3 | contig 15097 bp, 16 predicted proteins | sample Alteio_BWOrgCont_7_FD_152623 | JGI IMG/M metagenome (GOLD analysis project Ga0206877, IMG submission 152623) | Enriched cells from forest soil in Barre Woods Harvard Forest LTER site, Petersham, Massachusetts, United States -... | ecosystem: Environmental > Terrestrial > Soil > Temperate forest >...
GTGCGAGCGAGACGCTGGTCAACAAGGTTGGATACAACCCGCAGGGCGAAGCTGTTCCGCACGATGAGAGCTTCTTCCCGGATGCGTGGCGGTATGACCACACCGATGCTTCGACGAGGATTCTGCAGAACAAGTGGGGCATGCAGATCGATCTGAACTCCTGCGTGGGTTGCAATGCGTGCATTGTGGCTTGCTATGCGGAGAACAATATTGCGGTGGTTGGACGCGAGCAGGTGAAGATTGGCCGCAACATGGCGTGGCTGCGTATCGACACCTATTTTGAAGGCGACCTGCACGCGCCGAAGGCGCACTTCCAGCCGATGACTTGCCAGCACTGCGAGAGTGCGGGTTGCGAACAGGTTTGCCCGGTGGGTGCGACAGTACACACGCCTGAAGGCGTGAACACCATGGTTTACAACCGCTGCGTGGGCACACGCTATTGCTCGAACAATTGCCCGTACAAGGTTCGGCGCTTCAACTTCCTGCTGTACGGCGATTGGGATTCTGAAAGCATGAAGTTCATGCGCAACCCCGACGTCAGCGTGCGTTCACGCGGCGTGATGGAGAAGTGCAGCTACTGCATCCAGCGCATTGAGGCCGTCAAGATTGAGGCCGATAAGAACAACCGCGCCATCCAGGACGGCGATATTCAGACGGCGTGCCAGCAGAGCTGCCCGACGGATGCGATCGTGTTTGGCAATCTGAACGATCCGAAGGCGCGCGTGACCAAGATGCAACAGGAGGAACGCAGCTACCAGGTGCTGGCTGACCTGAACTACCGGCCGCGCACACAATACACGGCTGGTGTCCTCAACCCGAATCCGGAGCTTGTCTAATCATGGCGACGCAAGGCCCAATTCACGACCCAGAAACGCCGGTTGATCCAATGATCGACCCGCGTACCGGTGAGTACGCGGTCATCGCGCCGGGGCATAACTTCCGCAGCGTAACGCAGAAGATCGCGGGCATTGTGCTGACTCCGAACACGCCGATGGCGTGGTGGGGTGGACTGTTCCTGGCCGGCACGATCGCAATGGGCGTGGTGATCGGCGTTACCTGGCTGGTGTTGAAGGGCGTTGGAATCTGGGGCGTTTCGATTCCGGGCGCGTGGGGCTTCGCGATCATCAACTTCGTCTGGTGGATCGGTATCGGTCACGCCGGTACGCTGATCTCGGCGATTCTGCTGCTGTTCAAACAACAGTGGCGCAATTCGATTAACCGCTTTGCAGAAGCGATGACGATCTTCGCGGTGTGCTGCGCGGGCATGTTCCCGCTGCTGCACGTTGGGCGTCCGTGGCTGGGTTACTGGCTGCTGCCGTATCCGAACTCGATGAATGTGTGGCCGCAGTTCCGCAGCCCGCTGGCGTGGGACGTGTTTGCGGTATCGACGTACGCGACTATCTCGGTGGTGTTCTGGTACATGGGCATGATCCCGGACTTTGGGACACTGCGTGACCGCGCCAAGCTGCCGATTGCGAAATATTTCTACGGCCTGCTGTCACTTGGCTGGCGCGGATCGACTCGTCACTGGATTCGCTATGAGTCGGCGAGCTTGCTGCTGGCTGGCTTGAGCACGCCTCTGGTGCTCTCGGTACACACCACCATCAGCTTCGACTTCGCGGTTGCGGCAATGGCAGGCTGGCACACGACGATCTTCCCGCCATACTTTGTTGCAGGCGCTGTGTACTCAGGTTTTGCGATGGTGTTGACGCTGGCGATTCCGATTCGCAAGTTCTACCACCTGGAAGATCTGGTAACGCTGCGCCATCTGGACAACATGAGCAAGGTGATGCTGGCCACGGGTTCAATCGTGGCCTATGGGTACGCCATGGAAGTGTTCATGAGCTGGTACTCGGCGAGCCACTGGGAATTCTTCATGATGTGGAACCGCATGTTTGGGCCGATGGGCTGGGCGTATTGGGTGCTCATCCTTACCAATATTGCGATTCCGCAGGCGACTCTGTGGTGGCGCAAGTGCCGCGTGAGCGTATGGTGGCTGTTCGTGCTGAGCTTCATCATCAACATTGGCATGTGGTTTGAGCGCTTCGTGATTGTTGTGACGTCACTCTATCGCGACTATCTGCCGTCGAGCTGGGGAACGTATCGCGCGACCAAGTGGGATTACATGCTGTTCATCGGCACGTGGGGATTCTTCACGGTGCTGTTCCTGCTGTTTGCGCGCCTGGCGCCGATGATTCCGATGTCTGAAATCCGCATGATGCTGCCGCAGACCAAGGTGCGTCCTGGCGGCGCGACCGCTGACCACGTTGTTGAGGAGGCGCTCTGATGCCGGTGCGCGAGGGAGTTTACGGGCTGCTGGCGGAGTTCAACACTCCGAGTGAACTTGTTCATGCGACCGAGATGGCGCACCGTGCCGGCTACCGCCGCATGGAGTGCTACACGCCGTATCCGGTGGAAGAAGCGGCGGAGGCATTGCGCTTCCATAAGACTGGCGTACCGCTGATGTGCCTGATTGGCGGCATTGCAGGTCTGATTACGGGATATGGATTGGAAGTGTGGATCAACGTCTGGGGATATCCGCTGAACATTCGCGCGATGCCGCTGTTCAGCTGGCCGGCGTTTGTGATTCCTGGATACGAGTGGACGATTTTGTTCGCAGGCCTGAGCGCTGCGTTTGGAATGCTGGCGCAGAACGGGTTGCCGCAGCTCTATCATCCGCTGTTCAACGCGCCGAATTTTGCGAGCGGAGCGACGACAGACAAGTTCTTCCTGTGCCTGGAAGCGCATGATCCGAAATTTTCAGCGACTGAAACAAGAGCGTTCCTGGAGAAGTTCTCTCCTGTGTCCGTGGTGGAGGTTGACCACTAATGCAGGGAGTAGAGCGTAGAGGGAAGAGTGCAGTGATGGTGGCGAAGCGTGTCGGAGCATTTGGTGCGATGGCGGCGATGCTGGTCCTGGCGGGCTGCCGGCAGGACATGCACGACCAGCCAAAGTTTATTCCGCAGCGAGGGACAACGTTCTTTGCGGATGGACGATCTGTGCGGCCGCAGGTAATTGGAACCATTGCGCGCAACCAGATGCACGAGAACGAATATTTCTACACCGGAATGGTGGCGGGCAAGGAAGGTGACGGCTTCCCTATCGCGCTGACGCCGGCGGTGATGCAGCGTGGACAAGAGCGCTACAACATTTACTGCACACCTTGCCACTCGCGTGTAGGTAATGGCGACGGCATGATTGTTCAGCGCGGCTACAGGCCTGCGGGCGACTTCCATACGGACCGCCTGCGCACCGCGCCGCTGGGGCATTTCTTCTACGTGATGTCCAATGGCTATGGAGCGATGCCGGATTACGCGGCGCAGCTGACTCCTGAAGACCGCTGGGCGGTGGTGGCTTACATCCGCGCACTGCAGTTGAGCCAGGATGCGAAGCCGGGCGACGTAGCGGCTGGAGCGAAGGTCGAAGACCTGCACAAGCAGGCGGCGGATGCTGGTTTGCCGGATGATTTTGCTAATCCTTGGGGCTTCCCGGGTACAGCGATCTACGGAACGCCGAACGGGCAGGACAACGGGATTCCGACATTGACGACGGGCGCGGCAACTGCCAAGCCCAGTACTGCAGCACCCAAGCCGAGCACCACAACACCGGCGGCAAGTTCGCAGCAGAAGACGAAATAGTTTTGGACTTTCAAGGAATTTGAAGGCGATCGAAGCATGGCACAGGAACACGAACAACACGGAGCGGAGCTAACCCACGGGCACCATGGCCCGCGTGCGCTGCCGTCAATGCTGATGGCTCCTGACGCTGTCAAGGCGTGGCGGATGCGCGCCATTATTGTGGCGGTAGTCTTCGGACTGCTCTCGCTGATCTTTCTGTCTACTGACGAGGGCCGCAACCACCTGCTGCGCGCCTATCTGATGGGCGTGATGACGTGTTTCAACTTTGTGGGCGGAGCGCTGGCCTTCCTGCTGACGCAATATGTTTCAGGTGGCAAGTGGGGCGCGATTTTGCGGCGACCGCTGGAAGCGATGACCCGGACGGTGTGGGTGGTAGCGGTGATGATGCTGCCAGTGCTGTTTCTGGGCAAGCATCTATATCAGTGGATGGCCTATCCGACTTCCGCGGCGACGTGGGATGCGTACAAAGCCGGCATCATGACCCAGGAGCAGATGCTGACAGCCAACGCCAAGCGCGCCATGCTGAGCCCGAGTGCAGCGTGGGTGCAGTACCTGTTGGTGATGGGCTTCATGCTGCTTGTGATCTGGCTGCTGAATTCGTGGTCGGCGGCGCGTGATCGCGACCCGAACGCAGGCACGATGTCGAGCTTCGACAAGTGGCGCGTGAAGTTTGAGAACCTGTCCGGACCAATGCTGGTGGTCTACGTGATCCTGATGACGGACTTTGTAATCGTGTTCGTCAAGGCACTGGATGTGACGTGGTACTCGTCAGTGTATGGCCTGCAGTTTTTGGTGGCGCAAGGGTACGCAGTGCTGGCGCTGGGCATCCTGACGTTGATCCTGCTCTCGAAGTATGAGCCGATCAAAACGATGTTCCGCATGACTGAGCAGCATGATCTTGGCAAACTGGCGTTTGCTTTCACCATGCTGAACATCTACCTGACCTTCGCGGAGTTCTTGATCATCTGGTCGGGCAACGTGCCGGACGAAATTCCGTGGTATCTGCACCGCATTCATGGCGGATGGTGGACGATCTGCTCGATCGATGTGATCTGCCACTGGGTGATTCCGTTCTGCATTCTGCTGTCGCGCGACTTCAAGCGCTCCAAGCACCGCATGATCTGGCTGTGCGTAATCATGATCAGTGCACGCTTTATCGATATGTTCTGGCTGATTGAGCCGAACTTCAAAGACGCAGCCGGCAACCTGCACCTGAGCGGCAATTTTGGAATCCTGGCCTACGTGACAGTGCCTATCGCCGTAGTGGCGTTATGGATGGCTGTTTATCTGCGCGAGTTGACCACGCGACCACTGATCAACGTGAACGATCCCGATACGCAAGAACTGCTGGAGCCCGAACATGCACATTGAGGGTCACGACATGGGCAAGCCTGAAGGAGTGCACGCGCACCCTTCGCCCAAACACGATTCTGAGCACCCCGGATACGAGACGCAGGACGTCAATGTCGGCGGCATCATTGTGTTCCTGGCGGGGCTGGCAGGGTCCGTGGTGGTGTTCTTCCTGTTCTGCTTCGTGATGGGCAAGGCGCTGGACTCGTGGCTGTTGCACTCCGATAAGTCGGCGACGACGACGTGGGGCACGGATTTGTCAGAGCCAGGCGCGACGCCGCATGGTCAGAAGCGCGAAGACCTGACCTCGAACGCAGAGATGGAGCAACGCCAGCTAGGCGCGGTTGCGCAGGCCTTCCCGACTCCGCGGCTGGAGATGGACGACGGCAACCAGGATACGGCCGACCTGCACGCGCGCGAAGATCTGTTGCTGGACTACAACACCACATCGAGCGACCTGCCGAGCGGCACCGTGCGCATCCCGATCGATCGCGCGATGCAGCTCATCGTGCAGCGGGGACTGCCTGCGGCTCCTGCATTCACGCAGAAGACAACATTGATGGCCGGCGACAGTGTGCCGGTGGTGCAAGCCCCGCTGACGTCTGGATTTGCGCGCACCGGATACGAGCTGGAAACGATTGCTGCGCGCGAACAGAAGACTGAGTTTGAGAAGTCCGAAAAGGCTGAGAAGAAGTAGAGAGACGAATGAAGCGTTGGAGCACAATCCGGAAGATGCAAGCGGGGCGCAGGATGTTGGCGTTCTCGTTGGTGTTGGGATGTGCGGCAGCGCTGGGTGCGCAGGTTTCCAGCTATGGCGATAAGGCAGCCGGCACCAACAGCGGCGATCAACTGCCGACTGTGTTGCAGAAGGTACAGGTAACGCAGCGGCTGAATGCGCAGCTTCCTCTGGATGCGCAGTTCGTGGATGAGACCGGAGCACCGGTCACGCTGGGCAAGTATTTCGATGGCAAACATCCGGCGATTGTTTCGCTGGTGTATTACAACTGCCCGATGCTGTGCTCGGAAGAGATGGACGGACTGGTGAGTGCGCTGTTGATGGTGCACCTGACTCCGGGCAAAGATTTTCAGATTGTAGTGGTCAGCATCGACCCCAGCGAGACTCCTGAGCTGGCCGCGAAGAAAAAGGCTTTCTACGTGAAGCGCTATGGACATCCTGAGACAGCGGATGGATGGCACTTCCTGACGGGACAGCGTCCGGCGATTGATGCGATGGCGGACGCCACGGGGTTTGGTTATGTGCGCGTCCCTGGACCGGATGGCAAGCTGAGCCAGTATGCGCATGCGAGCTCGATTGAGATTGCGACGCCGCAAGGCAAGTTGGCGCAGTACTACCTGGGCTTGGAGTATTCGTCGAAGGACGTGCTGCTGGGTTTGATTGATGCTTCGGGGAACAAGATTGGGTCGCCAGTGGCGAACATTTTGACGTACTGCTACCACTACGACCCGCAGACTAATAAACACTCGCTGATCGTGGCGAGGGTGGTGCAACTGGGCGGCATTGCAACTGTGTTGAGTTTGGGCAGCTTTATGTTTGTGATGTTTCGGCGCGATATCAAACACGATCACGATGACGACAATGCCGGCGGAACGGATGAAGGTTAACGATGGGAATTAGTCCAGTATTGTGGCAATTTTTGGTGCATTGGCTGCACAACTCAGCGCTGTTCCCGGCTGAGGCATCCACCATTGCGCCGTGGATGGATGCGCTGTACTTCTTCCTTCTGGGCATGACGCTGACCGGGTTGTTCCTGGTGGGTGTGTTGGTGTTTGGCTTCTCCATCCGCTACCGCAAAGAGAAGAACCCGGTGGCGACACAGATTGAAGGCTCCACGCTGCTTGAAGCCACGTGGACGATTATCCCGCTGGCCATCTTCCTGCTGACGTTTGTTTGGGGCGCGCTGCTGTACTTCAGAATTTACGATCCACCACCCAATGCGATGAACATTTACATCGTGGGTAAGCAGTGGATGTGGAAAGCCGAACATCCTGGCGGGCAGCATGAAATCAACTCGCTGCATGTTCCGGCAGGACGACCGATCCAGTTGACGATGATTTCGCAGGATGTGTTCCACAGCTTCTCGATTCCGGATTTCCGCGTGAAGCGTGAGGTGATTCCGGGCCGTTACACGACGGTCTGGTTCAATGCGACAGACCCCGGCACGTACCACATCTTCTGCACGCAGTATTGCGGCACGCAGCACTCTGGAATGATTGGCGAAGTAACGGTATTGTCCGCGCCCGACTACCAGAAATGGCTGGCGCAATCGACCAGCGGGATGAGCCTGGCGCAGAACGGCGAACGGCTGTTTGCCAGCATGGGTTGCAATGCATGCCACAGCGGCAACGCAGCAGCGCGTGGACCGAACCTCGCCGGAGTTTACGGCACGAAGCTGACTTTGACCGACGGCAGCCAGGTGCAGGTGAACGATGCGTTCCTGCGTGACGCAATTCTGAATCCGTCGCAGCATGTGACTGCGGGATTCGCTCCGATTATGCCGACCTACCAGGGGCAGGTCAGCGAAGACGGCTTGATCGACCTGGTGGAGTACATCAAGAATTTGAATACGAATTACCGGGTGCAGCAGACGTTGATGACGTCTGAATCGAACCAGGCTGCACCGCCAACGCCCGCTGGGGGCACAACAGAAACGGTGAAGCCATGAGCGCACATACCATCGTCTCACTCCCGGACCAGAGCACGGCCAAGCTGCCGAAGGTGAACTACATCAACGCCGAGCAGGGCATCCTGAGCTGGCTGTTGACGGGAGACCACAAGCGGATCGCGATGCTGTACCTGATCTCGATCACGTTCTTCTTCTTTATCGGCGGCGCGTTTGCCGGCCTGATTCGATTCGAGCTGCTGACGCCGCAGAGCGACCTGGTCGCCGCGGATACTTACAACAAGTTCTTCACGATGCACGGCATCATCATGGTCTTCCTATTCCTGGTGCCGAGCGTGCCGGCGACGATTGGAAACTTTTTGATACCGATCATGGTGGGCGCGAAGGATCTCGCGTTTCCCAAGATCAACCTGCTGAGCTGGTACCTGTATGTTGCGGGCGGAATCTTGACGCTTGCCGCGCTGGTGCTGGGCGGTGTGGACACGGGCTGGACGTTTACGACTCCGCTGTCAACGCACTACCTGAACACGCACGTGCTGACTGCAGCGACTGCTATCTTTATCGCGGGATTCAGTTCGATCTTCACCGGGCTGAACTTTATCGTGACTATCCACCGCATGCGCGCACCAGGCATGACATGGTTCCGCATGCCGTTGTTCGTGTGGTCGCACTATGCAGCCAGCCTGCTGATGGTGCTGGGCACGCCCGTGCTGGCGATTGCGATTGTGCTGGTTGCGCTGGAGCGCATATTCGGCATCGGCGTATTCGACCCAGCCAAAGGCGGCGACCCGCTGCTGTTTCAACATCTGTTCTGGTTCTATTCGCATCCTGCCGTTTACATCATGATTCTGCCTGGCATGGGCGTAATCTCTGAGGTCATCTCTACTTTCAGCCGGAAGCGTGTGTTTGGATACACGGCTGTCGCGTTCAGTTCGGTGGCGATTGCACTGTTTGGGTTCTTTGTATGGGCGCACCACATGTTCATCATGGGTGTCTCGAACTACTCGGCGCTGGTGTTCTCGTTACTGACGATGCTTGTCGCTGTTCCTTCCGCGATCAAAATTTTCAATTGGGCATTCACGCTACAGAAGGGCTCCATCACCTTTGAGACGCCGATGCTGTATGCGTTCGGCTTCATGGGATTGTTCACCATCGGTGGTCTGACGGGCGTATTCCTCGGGTCGCTGGGCATGGACATCCACCTGACGGAGACGTACTTCATTGTGGCGCACTTCCACTTTGTAATGGTGGGCGGCATGCTGATGGCGTTCCTTGCGGGCGTGCACTTCTGGTGGCCAAAGATGACGGGCAGGATGTATCCGGAGTCGCTCTCGAAGCTGGCCGCGGTGACAACGTTCATTGGGTTCAACCTGACGTTCCTGCCGCAGTTCATCCTGGGCTACATGGGCATGCCGCGGCGCTATGCTGCGTATCCACCCGAGTACCAGGTGCTGAATGTGCTTTCGACTGCGGGTGCAACGGTGCTGGGTGTTGGCTATATGCTGCCGTTGCTCTATCTCGGTTGGAGCCTGAAGTACGGCGCGATTGCGGGAAATAATCCGTGGCAAGCGACGGGGCTGGAGTGGCAGATCCAATCGCCACCGTTGACGGAAAACTTTACCGAGACGCCAATCATTGACTACGAAGCCTACGACTACGAATGGCTGGAGAAGAAGACGAAGGACGAGGTGACGACCGTTGGATAACGCGATCGTAGATACGCACGAAGTGCATGAGCACGTTTCGTTGCCGCAACACCGTCATCACTTCGAGACGGAAGAGCAGCAGCGCGAAGCGGGCAGCTTCGGCATGTGGCTCTTCTTGCTGACGGAAATCATGTTCTTCGGCGGCATGTTCTTTGCCTATCTGTTGTACCGCAACTGGTATTACGATGCGTTCGCAGCAGCCTCGAACCAGTTGAACGTCCCAATGGGTGCGGCGAACACGGCGATCCTGATTACGTCGGGCTTCTTCATGGCCATTGGAGTCTGGGCGGCCGAGATGCGCAAGCGCAAGATGCTGGTTTGGATGCTGGTGCTGACCACGGTATTCGGCTGCGCATTTATCGGCGTGAAGTACTTTGAGTACAAAGAGAAGTACAAACTGCACCATATTCCGGGAAACAACTTCAGTATTGCGATGTTTGTGAGCCCGCAAAACTACCCGCAATATCCTGATACTTATGCCGAAAAGCCACTGATGCCGGATATGGCGCAGAAGACACAGGTGTTCTTTTTCCTGTATTTCGCCATGACAGGCATGCATGCGCTGCACATGATCATCGGAATCGGGTTGTTGTTCTGGCTCACCTGGCGAGCATGGCGGGGCGACTTTAGCTCCGGCTACGTGGCGCCGATTGAGAATTTCGGCCTGTACTGGCATTTTGTTGACATTGTGTGGCTGTTCCTGTTCCCACTGCTTTACCTGATCAATCGACATCCGCTCAACTAGAACCGCAGCAAGGAAAACGCGATGGCACACGAAGAAATTCATAGCGACGTCCATACTGATGCATTCGATCCCAGTAATGTGACGAACCCGGAGCACGCGCAACACCACATCGTCACGCCGATGCAGTACGTGTTGGTCTACGTGACGCTGCTGGTGGGCACTGCGATTACGGTGCTGGCGGCGTACCACGATATGGGTGTCTGGAACCCCGTGGTGGCACTGTTCATCGCGTGCTTCAAGGCGTGTGTGGTGGTCCTGTTCTTCATGCATGCGAAGTACCAGTCACGGCTGATCAAGATGACGATTGGATCTGGCTTCTTCCTGTTCATCGTGCTGATCACGATGACGCTGCTGGACTACATCAGCCGCTCGTGGGGCATGTGGTAGAGCGAGCTCTCCGGTTCACGCCGGATGTATGCTGAAGCCATGAATCAGACAAGCAAGAGTGTAGCGGTGTTCTGCGCCTCCGCGGTGGGAATGAACCCTGCCTACAAGGCTGCGGCGGAAGAGTTGGGACGCGCGATGGCGGAGCGCGGAATCGGCCTGATCTACGGTGGAGCAAAGGTTGGGCTGATGGGTGCGGTTGCGGACGCGGCGCTGGCTGCCGGCGGGCACGTGGTGGGCGTGATTCCGCATGTGCTGGTGGACCTCGAGGTCTCGCACGAAGGCATCAGTGAACTCCATGTCGTCGACACAATGCATACGCGCAAGGCGCTGATGGGGCAAAAGGCTGATGCGTTCCTGGCGCTGCCAGGAGGGTTTGGCACGTTCGAGGAGCTGTTCGAGGTGTTGGCCTGGCAGACGCTGAAGCTGCACTCGAAGCCAGTGGTGCTGCTGAACACTGCTGGTTTCTACGACACGATGCTGGAGTTCCTGGATGTGTGTGAGCGCGAAGGCATGCTGCGCGGGAACCGCAAGCGGCTGCTGGTGGCGAAGACGGTGGATGAAGCGCTGAAGCTGTGCGGCGTGGCATAATCGCGGGCGAATAGAATAGAAGCAGATGCTTTCCGCGCACAGTTATGCGATTCATTACATCTGGCTGGTGATGGCTTCGACCATTGCGGGCGTGATGAACGCGATGGCTGGAGGCGGATCGTTCCTGTCGTTCCCGGCGATGCTGGGAATGGGCGTCGCGCCGGTGCAAGCGAACGCTACGAATACGGTTGCGCTTTGGCCAGGGCAATTGACATCGCTGGCGACATTGCGTGGCGATGTGCGCAAGGACCTGTTGCCGGCGATTGGAGTGACGAGCGTGATTGGCGGTGTTGTGGGAGCGGAAGTGCTCTTGCATACGCAGCAGCGAACGTTCCTGCACATGATTCCGTGGCTGATCCTGATTGGGACGCTGATCTTTGGCGTGAGCGGATATGTTGGTAAATGGATTAAGAGCCGCGCTGAACATCCACATGTGGAGAAGAAGATTCCATCGCTCGCGCTGGCGTGTTCACTGTTTCCGGTGTGCTTCTACATTGGGTACTTCGGCGCAGGTGGCGGATTCCTGGTGATGACGATCCTGGCGCTGTTTGGCATGGAAGAGATGCACCAGTTGAACGCGCTGAAGGTGTTTGCTGCGATGACATCGAATTTTTGCGCGATTGTGACGTTCGTTGTTACTGGCGCGATTGAGTGGCGCTATTGCCTGATTTCCATGGTGTTCGCGGCGCTTGGTGGATGGATTGGAGCGCGAACTGCGAAGCGGATTCCGGGGCCGTGGCTGCGCGGGTTCGTGGTGGCGACCGGAGTGGTGATTGCTGCATGGTTCTTCTGGAGGCAGGCATGACGCGTAGCGTGGTGGATGTGATTGGGTATGCTGCGGCGACGATGACGACGATCTCGTTTCTGCCGCAATTGATTCGCGTGGTGAAACTGAAGTCGGCGCGAGATATTTCGCTGGGCATGTTCCTCATCTTCTCGGTTGGAACGCTTGGCTGGTTAGTTTATGGAGTGCTGTCACACTCGGCGCCGGTGTGGTGGCGAATGCCGTTACGCTAGTGCTTTCAATGTCAATATTGCTGCTGAAGCTGAAGTACGACGAGCGGGCTACGAAGGCTGAACAGCCGGCAGGTGCACCTCGATGAGCCATGAAGGCATAAGGATGGTGAGCGCGGAGGAGGCGGCGCGCGGCGAAGCTGAAAAGCTTGGTGGCGATGCGATTCGTCCGGCGAAGGTTCGCGTAGACCAGACGGGCGGCACGGGTATGCGGATCGAGTGGCGCGATGGGCATGTGAGCGAATGGACGTTCGCGTGGCTGCGGGCGGCTTGTCCATGCGCGACGTGCCACGAGGAGCGCGATGCTGAAGGGCGCAAGCCGGGAGTTGCGAAGGCGAAGCCGGCGAGTCTGCTGCCGATGTATGAGGCGCCAGCGCGGCCGGTGGAGGTGACTCCGGTGGGGAAGTATGCGCTGCGGTTCAAGTGGAACGATGGGCACGAGGCGGGGCTGTACTCGTGGGACTATCTGAGGAATGTTTGCGACCCGAAGTAGTGATACCCCCCACCCCCCCCCCTATTTCTTGCAAATGAATGATTCTATTGGCGGGTGCATGCTAAATGATTGAGAAATGCTGTAAATAATTGATTCTATTGGGCGATAATAGAAAACAAAGGGTTTAGGGGCGCAAGGGTAGAGGGTAAGGCCTGGATCGTTGAGTTGAGAAAGAGCGTGCGAAGGACGGTGTGGGCCTTCCGGGCATATGTTGCCCATGATTTAAGGATAGCGAATGGCAGGGGGTAACTACGCCAACTTTTTTTGAACGAAATCGCCAATAGAGACGGGCGGATTCGCGATTTGAACAGGCCTGGGGGGCTTGACAGGAATTTTGGCAAGGTGCCGACCGATTGAACGGAACCCAATATAATTTCCGCACGAACTGCAGTTGCCAAGGGCCCTATGCAAAACTTTCAAAAGCGTTTTAGCGTCGTGTCAGGTTTTGTCCTGCTGCTGGCGGTGCTGATTGCGAATGCCATCGTGACGCGACGGCAGCTCGCGGTACAAATTGCCAACCAGGAATGGACGGAACATACCCAGCAGGTTCTTCTGGAATTAGCGCAGACAGAATCGCTGCTGAAGGATGCTGAAACTGGACAGCGCGGCTTCCTCTACACGGGCGACTCAAAGTACCTTGCTCCTTACGATCTGGCTGTTGACCAGATTGAGCCGCGAATCGAAAATCTTGCGCGGTTGACGGCGGACAATCCAAACCAGCAGGCGCGCATTCCGGAGCTGCGGAAGCTGAGCCAGCAAAAACTCGGAGAGCTGCACCAGACGATCCTGCTGTACGAATCCGGCGACCGCGATGGGGCGAAGGCGCTGGTGCAGACGGATGCGGGATTGTCGACGATGGAGAGTATCCGCAGGCTGATGGCGGAGATGGAGAAGGAAGAAACGTCCCTGGAGTCCAGCCGGTCAGTCATCTACCGCAAGAGCGTTCAGTCGACAATTGGGAGCATCTATCTCGCAAGTTTCTTAGCGGCACTTGGGTTGATCGTGCTGGCGTATTTCATTCTGCGGGAGATGGACATGCGCGAACGGCACTCCCAGCAGATGCTGGAGCGCGAGGAATGGTTCAGGTCGACGCTGACGAGCCTGGGTGATGCGGTGATCGCAACCGACGAGAAAGGACGTGTGACGTTTCTCAACCTGATTGCAGAGCAGCTTACGGGGCGGACGCTGGAGCAGGCGAAGGGGAAGGCCATCCAGGAGGTGTTTCCGATCTTCAACGAGTCCACGCACCAGGTGGTGGAGAACCCGGTGAAGAAGGTGATGGAGCTGGGGCATGTGGTTGGGCTGGCCAACCACACAGTTTTGCAGCGTACAGACGGAACTTATATTCCGATTGAGGACAGCGCAGCGCCGATACGGGACCTTACGCAAAAGCTGATCGGGGTTGTACTGGTATTCCGCGACGCAACCTTCGAACGGAAGTCACAGGAGCTTTTGCGGAAGAGCGAAAAATTAGCCGCCGCAGCGCGGCTTGCGGCGACTGTAGCGCACGAGATCAATAACCCGCTGGAGGCGATTGGAAACCTGATCTACCTGACGCGAGAGATGCCGGGGTTGCCGGCACAGGCTTCAGAACAACTTGGGCTTGCGGAGCTCGAGTTGGAGCGGGTTTCGCACATTGCGCGGCAGACGCTGGGCTTTTACCGCGAATCGAACACACCCGACGAAGTGGATGTGCCGGCGGTCATTGAATCGGTATTGAAGATCTATGCCAACAAGTTCAAGACGAAGAACATTACGATAGTGCGCGAGATTGAAGTTTGCCAGCCGATCCATGGGCTGGCCGGGGAATTGAAGCAGGCGATGTCCAATCTGATCTCCAACGCGGCCGACGCGGTGAACGAGAACGGAACGATCCTGGTGAAGCTGGTGTGTGTTGACGGCGCCGACGGCAAAGCCATCCATGTGTTGATTGAGGACGATGGCCCGGGAGTGGCGCTGGACCATCGCGACAGGATTTTCGAGCCATTTTTTACGACGAAGAAGGACGTAGGAACGGGGCTGGGATTGTGGGTGACGAAGGAAATCATCGGGCGGCACGGTGGAAGCATCCAGGTGAGCTCGCGCGAGGGCAAGAGTGCATCCGGCGCTGTATTCCACGTGGTGCTGCCGTGCAGCTATGAGGTTGAACTGTAGAAGCTATCGCGAAAATCGTTCTACATTTCTATGCGTCCGATACCACGATGCCTTTCACGACTTTGTGTGGTTGAAAGTTATTTTGTGCTGCGTGCAGGAGAAATTGGGTTTCGATTTGACTCTCGATCAAGGCATCTTCAAGCCGCTTATGCTTGTCGACATCCTCAATGAAGCCGAACCAGTTCTGATTTTTTCCGGGGGCGGCGAAGCGGGGTTCACCGCGTGAGCGCAGCCATCGCCAATCGCCATCGACGGTGCGAACACGATACTGAATATCGAGGGAAGACTTTGTACGCAGAGCCAGCCGTACAGCATTCATGGTTGGTTGCTGATCGACGGGATGGATTGAACCTAGCCATCCCAGGTTCCGAGTCCAGTCA
>Ga0206877_10161_pt1:2500-15091 | contig 15091 bp, 11 predicted proteins | sample Alteio_BWOrgCont_7_FD_152623 | JGI IMG/M metagenome (GOLD analysis project Ga0206877, IMG submission 152623) | Enriched cells from forest soil in Barre Woods Harvard Forest LTER site, Petersham, Massachusetts, United States -... | ecosystem: Environmental > Terrestrial > Soil >...
TCGATAATGAGAGCGATCAAGCGTCTTAAGGGCATTTGGTGGATGCCTTGGCACTGAGAGGCGATGAAGGACGTGGTACGCTGCGAAAAGCTCTGGGGAGCCGCGAACAGGCATTGATCCAGAGGTATCCGAATGGGGAAACCCACTTCCGACAATTGTTATTTTGGGACCGTGGTGAGGGCAACCTTGCTGCGGTTCTGGACTAACAATTGTCACAAGGAGGTATTTAGTCCCTGAATTCATAGGGGATTAAAAGCGAACCCGGGGAACTGAAACATCTAAGTACCCGGAGGAAAGGACATCAACCGAGACTCCGTTAGTAGTGGCGAGCGAACGCGGACCAGGCCAGTGCTCTTCTTGAGATTACCAAAAGCAGATGGAAAGCTGCGCAAGAGTGGGTGATAGCCCCGTATGGAACGATTGAGAGAAGAGACATGAGTAGGGCGGGACACGTGAAATCCTGTCTGAACGTGGGGGGACCACCCTCCAAGCCTAAGTACTCCTCAGTGACCGATAGCGAACCAGTACCGTGAGGGAAAGGTGAAAAGATCCCCGACGAGGGGAGTGAAACAGATCCTGAAACCGGATGCCTACAAACAGGTGGAGCCATAATCGGTAACACCGTACCTTTTGTATAATGGGCCAGCGACTTAGTGAGACGGGCAAGCTTAAGCCGGTAGGTGTAGGCGTAGCGAAAGCGAGTCTGAACAGGGCGTTCAGTCCGTCTTATTAGACCCGAAACCGATGTGATCTAGCCATGAGCAGGTTGAAGGTGGGGTAACACCCACTGGAGGACCGAACCGGTGTCTGTTGAAAAAGCCTCGGATGACTTGTGGCTAGGGGTGAAAGGCCAATCAAACTCGGAAATAGCTGGTTCTCCGCGAAATCTATTTAGGTAGAGCGTCGCATGAAGGCTCCAGGGGGTAGAGCACTGGATGGGCTAGGGGGTCTTACCGGCCTACCAAACCTAACCAAACTCCGAATACCTGGAAGCTATGTGCGGCAGACAGACGGCGGGTGCTAACGTCCGTCGTCGAGAGGGAAAAAACCCTGACCACCAGCTAAGGCCCCTAATTCATGGCTAAGTGGTAAAGGATGTGAGGATCCCATAACAACCAGGAGGTTGGCTTAGAAGCAGCCATCCTTTAAAGAAAGCGTAACAGCTCACTGGTCTAAACAAGGGTCTTTGCGCCGAAAATGTAACGGGGCTCAAGCCATGAGCCGAAGCTGTGGGCTTGCGCAAGCAAGCGGTAGCGGAGCGTTCCATAGGCCTGTGAAGGCGTACCCGCGAGGGGCGCTGGAGGTATTGGAAGTGCGAATGCTGGCATGAGTAACGACAAACAGTGTGAGAGACACTGTCGCCGAAAGTCCAAGGGTTCCTGCGTAAAGCTAATCTGCGCAGGGTTAGTCGGCCCCTAAGGCGAGGCTGAAAAGCGTAGTCGATGGGAATGAGGTGAATATTCCTCAACCAGTGGGTAGTGACGGATCGCTTCCGTCGTGAGGTCTTATTGGATTGACCTTGCGGCCACGCGGTTCCAGGAAATAGCTCCCACGATAGACCGTACCCGAAACCGACACAGGTGGACTGGTAGAGTATACCAAGGCGCTTGAGAGAACTATGCTGAAGGAACTCGGCAATTTGCCTCCGTAACTTCGGGATAAGGAGGCCTCCTTTGCGGGCAACCGTGGGGGAGGGGCACAAACTAGGGGGTGGCGACTGTTTAACAAAAACACAGGGCTCTGCTAAGCCGCAAGGCGACGTATAGGGTCTGACGCCTGCCCGGTGCCGGAAGGTTAAGAGGAGAGGTGCAAGCTTTGAATCGAAGCCCCGGTAAACGGCGGCCGTAACTATAACGGTCCTAAGGTAGCGAAATTCCTTGTCGGGTAAGTTCCGACCTGCACGAATGGCGTAACGATCTCCCCGCTGTCTCCAGCATAGACTCAGTGAAATTGAATTCCCCGTGAAGATGCGGGGTACCTGCGCTTAGACGGAAAGACCCCGTGCACCTTTACTATAACTTTGCACTGGCATTCGTGTTTGCATGTGTAGGATAGGTGGTAGGCTATGAAGCTTGGGCGCTAGCCCGGGTGGAGCCATCCTTGAAATACCACCCTTATGAACATGGATGTCTAACCGCGACCCGTTATCCGGGCCCGGGACAGTGCATGGTGGGTAGTTTGACTGGGGCGGTCGCCTCCCAAAGAGTAACGGAGGCGTGCGACGGTGGGCTCAGACCGGTCGGAAATCGGTCGTCGAGTGCAATGGCATAAGCCCGCCTGACTGCGAGACTGACAAGTCGAGCAGAGACGAAAGTCGGCCATAGTGATCCGGTGGTCCGTTGTGGAACGGCCATCGCTCAACGAATAAAAGGTACGCCGGGGATAACAGGCTGATGATTCCCAAGAGTCCATATCGACGGAATCGTTTGGCACCTCGATGTCGACTCATCACATCCTGGGGCTGGAGAAGGTCCCAAGGGTTCGGCTGTTCGCCGATTAAAGTGGTACGTGAGTTGGGTTCAAAACGTCGTGAGACAGTTTGGTCCCTATCTGGCGTGGGCGTAGGAGAATTGAGAGGATCTGTCCTTAGTACGAGAGGACCGGGATGGACGTACCTCTGGTGGACCTGTTGTGGCGCCAGCCGCAGTGCAGGGTAGCTATGTACGGTCGGGATAACCGCTGAAGGCATCTAAGCGGGAAACCCACCTCAAGATAAGTTCTCCCTTGAAAGCCGTGGTAGACCACCACGTTGATAGGCCGGATGTGGAAGTGGAGCGATCCATGCAGCTTACCGGTACTAATAGCTTGATCGGCTTGATCGCTCTCATTTATCGATACTCATCACGAGTATGAACCGAGCACTGACCATCTTGTATGCTTGACGTGACAATTGGCTGCGCCAATTGCACGGCGCATAGGGCTGCAATCAAACAATTGCTGCCGCTTCATATTGTCTTTCGCCGGCCTGGTGGCTGTAGCGAGGAGCCTGAACCCGATCCCATCCCGAACTCGGCCGTTAAACTCCTCAGCGCCGATGGTACTATGTCTCAAGACCTGGGAGAGTAGGTCGTTGCCAGGCCTGCCAAAGACAAACCTCTTAACCATGCAATCAACTCAGTCCTTCTCGCCCCCCAATAAACGGGCGCGCTACACAACATAAAATACGCCTTAACGCGGGGTGGAGCAGCCCGGTAGCTCGTCAGGCTCATAACCTGAAGGCCGCAGGTTCAAATCCTGCCCCCGCAACCATCAATCCTTGCAAAAGCAACGCACCCAAAACCCCGCCTTCCGAAAGGAAGCCGGGGTTTTTGTCGTTGGCGCCGAACCGAAGGATCGCGGGATCGCGGCCAGGTCGCCACCCAGCACGATCGCCCTCGGGGCGCAGAAAGCTGTACTGCTAACAGCGTGGTTTGGAGCGGTGTTAGCAGCCAGACATGGTGTAGCGCGTCGATTGTGATGAGCGGTTGGCGTCAATTAGGATGAGCGCTCATCGTAGTTGTCGCGCGGCAACATGGCTTATTCGACGCTGACCACGGGGCTGGAGCGTCGATGTACGCCTGCGCGGAAGACCGTCTTGCGCCAGGGGTGTTCTGGTAGCTGAGTGTCATTATGGATATTGATAATGACAGTCATCGCCTGACACGCCTGACAGTTGTTGACACAGGCCGTCGGCGTCGTTGGCCGGACCAGATTGATGAGACGTGGATCGGGCTTCGACGACGCAGGCACAGGCGGTTCGCGGGCCACGTCGGTGACCATACGAAGCTTTTCGGCTGTTGTACGTCTCGGTCGCGCCACGATCGCGTCATTGTGTTCGCGCGAAATATCGCGCCTGGCGACAATGATGCCAAGAGACGGCGTATGGGCAAGCTGAAAATGTGTTGTAAAGCAATGGCTTGCGACGCATCGCAACGAATGCTGGCGGGGGCAGCGCAGTGGCGGGGCACCGATCGACCATGGTTGTAGCAACAGTATTTTTTGTGATCGCCTTTTTGAAAGAGGGGCGTCCTGTCGGGTGGCAACCCCCGGCACCCTAAATGCCTTGAAGAAGCCACCTTCACTTGCCGGGACCGATAACAATTCCACCAGCCTTGCGCTCCAAAGAAAGTACGGCTATATATCTGGCTATAGAACCGAGGCACGCGATGAGCAGCACTGCACAAAAAAGAGCCCTCGAGAATTATCGGTCTCGCCTGACTGAGCGTGGCATCGCGCGGTTCGAGATCCAGGCGCTCGACGCCGACCGCGATCTGCTTCGATCCCTTGCCCGGAAATTGACGGAGGACGGTCCGGAAGCCGGGCAGCTGCGCCGGACCCTACGGCAGGCAGTAACGGGCGAGCCTCCGAAAGCGGGCGGTATTCTCGCCGCGTTGCGTCGCTCACCTATGGTCGGCACGGACCTCGACCTCAGCCGTCCGCGAGAAGAGGGGCGTAAGGTCGAACTGTGACGCGCTACCTCCTTGATACCAATATCATCAGCAACGTCATAAAGCCGGAGCCGTCGGACTCGCTGCTGGCTTGGATGGGTGCTCAGAATGACGATGACCTCTTCATTGCTTCGCTTACCGTCGCCGAAATCCGCCGAGGCATCTTAGAGAAACCGAAGGGCAAGAAGCGTAGCAACCTTGAAACTTGGTTCGCGGGCCCCGAAGGCCCGCAAGCGTTGTTCGCTGGCCGCGTCCTATCGTTCGACGAGAAAGCTGGCCTCGTGTGGGCGCGGCTGATGGCCAATGGCAAAGGCCGCTCGCAAAGTGCGCTAGACACAATCATTGCCGCTGTAGCCCAAGCCAACGAGTGCGTCGTCGTGACCGACAATGAAAAGGACTTCGAGGACGTTCAGATCATCAACCCGCTCCGTTGCTCTGGGAGCCAGGAGGCTGGCAAGTGACGATAGCTCGAACGCTCCGGCCGATTCACTTCGAGGATTTCGGCGGCACCGGGTTCGAACGCCTCGTGTTCGCCTACCACCTTGGCAATCTTTCCCAGCGCAGCTTGAACGAATTCCTCTTATGGTTTCTCAAAGTATCTCTGGACCAGATCACACTCATGTCGAGCCTGTTCGGGACGGTGTTTTTGTTGGCGGCTGCGGTGGCGTAAGTTGGCTTCAAATCATGCTTGAAGGGTAATCAAGATCCGCAGCGTGTGCCGGGTGAATCCCGTCGGTTCGGTCGGGTGCCACCTTCCAACAAGACATCCGTCACACCCTCAGAAAAGCGTATGGGCCGACCGTCGATCAGCACGCGTTCAGGGTTCGACGGATCGCGCACCACCCTGGGAAGGCCATGCGCCATAAGCACCCGCGCACAACCCTTCCAGTCGGGATCGCCGGTTCCTGTCGGTTCGTTGACGGACGCCCAGGACAGTGTGCCAAGTACGTCACTGCCATGGCCGTGCTCCTCGTGCCAGCTCGCCCCGTGCGCGAGCAGAAAGCCCGTCAGCTCTGGGTCGCCGCGAAAAACAGCGTGGTTCAGCGCCGTTGCATCCCAGTCTCCGCCCCGCACGTCGATGGGCCACCCACATTCGACCATGACCTTGACCGCTTCACTGGGCCCCCATGCGGCCGCATCGGCCATCAGCCGCAGCCGGTCCGCCGGCAGAGAGCCGGGCAGGTCCGGATGCCGTGCTTGAATGCGTTGCGCCGCGATGGCGTCGGTGCGGGCGCAGGCCGCGACAAAGGCTTCGTCTGGGGTGAGCGCCTCCGCCGCCCCGCCGGCGCGTAGCAGCTGTGCGACATCGGTCAGACCGACCTGCATCGCCAACCGGTAGGCACTGATGCCGCCAGGGGTCTGCGCCAAGTGGTCGGCCCCGGCTGCAAGCAGCGCGGCGATATGGCGAGCTGACCGATGCACAGCGATCGCGCGCAATAGCGGGGCGCCCCAGATTTTCGTGGGTCCTTCGCCGGCCGGCTCGTTTGGGTCGCCACCGTGAGCCAATAGCAGTTCGAGGACGTCCGGCTCCGGCATGTCGAGCGCGCGCCGTAACGCATTTGTTGCGGCAATGCGCGCCCCGTGCCTCAGCAGCACCCGCGTACAGTCCGGGTTTTCCAGCGAGTGATAGAGCGATTCACCGTCATTCGGATCGGCACCGGCGTTCAGCAGCATCTCGGTGAGCACCGGGTCGCGGTTGACTCCGGCCGCACCGTACAGCGCAGAGAGCGGCCCCGTCTCATCAGGCGTTGCCAGGGACGCTGGCGGGAACCTGTTGCCGATACTCTGGTTGGGATTGGCTCCCGCTTGGAGCAGGGCCTGCGCACAGGCGCGGAGCTGTGTCATGAACTCCGGCAGTTGTCCCAAGCGGGAATGTGTCACGGCGACAAGCGGCGGAAGGTTGAGCGGCCCACCCGGGCGGTTGATCCATTCCCGATCAAAGGCTATCGCCTGAGTGATTGCCGCGAGGTCCCCGGCTGCGCAGGCGACATACGCATCTCCCGTGAAAAGCTTGGGTTGTTCCTGCCGGAGGAGAACGGCGAGGCGCGGACGAGCGGCGTCATAATTGCCGGTGACGTCCCCGCCATAAGCAAGTGCCAGCCAGCGGCGTGTCAGTGTCGCCCGGTCGCCATGCGCGAAGGCGCGCGCTTCCACATGCAGGCTGAGGGCGGCCCACGAAGCGAAGCCATATTCGCGCGCGATGCACGACTGCGCATCATGCAGGCGCAGCCGAAGCGCCGTTACCTCTTCGAAAGTATGACGTGATGCGGCGGGCAGGCTGTCGGCAAAACGCGCGATTGCGGCCGGGTCGCTGTCGCGATAGAGCCGCAGCAATGTTTTCGCCTGCCTTTTCAGATGGTCAAGATTAGCCTTGGGGGGCAACGTCTTCATCACAAACCTCCGTGCATTTCATTGCCGAAGGTCCGCAGCGCCGGCAGCACAAAGGCTGGTGATTGATCCGCGTGACAACGACAGGTGGGTTGAACCCTTTCCGCGGACCCGGAAGCGGCCTGCACCGCTGTCCCAATGCTATTCGAAGGCATGCAACGTCGTCAATTCGCTATGCGGGCACGCAAGAGCCATTCCGACTGGATAACCGGAAACGCGCAAGGGCGCCGGCATCCGGCGGCACGATTGTCGCCGAATTGGAACAACTTCAAACGGCACTGATGCTGGCGCGATCTGGTGCGGGCATCGTGTTCGTTCCTGGCGTGCTGGCGCATTTCAAAATTGGCTGCATCGTGTTCCGGCCGTTCATGCCAGCCAACGGGCAGGGCATCGTTTATGCCGTCTGTCCGCACGGAACGACGATCACACTTGTCGCGCAATTCCCGGCGTCGCGCGCACGGTTACGGTCGCCGGCTGACGCTGCAAGCGCCCGGTTTTGGCGCATCGAACGGCAAACCCAGCCGCATCGTTTTCGCTGGCTCCGCCGCACGACAACCGCGCGCTGAGTGCGAATCGGCCGCTGATTGGCGGCAAGAGTTGCGTCGCGTTTTTTGAAGGTATTTTGCAGATAATTCGGATGTGAGAATCGAAGTTACAGATAGTCCGAAGGCCGAATAAGGAAAACGGAAAGATGACGGCGACAAAAAAGGGCGTGCCACGCGCCCAGTGGTCGCTCGCGCAGATATCCGCCGACATGCGCGAACTTGCTGCCTTCGCCCGCCCGCTCAAGATATTGACGAGGGTAATAGTCGTCATCGAGTACCTTGTTGTCGAGGGACAGCGGGGACGGCGTAAAGAAGTGGCGAAACACCTTGCGTTCGCAGTTCGCAAGGGCGGCCTGGTTCGCGCGCGGCTCGACCGCGGAATCGTGGCGAGCAGCGCACCCGCTCCCACAGTGCCAAGCAGTCGTAGCCGGCTCATCTTGAAAAGCAATTCAGGGGACATCATACCGAATTTCAATTCGGTGCATTCCTGATCGCCACGAGATCGCCGCAACGCACGGCGTTGTATTCGGTCGAGCCGTCTTTGAGAATCTCGCACCTGTCGAAGACGGCCGCCAGCGGCGTGCATCCTGCGCAACCGTCTATCGGAATCACGAAGTGCGCCCCTCCTTGCCGCTCGATCTCGGCGCTCTTATCGGTCAGGAAGCGGCGGCTTTCCAGATCGAGTTCCATGAACCGCTTCAGATCGTCTTGTTGCGGGTCCCAGTTGTCGACGGCGAAAAAAGCCTTCGTTCCACAAGGAATGCCGCGCATCGTGTCGTGAACCGTCAATGGGGAGCGAGCATAGGCGTATCCAACGCCGATCCCCGGCCGCTCGATCTTGTTTTGGTACTTCAAGGCGCTGGCAAGCATGGTGTGATAGAAGCGGGAGGGAACCAAGACCCCGTCCAGGCGGACATGCTTGGCGAGCTCGGGATCACCGAGGAAGTAGACGCCCCGACCATGTTGGTCGGCGTGCCGCGCCAAAGCGGCGCGGACGGCTTCATAGGTCATTGCGGCTGCTGCCGGGTCACTCGAATTGCGCAATACGAGAACGGGAGCTTCGAAGCATATGATGGCAAAGCCACCATCGATATAGCTCTCCGCGACGCAGGTGTAGAAGGCGGCGGCGTCAGGTTTCGCCAGATCGACCCACAGGGATATCTGCGATTGCCGGCGATGCGAGATGATGGCGTCGGCGGAGAATTGCCGATCGCCGAGCGTCCCGCCGCAGTGAAGCATCTCGCTGTAATTGGGGCGCACGCCCTCGGACAAGGCGCCGACCAGCAATGCCTTCGGCGCCTGCTGATGAACTTTCGTTGCGATCGAGGCTGCGCTCTCGAGACGGGCTTGCGTCGGCCCACCCAGATATAGCCGAAATCGGCGACGATCCCGGGATCGAGCTCGCGCAGATGCGCGATGCGGTCGTCGCTCTCGCCCTGGCTATGTGACGGCGCCGGGTAGACCGCGCCGTGGGCCGTCGCCTCGCCGAATGTATAAGGCGTTTCCGCAGCCTGAAGCGTGCGGCGAGCTTTTCGGGGCGCCCGTCTGCGCGCCGGACAGAGTGATTGCGCCACGTAAATAGGCCGCATTATTCATCGCCAGGCGGCAGGCACCATCCAGCACGGCTTCACAAGAGCGTCACAAAACCAGTGGAGGATCCTACCCGAGGTTAAAGGCGGTGGCAGATGGTGGGCGGATCATGCTCCGCTTACCGCCGATGCAAAGAAAAACGGCAGCGGAAGATCTCCCGCTGCCGTCACATGGTACGCTTACACTACTCAGTATGAACCCGACGACCGCAACAAGGCCGGAATTGTTTTGACCATGATGACGAAGTCGCGCCAGAAGCTCCACTCGCGAACATACCGAACATCGAGACCGACGCGATGCTGGTAGGATACGTCGCTGCGCCCACTTACCTGCCACAGCCCGGTAAGGCCGGGGCGAACCCGCACGTAGTCCTCGATATGAGCACCATATCGAACCATTTCGTCCCGCACGATTGGCCGGGGCCCGACAAGGCTCATCTCGCCACGGATGACATTGAGCAACTGGGGCAGCTCATCAACACTGGACTTGCGTAAAACACGACCCAGAGGTGTAATGCGTGGGTCATTCTTAAGCTTATGTGTTTCTTGCCACTCCATCGCCGCCGCACTATTCTTGGCGAGATGTTCACGCAAAACTTCTTCGGCACTCGTGACCATGCTTCGAAACTTGAAGCAGGGGAAAGTTGCGCCTCCCAGCCCAATCCGCTTATGCTGGATGAATATCGGACGCCCTTGCGTAATCATCAGGACGGCCACAAGCATTAGCAGCATGGGCAGGAGAAACACGAGTGCCATTGAAGCCAGAAGGATATCAAAAAGACGCTTTCCTTTTTTTCCAATATCAAGAAAATTCGAATTGCTTTTCTTTGCTGGCGCAAACAATGAGCCACCAGTGTCCCCGCCATAGCGGCCGAGCCCAGTAACATTACTTGAATTAACGAGGTTCTCCATCAGTTACCCCAATGAGATCGATGCATTGCAAAAACTCTATCCCAGAATTCGCGCCTTGCCAACCGACGCACTGGCGTGCACCCTTCATCAACTCGTATATCCGACATGCAACTCAATTGCTCTGGACTACTAAAAGATGAACTCCATTGCTCGTCGTCGAGCGAATCCGGCGAAGAACCTAATCCTTTTAGGTATGGCAGCCGGATGATGACGTAACGGAAAGATCTCCCAATGCGAATTGCTATTGTGCATTATTGGTTCGTCGGAATGCGCGGTGGCGAGAAAGTCATCGAAGCGTTGTGCCGCCTCTACCCCGACGCCGACATTTTCACGCACGTCTATCGCCCCGGTGCGGTGTCTCCGGAAATAAAGAAGCATAGGATTACAACATCGTTTATTGGGCGCTTGCCAAGACCTGAAAAGTTCTACAAGTCATATCTCCCTCTTATGCCAATGGCACTTGAGAACCTTGACTTACGAGGGTATGATTTGATTATTAGTAGTGAGTCAGGCCCAAGTAAGGGCATCATCCCGCCGGCCGAGGCGATGCATATATGCTATTGCCATTCGCCCATGCGATATGTCTGGAACATGTATCAGGACTACCGGGAGCGTAGCGGATGGTTCACAAGGATGATGATGCCACCCATTATGCACTATATACGCAATTGGGATGCGATATCGGCTTCGCGGGTTCATCATTTCGTCGCGAACTCAAAAACGGTTGCCCGGCGCCTGCAAACTTATTATCGACGCGATTCGCAGGTTATATTTCCGCCCGTCGACACCGGGGCGTTTGAATTGGCGCCGCGCTCCGAACTGGCCGACTATTATCTCATGGTCGGGGAGCTCGTGGCTTACAAGCGGCCCGATCTGGCGGTCCAGGCGTTTAACCAGACGGGACGGAAGCTGGTTATCATCGGCAGTGGCGAAATGCTGGGGAAGATCCGGGAGATGGCAGGTCCCACCATATCAGTGCTGGGCTCGCAACCGTTCGCGGTGTTGAGGGAGCATTACGCCCGTTGCAAGGCGCTAGTTTTTCCAGGCGAGGAGGATTTCGGCATCGTCCCGGTCGAAGCCATGGCAAGTGGACGCCCGGTTATTGCCTATGGGCGCGGCGGGGCAACCGAGACGGTCATCGCCGACCGGACGGGTATTTTTTTTGAGGAACAGAGCGTACAAGCAATCATTGAGGCGATCGAACGTCTTGATAGGATGGACATCGATCCCGCCGCCATCGCTGCGCATGCGCATGGATTTGGTCAGCATGTGTTCGCGGACAGGATGAAGGCATTTGTCGATCGCTGCCTGAGCGAGGGGCGCGGTACCGACCTGCCGCCGGCAGTCTCCGACGGGATAGCCGGACCAGGCCGGCCTGCGCTATTGTCACCAGATGCCCGGTCTGCGGGTGAGAACGGATATTTGCTGTCATGATGGGCCACTGCTTCCACCACACAGGCCGAAGGCAAGGCAATGGCGGGGAGCGGCCTCTAAATGGCGCGCCGCCTCGCACGCGCGGCCCCGGCCTTGTGGCGACATTGCTGCGATTGTCTCTTGCCTTGGCGGTAATGCCCACGGTCCTAGGATTGGGAATTGTTTCAACGGCGCAGGCTAAGCCCTACCTGCTGGGGCCGGAAGACAAGCTGAAGATCAAGGTCTATGATTGGCGCCCCTCTTCCAGCGAGGCGCATGAATGGGCCGCTCTCACGGGCGAATTCTCGGTTGGCGCCTCCGGGAACGTGTCGTTGCCCTTGATCGGCGAGGTGCCGGCGGCCGGAAGGACGACGGCGGATCTGGCGGCGGCGATTTCCGAGAGGCTGCAGGCGAATATCGGCCTGTCCAATCGGCCCGACGCCTCGGTGGAGGTGGCGACCTATCGCCCCTTCTTCATCACCGGCCTTGTGGCCACGCCGGGGCAGTATCCCTATAAGCCGGATATGACCGTGCTCCAGGCGATCAGCACGGCTGGAGGCATTCGCAGGATAACCGATCCCGGCCTCCTGAGTTTTGAAAGGGACAGCCTGGTCAGCCGAGGCGACCTGCGCACGCTCGGCGTCGAACACGTGAGCCTGCTGGCGAGGGAGGCCCGGCTGAACGCTGAACTGCAGGAGGCGGCTACGATCACCTTCCCGGCCGAATTGACCGGGCCGGGGAAGACGCCGCAGGCCGATCAGGTCATGCGCGAGGAGCAACTTCTTTTCGATGCACGGCGCCAAGCCGTTGTCTCGCAGGAAGAATCCATCAATCAGACCAAGACGCTGCTGTTAGCTGAGGTTGATTCTCTCAAAGCCAAGAGCATTTCACTTCAACGACAGCTGGACCTGGCCAAGGAGGAACTCGACAACATCAACGGCCTGGTCTCGAAGGGCCTCGCGGTTGCGTCCCGCCAACTCCAGCTGGACCAGACCGTCTCGCAATATGAGAGTGGCCGGCTCGATGTCGACCTTGCCATTCTCCGGGCACAACAAGATATCGGAAAGGCCGGCCGCGATATTCTCGACCTGCACAACAAGCGCCGCAACGACATTCTGACCGAGATGTCTGATGTCCGCGCTAAACTGGCGGCAAATGTCGAGAGGACCAATACGACCCAGGCGCTGATCTATAACTCGGAGGTCGAGGCACCGCAGGCCGCGATTGCCGCATACGGCAATCCAAATCTGAAGCTGCTCTATTCGATCGTACGTTCGGTCGATGGCCAGTTGCAATCGATCCCGGCAAGGGAATCGG
>Ga0206877_10238_pt1 | contig 15012 bp, 19 predicted proteins | sample Alteio_BWOrgCont_7_FD_152623 | JGI IMG/M metagenome (GOLD analysis project Ga0206877, IMG submission 152623) | Enriched cells from forest soil in Barre Woods Harvard Forest LTER site, Petersham, Massachusetts, United States -... | ecosystem: Environmental > Terrestrial > Soil > Temperate forest >...
GCGAGCGGGACCGAAAGTCAGTCGCATCAAAGGTTGTGGAGGGCGCCACCTTGCCGGTCAGGAAGCCTGATCCAAGCGGACCCCACGGCACGAAGCCGATGCCAAGTTCCTCACATAACGGCAATACTTCGGGTTCGGGTTCACGCGTCCACAGGGAGTATTCACTCTGGACAGCCGCAACCGGCTGTACGGCGTGAGCACGACGGATGGTCCCGGCCGCAGCTTCTGAAAGACCGAACTGGCGGACTTTGCCCGCTGCGATCAAGTCTTTGACGGTACCGGCAACGTCTTCAATGGGCACATTTGGATCGACGCGATGCTGGTACAGCAAATCGATCGTGTCCATGCCGAGGCGCTTGAGCGAGGCGTCAACGACACGCTTCACATGGTCTGGCCTGCTGTTCACCCCAGGGCTACGCGCGCCTGTATCGGGATCGATATTGAAGCCGAACTTCGTCGCCACCACGACCTTGTCGCGGATCGGCTTGAGAGCCTCGCCTACCAACACCTCATTGGTCCAGGGACCGTAAGCCTCAGCAGTGTCAAAGAATGTGACTCCAAGGTCATAGGCGCCGCGAATGGCGGCGATAGATTCCGCCTTGTCGGGCGCTGCGCCGTAAACCGAAGCAAAGCTCATTGTGCCCAACCCGAGCTCGGACACGTTCAGGGGGCCTAGCTTGCGCGTTTTCATCACCTAGATTCCTTTTTCTTCGTTCTGCCGAGCGGACAGGTATTGCTCGTCGGTGACATGCTCCAGCCAGTCCACCGGGCTGCCATTAAGTTTTTCGGCGATGGCGATGTGCGTCATCGCTGTCGCGGGAGATGCGCCATGCCAGTGCTTTTCACCCGGTGCGAACCAGACGATATCGCCGGGGCGTATCTCTTCGATGGGGCCGCCCTCACGCTGCGCCCAACCAAAGCCGGCGATCACGATCAGCGTTTGGCCGAGCGGGTGAGTGTGCCAGGCTGTCCGAGCGCCCGGTTCAAAGGTCACGGTCGCACCGCTTGCTCTCGCAGGCTCGATTCCGGCAAACGGCGCATCGATGCGCACGGTTCCTGTAAAATACTCTGACGGCCCCTTGGCCGACGGCTGCGAACCGCTTCGCTTAATATCCATTTCTTGTCCCTTCAACGTGGATCGCGGAAAAAGTCCGCAAATTTGCCAATTCATCTTCCTTCAATTTAGCACTCGCACATTCCTCGCATTAGATGTTAAATTTCGATTGTGATTATAAGTCAGGCTAATGAATGGCGCGCACCGATCTCAACGACATCACCGCCTTCCTGGCGGTGGCCCGCGAGGGTAGTTTTTTCCAAGGCTGCCGCCCGGCTGGGCGTGTCTCAGTCTGCGCTCAGCCAGACAGTGGGCAACCTTGAGGCCAAGCTGGGACTTCGGCTTCTCACCAGGACCACACGTAACGTTTCACCGACCGACGCCGGACAGCGCCTGATGGAGACAGTCGGTCCCAGGCTGGAAGAGGTAGACGCGGAGCTAGCCGCCCTGACGGCGTTGCGAGACAAACCCGCAGGCACGGTGCGCATCTCCACAGGTGAACATGCAGCGGAGATGGTCCTTTGGCCCGCTATCGAAAGCCTGCTGCCTCGCTATCCTGACATTTCAGTCGAAATCATCATCGATAACGGTCTGACGGATATCGTGGCCGAGCGCCTGGATGCTGGCGTGCGGCTGGGCGAGCAGGTCGCAAAGGACATGATCGCGGTACGCATAGCACCTGACATGCGCATGGCCGTCGTCGGCGCACCATCTTATTTTAAGGGCAGAAAAAAGCCTCGTACGCCGCAAGACCTGACGGATCACAGCTGCATCAATTTGCGCATGCAAAGCGGAGGTGGGCTCTATGCGTGGGAGTTCGAAAAAGGGGCTCGCGAACTGAAAGTGCGCGTCGAGGGACAGCTCGTCGTTAACACCGCGACCCTCGCGGTCAAAGCCGCCCTTGCAGGCACTGGGCTTGCTTTCGTTCCAGAAGACCGCGTCCTGCCTTTCATCGAAAGCGGCAAGCTGGTCAGGGTTTTAGGCGACTGGTGCACTCCGTTCTCCGGGTTCCACCTCTATTACCCGAGCCGCAGGCAGCCGACACCCGCCTTTGCCGTGGTGGTCGACGCGCTCCGCTATCGCGCTCTATAACTGGTTCACTCGCTGTCCCTTGTTTAACCGAAAAATGTATTATTCAAGTTGGAGTTCGAAGTCGCAAATGGGCTTCGAACCGCGGGCATGGGTGGCAAAATGCCATGGTCGCGATAGATGAGCTTGAGCAGGCCAACATCGAATCCGGTCTGCGATGGCTCGCGCGTCACAGGGGAGAAGTGCTCACGGACGACTTTGCGATCACGCTGCACAAGCGCCTGTTTGGTGAGGTTTGGGATTGGGCGGGGTCGTTGCGCCGGACTGGCAAGAATATTGGCATCGATCCAATCCACATTGGCGTCCAGTTACGCGCGCTGATGGATGATGCCCTTTACTGGGCCGAGCATGAAACCTATCCCGCTTCAGAAGCAGCAATCCGCCTGCATCATCGACTGGTCCAGATACATCCATTTCCTAATGGCAATGGTAGGCACGCACGAATCATGGCCGATACGACGCTGAATCGCGTCTATAGGGCAAAACCTATTGATTGGAGAGGCGGGCACGACCTTCAGAAAATGAACGAAAGGCGTGTTGCCTATATCGCTGCGCTAAAAGCGGCGGATCAGGGGAACATCGACCCTCTTATTCAGTTCATCGGCCCGCGACCTGACCTTCACGCGCAAAGCACGAGAGGCAGATGATGGTTCGCATTCGCACCGACAACACCTTAAGACAGCTGCGTATCGTTGGCCATGGCATCACCCTGTATGACGATTTTGAACTGTCGCCCCGGGGTTACTATTGTTCCGTCCATTCCGCCACTTGACCCGAACCTAGCGGCTTTAGGCAAAGGAAGCGCAGCTCTGCATGTTGGCGTTTCTGGCAGCCGTCGCGACGGGCACCTCATTGGCGGCCCTATCAGTGACCGGATCGGCCGCAAGAAAGTGATCTGCGGCTCGATCCTCGGCGTTCCGCCGTTCAGGCTTGCGCTGCCCAATGCCAGCCTTACAGGGACAATCATCCTTAGCGTGATAATTGGCTTCGCACTGGCGTCGGCATTCTCGGCGATTGTCGTCTTCGTGCAATCGCTGGTGCCGGGCCGCTTAGGGATGATTTCTGGTGTTTTGTTTGGGCTCTTGTTCGGTTTCGGAGGCTTAGGCGCGGCACTCCTTGGCACGTTGGCCGAATGGACGAGCATTGAATTTGTCTACAAGGTTTGCTCGTTCTTCGCGCTTATTGGCCTGCTCACCGTATCCCTGCCAGACACGGACAGAGGGCGCAGGTCAGCCGCCACGACCATTACTGAGCAACGCAGGACGATTTCATGGCTCTCCCGTCCTGCTCTATGGCCGCGCCTGCTTACCATACGAACGTGCTGCCCCGATCGTGGGGATCGATCTGGGCTTCGGCGTCGGCGAGTGCTGCTCCCGCCCCTCGATGGATCACTGAAGGGCCCATATTATCAGGCCCAGGCCGACTACCAAGACTATGACCCAGCCACCAATTATCGCGATAGCCGTCTTATCCAGGCGTATTGGCCCACTGATGCCGTTGCGGGAGAGACTTGCCTGAGCGTGCCATAGCCCCAATAGGATTATGGCAAGTATGAAGGCGCTCGGGACCGATAGAACTACGCCAACTATTCCTGCTAGATTCATGTCCGAACTGCGCCCGCTGATTTCTTTTGAGGCTACGATAAATCGGCGAGTTCCAACAAGCGTGTGACGGCCCGATATGATCAGGTTCGACCTGTCGTCCCGCGGGCTTTGTCGCCGCGTTGGCTGGCCTCTGGTCGTGAAGCATCGCTCACCGCTTCAATCTGCAAGGCGTATGATGTACAAGATGCTCAGCCTGATATGTGTTGCTGCTATTGAGATAATTCGAGTCAATCACGCTCTGTTTGCCTATAAGTCGGTAGCGCCGCCATCAATTTACGAACTTGGAAGCAGCCAAGCGCCGCGGGTACCTCGGTATAGAGCAGCCACAGCCGTTATACAGTCCGTCATGGATATAGCTGCCCAAACAATTCGGGGTGGGAGGCCATTGAGCGTCTCACCCTTTTGTTTGCGCCAACCCTCAATCGCGATGGACAAAATAAAAGGGCCGTCCCCTACAAGGACAGCCCTTCCGGCACACGTGGTAAGTCGGTAGCTCCCGCACGCACCTGTAAACTCATTTTTCAAGGTTCTTAATATTGTAAATATTTCAATTTGCAAATGCGTTTTCGAGGAATCTGGAATATAAATTACATGACCTTCACCGATGAATTGATTCAACGCTTGAGAATGCTGGTCGCGCGATTCAATGCCCACGCCTTTGGCTTCGGCATGGGCGTGCCGCGCCACCCATTTTCCGAATATCTCAATCGACATAATTTCTTCGATGTGCAGCTTTTAGAGTATCTTTCCACCTCCAGGCAAAGACGTCCTGGGAGGGAGGCTGGAAGATGACAAGCATGATGATCCGCCACAAGGTGGCCGATTACGACTTATGGAAGCCGCACTTCGATGCACATCGTCCCAGCCGCGAGGGCGCCGGCGTTACCAACGCCCACGTCTATCGCGGCGTCGAGGACGCCAATGATGTGGTTATCGTGGCTGATGTGGCCGACCCTGAGGCCGTGAAGGCATGGGCAAGCGGAAGCGATTTGCGCGCCGCTATGGAAAACGCCGGCGTTGTTGGAGCGCCCCTGGTCATGTTTGGGGCGTAGGTTTTTCGGTTGTCCTGGCCGGTAGGCGCAAATTCCGACCAGGATTTCTCACTCGATGTGATGCGGGATGGGGCATGTCGGCCGCCATATCTGGTCCACCGGTTCCTCATGGATGCTGGTTGCTTGTCAGGCGGAGGTGTGTGGCGTCGATATCGGCCTTTAGGGCATAAGGCGGTTGGGCGAGGCAAACCATTATCGTGGTGACCACGGCACCCGCCGCCAATAGGGCGACAAGGCAGAGGGCGAACCTGACTTGCCGTTCCAGGCCGTTCGCCGTCTTTGTTGCTGTCAGTTTCGAGCCAGCTGTTCTCTGCCCGCTCCCCATTCCGCGCCCCCAGATGTCCGTTTTCCCTTACGGGATATCTCTCAGCCCCTTCCGCGCTGCTCTCTGTGCGGAAGCGCACATCTCTTCTCAAGGGATTCTGCATAACGGTAGGATAGTAAGCCAAATTATGTATGACGAACAATATAAATACCAAGCAAGCCGGTCGTAACTCTTGATAACAAGTTTATGAATAGCTTATATTTAAATAGTAAGTCGGTAAGCGCCGCTATCAAATTGTGGATGTCGTAACAGCCAAGCGCAGCTTTGAAGATTAAAGCCGCCAGCGCCGCTACAAGTTCTCAAGGGAATTAGCCGCCGAAGAAATTCAAGGGGAGGCCGATGGGTCTCCCCGTTTTCCTTTCTATGCGCAGGGCTGCCGCAAGTTCCAATATTGTCCATCTGCTTTACAAAGGACCATATTGCGAGGCGCCGACCCAACAGCGAAGACCTCAATATATTTTCCGACAATCGCAAACAAGGCTTAGCCACGCTGAGCGTGTGTCTTTTCGCACATCTGCGGCAAGCCGCATCTGGCTGATGGATTGTTAGGAACTCGGTAGCTTCTCCCGAGGTTCCAGCTTCACTATGGCAGAGAGAACCGATGCAGACGCCGTCCTTCGAAGAAGCTGATATCGTTTCTGTTTTCAGGGCGCTTTCGAAAGCCCAGGTCGACGCAATGAATTGGTATGCCTTTGAGAACAAGGGCCGGGGACCGATTGCCCCCGTTTGCCGGTTCCTGGTGTTCATCGGCCTGCTCGATGTCTTTCAGACCCAGGAAATCGATGACTCCTTGCTGATCGAGCGCTTCTTTTATCACATGAAGCCGACCATCCGTTCCACGTGGCGCAGCTTCTTCCAGGATCCGACGGCCGCATCGACGCAAGCCAATCCGCGATGAGCAAAGGAAATCCCTTGTCACCAGCGGTCTTGACGGCTTTCCGGATGGTTTGACCCTGCCAACAGAGGCCCGATTGCCGTCGAAGCGCCGTCGCTTTCCCCGCCCGCCTGCAATGGGCGGCCGAGGGGTGCGTTCATCAAGCCCGGCTTCCCCTCGAGCTTCTCGTGGGTCGTCGAACCACCCGTCGACTTGTCGCAACTGTTGCGCCACCGCCTTGGCAGCGTTCGGCATGCCGCTGATGGCACCGCCATTGACGGCGGCCCGCAAATTAAGCCGGATGGCCGAACCAGCGCGGAACAATGAGCGGCGTCCGGGGCTTTATTTTCCAGCACTGACACGCGCCAGCCAGGCATGAAGCAAATGCTGATCGAACCCGATGGCCATGGGCCTGATCCCAACACCCCTCCGCCCGAGCCGCCAGGGCCAATGGAGGTTCCAGAGCCGGCGCCTCCGGTGGGCATCCCGCCACCGGTTCCCGACACGATACCGACACCGGGCGAACCGATCCCGGCACCGGCGCCGGTCGAAGATCCGCAGCCGACCGACCCGACAGTCCCGCCTCCCCCTGGTTAGAGCATTGTGCCGAAAAGTGGATGCCGGTTTTCGGCGAATGACGATGCTGTAGAGCAGGGAGGGTAGAATGGATCACCCAACACAATCCGCCGACGATTTTGCCGAGCATCGCAGGTCTTATGAGGGCTTCATCCGCATCGTCGTCATCGTCGTCTTCACGTTGCTAGCGCATGTGGTGGCCCTGGCGATCGGCGGGCTCGCCCATCTGTGGCTCCTCGCCGCCCTCGCTCTCGTGCTCTCCATCGCCGCCGCTATTGCCGGCGCGCTGGTCCGAGGGCTCGATTGGAAGCCTGAACTCATCGTTCTCGTCATGCTGCTGATGGTCTTGCTATTCGTAACTCACTGAGATCGCAGCCAGCCGAAGGCGGAAAACATGGAACTCTCCAGCCGGACGGGGCGTTACCCCAGCAAGGAGGACGGAGCCATGTCTGAAGTACTTGAAAAGGACAAGGTTCAACCGGCGCCGCGCGATGGACGGAACCCGGTCAACGTCAGCGCCGATACCGCCCGGCAAGGCCCCGCTGGGCAACGGCTGCTCTACATGCTGATCGGGGGGCTGCTTGGAGCGATGCTTGCCTGCTTCCTGCTCTATGCTTTCTGGGGCGCAATCGTTTGATCGATCGAACCGAATGAGGCGAGAATGAAGGAAGAGCAGCTACAGAAAGTGCGTGAAAAAGCCTATGAAATCTGGGTCTTGGAGGGGCGCCCCGAGGGGCGTAGCCTCGTTCACTGGGGCATGGCCGAACAATTGGTTGCTCAGGAAGAGGCTGACCGGTCGCATAATCCATCGGCCTCCGATAAGCGGGAAATCGAGAATGCCGTCGTGGCTCTCGATACCAACGAGGAAAAGCCAGCCGAAACCGATGCGACTTCCAATCCGTGATCTTAACGACACCACAGGAGGCGCTGTCACGTGGGACGTCGCCGGCCGGTATTTCTTGCCGGAACCTTTGCACCTCCAGAACGTTTGGCCCGAGCAAATCGGACCGGCAGGAGTCGATCGAAACTCAACAGCAGTTGATGGGCAGCAGGTTGTCAAGAGCAAGGGCGTGGTCAACCAGGCGGCTGGAGCCATCAAGCAAGGGGGTGTGGGCAAGGCTTTCGACAATGCGAGGCTTAAGGCTGAAGTGGCCGTCCAAAAGTAGAAAGGCCGAACGCAGTATCGTCGACAAGGCGTGATCGCGCCCAACTCTGCGACACGAGTGGGCGGCGGCATGAGGCTGCTCCTCCCAACAAGACGCCGGAAAGGCTGCAAGGGCGCGAGCGTCAGGATAAGATTTACGGTTGGATGCTAAACCTCGCTTCCTTGGCATGGTTTGGCTTCTTCCCGAATCCCGCCTCCTCGATGAGTTCACCCGGAGATGTCGGGAGCTGGCCTCCACCTAGACAAATCGGAACCTTGCCAAATCGTAACTTTGCCAAATCGGAACTTTGCCAAGTCGGAATATTGTCAAGTCGAACTGTGAATGATCCTTAGAGCCCAAGGCTAGTTTGAGGAATGAGTTTCGAGACTGCATGACCCCGTTGTCGGCGCTATCCGAGACAGGGATGGTCGCCAGGATTTTCCCTGCGAATGATGTATTCGAGGACAAAGAACGAGATTCGCGAACGCTCGATGCTCTGGCATCTGATCGCTTTCGCCCTCGCATTGACCATCCCCATCTTCATCTTTCTGACCGGCATTCTGTGGAAATATGCCGATAGCGAGCGGATCCAAATCCAGGATAGCGCGCTGGCACAGGCCCGCGCGATCGCGGACGATGTCAATCAGGTAGCCGCGGGTCTGATCGCAACGCTGCAGGTTACGGCGACGCTGGATTCTCTGCGGCAAGGCGATACGGACGCCATCCGCGCCACACTTGACTCCATCCGCGCCAGCACGGGACTTGCCATGGTCCTGCGTGACAGTGCCGGCACCTTGCGAGCCGCGCCGGGAGGCTACGAGGCGCCGCGCCTACCGCCGCTTTCGCCGGCAGCACCGGCTGGCGGGCCTGGCAATGCGGGGGCCGTGACGGTCAGCAATTATTTCATCGATCCTGATACCGACCAGCCGAGTGTCGCGATCAGCCTGCCGGTCAAGGTTGGTTCGCATCAGGAGGGCCTGAGCCTAAGCCTCATCGTTCCGACCTCGTGGTTGCGTGACATCATCAACCGGACGCCATTGCCCGATCGCTGGATAGTGGCGATGCTGGATGGCAATGGTGTAGTCCTGGCCCGTAACCTCGACTACGCCACTTACGTCGGCAAGAAAGGGGTGGAGGAACTCGTTCTCAAGCTTCAGCAGCGAGAAGGCACGTGGCAGGGTGTGTCCTTGGACGGCTCACCGTCCTTCGTCGCCTTTTCGCGCTCGGCTGTGACGAATTGGCAAGTTGTGATCGGAGTGAGACTTGCCGAACTGGAGACCCCGCTGCGGCAATCCATGTTGATTATCGGGCTCACCGGCGTTGCGTTGTTTTCTCTCGCGATTGGCATGGCATGGCTCATCGGCCGACGCCTTTACCAGGCCTTGGAAGATCTGTCCGAAAGCGCTTCTTCGGTCGAGCGAGGCGACGCACCCTCCAGGATCCTTACGGCCGTCAAGGAGATCAATATATTCGGACAAGGACTGGCGTTGGTGTCCCGGGGATTTCAGGAGCGCGGGGTCGAACTTGCAGCCAGCAAGGAACGGCTTGCCCGTATTCTCGACACGACACCCTGCGGCATCATAGAGGTGGGCACTGACGGCATCGTCACCTACGCAAACCGCATGCAGGCCCAATTGTTTCAGATGGAGGTCTCACAGGTCGTGGGCCAACACTACCGCGATCTGGCGCGCCCGGTCTCGGTCGATGGCGGATCGTCGCCTGCCATGGATGAACTGCCGTTAGCACAGGCCCTGCGGGGAGACAACAGCGTCGGCGTCGAGATGACGTTCATGGCGCTGGATGGCCGTCCTACCACGGTTGCGGTCAATGCCGAACCGCTGCGTACCGCCGACGGCATCATCAACGGTGCACTAGCCGCCTTCGTCGATGTAACCGCTCGCGTCCTCGTCGACGCAAGGCGCCGCCAGGTCGAGGCGCGGCTGCGGACCATAGTCGAGACGGTGCCAGTCGGTATTATCTTCGCCGAAGCGCCAAGCGGCCGGATCGTCGAGGCCAACGTGGCGATCGAGACGATCCTGCGGCACAAGATCATCGATCTCGCCGATCCGGCCTCTTCCCGGGCCTGGCAGGCGCTCCACGAGGACGGGCGCCCGATTGCGGCCGACGAATATCCGCTCGCCCGGGCACTGTCGGGTCGAGAGGAGCGCCCCGAACTTGAATGTAACTATTTGCGGGGGGACGATGTGCGACGATGGCTCAAGATCGTCGGCGCACCGCTACGCAGCGAGGCGGGAACTATCAGCGGCGCGGTTGCCGCCGTGGTGGACATCGACGACATCAAGCGCGCCCAGGAGCATCAGCAACTGATGAACCGCGAGCTTCATCACCGCGTTAAGAATACGCTCGCCACCATCCAGGGCATTGCCAATCTGACTGCCCGGTCCGCCACCGACATCAAATCGTTCCGCCAGACCTTTGCCGATCGTATCGTATCGCTGAGTCGAACCCACACATTGCTGGTCGAAAATTCCTGGTCGCTCATTCCCATCAGCGATCTGGTTCGCCTCGAGCTCGATCCCTATCGGGCGGGCGGACATGACCAGGTCACGTATGAGGGCCGCGATATCTGGCTGCCTTCGGATCTCGCGCTGGCCCTTGGCATGGCATTTCACGAATTGACGACGAATGCCCTGAAATTCGGGGCCTTGTCCGTGTCGACCGGGCATGTCCACCTGCACTGGCAGACCCAGAGCGAAGATGGCAAGCGCAAATTGGTACTGGATTGGCGCGAAAGCGGCGGGCCCACGGTAAGAGTTCCCGTTCGCGCCGGTTTTGGTTCGCAGCTTCTCAACAACATTCTGGCCCGTCAGCTCAACGGTGCGGTCGATCTCACCTACGAGCCTGCCGGGCTGCGTGCACGGATCACGCTCGATATCTGATCCCCGCAACGCAGCCCCGAACTCAGGCCGCGTGTCTTGAAGCCTTTCGGTCGAAAAACAGCGCCTGGCTGATCGTCGCCTTCACCGTATCGGGACGGAAAGGCTTGGTGATGACGAAGGCTGGCTCGGGCTTCTCGCCTGTCAGCAACCGTTCGGGATAGGCCGTGATGAAGATGATGGGCAGGTCGAGACTGGTGAGGATGTCATTCACCGCATCGAGCCCGGAGCTGCCATCGGCCAGTTGGATATCGGCCAGGACCAGACCCGGCGGGCTCTCGCGCGCAAGCTTGACCGCTTGTTCCCGTGTGCGGGCAATGCCGGTCACCCGGTGGCCCAGATCGAGCACAAGCGACTCGATATCGAGCGCGATGACGGGCTCGTCTTCGATGATCAGGACATCCGTCGCCACCTGCGCGGCGATCTCGCGGCCAGCGTCGGTCATGAATTTCGTAACCTCGTCGACGCCGACATCCAGGATTTCCGCGACCTCATCGAGCGAGAACCCTTCGACTGTGTGCAGGAGAAAAGCCTGGCGCGAGCGGGGCGTAAGTAGATCGAGGGTACGCTGGCCGGGCAGCCTGTCGGGGTCTCCCGTCGGCGTGGAATTGAGAGGAACCGATAGCCACAATTTGATGAAGAGCCGATAGAGACCGACGCGAACGCTCACAGTGGTGGACAATGTCGAGGGATCGGTGACCAATGCCTCGAGGGTTGATACGACATAGGCATCGCCGCTGTGCTGCGAGCCGCTTATGGCGCGAGCGAAACGACGCAGATAGGGCAAGTGGGGAGAGAGTTGCTGCGCGATCGACATAGGTGGCCTCCTGCTGTGGATGTTGCAAACTCCCGGTCCGACGGTCGAGAGCCAAAATCCATCGAGTTTTTCTGACTGGGTCAACACCCGGAAATTATATTTTTGTCTGTGGAACAAACGAGCTTGCCGCGCGTTTGTTCCATTCGATGCTGCATGGAATTATCTGCGGCAGGAGGGGCGGCGTGGGAGTGCGTTGACCCAAAGCGATGGAGATACGTCATGGCCGGGAAAGCCCCGCCTCCCAGTGGCAAGGAGCCGGAACTCGGCGAGAATAGCCTCGAAGACGAGGCCGCACTCAACCCCAGAATCCAGGAAGAACTCGGCAAAGCCCTTCGGACCTTTTCCCAGGATATCGTCAACCAACCGATCCCGGACAGGTTTCTTGCGCTTCTCGCTCAGCTCGAGGCAAAGGAGCGAGAGGGTAAATGACGGAGAAAACCCCAACCGAGCTTCTCGTTTCGGAGATCCCCTATCTGCGAGCTTTTGCGATTTCGCTTTCGGGCTCGGTCACGCTGGCCGACGATCTCGTGCAGGACACGCTGGTCAAGGCCTGGGCCAAGTTCGATACGTTCGAGCCGGGTACGAACTTGAGAGCCTGGCTCATTACAATTTTGCGCAACAATTTCTACTCAATGTATCGCAAACGCCATGGCGAAATCCAGGACGTGGAGGGACGCTATGCCGAGCAGCTTTCTGCACGGGGCGGCCAGGAAAGCGGGCTTGAGATGCAGGAGTTTCGGGCAGCCTTGGAAGAGCTTTCGCCCGAGCATCGCGAAGTGCTCTTGATGGTCGGCGTGATGGGCTTTTCCTATGAGGAGGCAGCCGAGGTGTGCGATGTCGCGCTTGGGACGGTCAAGAGCCGCGTCAATCGCGCACGGGCAAGGCTGGCCGAGCTTCTCGGCTTGACGGGGGTGGAAGACATCGGCCCGGATCCTGTAGATGCCGGTATCCTCAGCAAGATGGCCCGGCATTTATGACAGCGCCGCTATTGCGATAGCAACAAGACAGGAAAAGGGGCGAAGTCCGGCTGGTTTTCGCCCCGAACGACGCGATGTCATCACGGCTTTTCAGGCTCAGTTGCAGAACCGGACGGGGCAAGACGACTTTGCGCCGCAGCGCGCCTGGCCCCTGCCCTTGGCAAATTTCTCCCGTGATCTGTTCTCTGTTCGTCTTTCCGATGAGCTATTGCCCGCGATGGGGATTCCCCGTTAGAGCTCGGTCCGTGGAAAGGGCGGATTTTCCGGTGAGATGCGCGTGAAAACAAAAGCTTAGATAAGGGCAGCTACCCGGAGGCCGGGCACGTGGTTCTCGCCGGGAATTGGTGTTGTTGCAGTGGCCAGAGCCGCGTTACTGGAGCGTTCGATGACGCCGCCGACGTTGCCATCGGGCCCGAATTCTTTGTCCTCGCGCGAGGCAGCTTGCGGCGAAGACGTTGCCCCGCCGCGCGAGTCCGTTCCGGCGGCCGATAAGGCCCCCGGCTCCATGGTCAACCAGTGTCGTGTCGATGAGCGCTCGGTCGGCGACGACACCGGCGGAGCTGGCTACGGCATTCTGGGAGAGATTATCGGCTCTTGCGCGCGCCCAAGATCTGACATTGCCGGATCTCTCGGCCGGTGAGACGAAAGCCCAATACACGACGACACTCGTCGCGCTGTTGCACACGATCCTGGCGCCCTTTGGCGACCTCGATCGGGAACGGATCTTCGTTCGTGGATGCGATGTGCCGATCGGCGATCGTGTCCTCACGAATTTCGCACTTTTGCTGCATGAGTTTGCCACCAACGCCGCTAAGTACGGCTCGCTTTCTGTCGCGGACGGCCGTCTTGATATTGATCTTGCCAAAGAGGGCGGCGATCTGGTGTTGAACTGGACGGAAAGTGGCGGGCCGCAATTGGCGATGCCGGATATGACGGATGGATTCGGCAGCCGCCTCGAACGGTCCACCATCGAAGGCCAGCTGTAAGGCAGCATCGCCCGCCGATGGCAGGCAAACGGTCTGATCATTACGCTCAGCGTTCCCCTGAAACGGCTGAATCCGGGGTGATGAGAGCGCAGTTGTTTTGTCGTGAACGAGGCCCACCAGGTGGGCGTGAACTTTGCGCCATGCAGCGCGTTATCTCCCCATCAAGACGTTGTTTGGAGGGAGCCCATCCCATGATGAACAATCTGTTCGCCATCTGCTCGGCGATTCTGGCCTTCGGACTGTGCCTCGGCTTTGCACCAACCCGCCGTTTTCATGGCCGCAGCTGGGTTTCCATCCCGATCCGCACTCAGGCCCGACCAAAGCGCTCGAAGCATTAGGCCGTACGGTTTTTTGACGTCGGGGCGCTGCGGACCAGGGAGCGAACATCCCGTCACAAATAAGCCCGCAACCTTTTTCCAGCACAACGAGGCCTCCTTCGTTCCCGAGCGGGAAAAGAAAGTCCGTCTCGTTGCGTTGTGCATTCATAAATTCCGGGCCGGCATAAGATCGGGGGCGGATCTTGCGATCCGCCCCCGATCTTATGCCGATAATCAAATCAGAACGTCACTACTTTTCAGAGGCGTAGGTGAATGTCGGAGCGGCCTGGAGCTGCTCCTTCGTCATCTTCACCACACCGTGGTCTGGATAATCATACACGGCAGGTGCCGCCGGTATTGCTGCAGGTGCCGCGGCTGGAGCTGGCGTGGGCGGCGAGGAGCCTATGCTGCCCGTGGTGTCGGTTGCCGTATTGGTAGCAGCGGACACGGGGGGTGTATCCATCCAGCTGATGGCAGAGAACGGCACTGCCACATTTTTCGCGCCAACGCCAAGAAAGCCACCGACGCCGATCACAACGGCCTTCAGGGCACCATCCTTGCCGATGACGACATCGTTGACACTCCCGATACTCTTATTGTCCGGCCCGTAGATGGCGACTCCCACCAGCTTGGAAGCGCGCCAGTCGCCCGGCTGGGCATGCTGGATGAAATTTGTCCCCTGGCTGCTTGCGGGCGCGGGGCTCGCCGCTGCCGGTGCCGTCGCCGGTGTCGTGTTGTCGGCAGCAAATACCGGCCCTGCCGCCAGCCCACCTATCATGATTGCCAGTACAAGAGATCTGGTGATCATCTCGTCCTCCATTTTGCCTCAGCCATCAAAACCGGATGACAGCTGCCCATTGCCTGGAAAACGCGCAGGGAATGATAGGGTTCCTCCTTGCACTATGGTGGGATCTTCCTGGCGATGCCCGGGACACATCCCTTACCGCCGGAACGCTTTGGTCCAAGATGCGTTGCATCTGATTGAGGTCTATCGGCGGGGCACGAACCATCATGTCTGATCAAACACTTCCGGCAGATCCGCCCCTGAAGGAACCGGGTGGGGCGGATCTGCCGGCAGCGGCACAAACAGCCCAGCTTCGATTCGATCCCAAGCTCATCGTTCTCATCTGTCTTCTCCTAATTGCCGTCCTGACGATCGCCTATGTTGCCGCAGAGGTCATCCTCCCGCTCGTACTCGCCTTCGTCCTGAAGCTCTTGTTGCAGCCATGCATGCGCCTGCTGGAACGTTTGAGGCTCCCCCGTTCGCTGAGCGCTCTTCTTTTGATTTTCGCAGTCTTC
>Ga0206877_10239_pt1 | contig 14969 bp, 9 predicted proteins | sample Alteio_BWOrgCont_7_FD_152623 | JGI IMG/M metagenome (GOLD analysis project Ga0206877, IMG submission 152623) | Enriched cells from forest soil in Barre Woods Harvard Forest LTER site, Petersham, Massachusetts, United States -... | ecosystem: Environmental > Terrestrial > Soil > Temperate forest > O...
ATCTGAAACCATCGGAATGAGAATGTGGATGTCCCCGAACCTGCTTGCGCGGAGAAGGGCGCGGAGTTGGATTTCAAGGAGTTCGGGATACCGGAGGAGAAAGCGGATCGCGCGGCATCCAAGCGCAGGATTCAATTCATTGCCGATCTTTAGAAAATATTTAGCATCGGGCTCTTCAGGCAAAAGATCGGGTTTTTTATCCCCGCCGATATCGAAAATCCGCACGACGAGGGGGCGTCCGCGCAAGCTTCTCGCCATCCTCTTGTAAATCTCGAATTGTTCTTCTTCGGTAGGGAATCTCCTTCGGGAAAGAAATAGATATTCGGAGCGAAACAGCCCCACGCCCGCGGCTCCGCACTTGTTCAGATAATCGATTTCTTTTGGATTTTCTAAATTCGCGAAAATCCGGATTTCATAGCCATCGATCGTCTCCCCTTTGAGGTTCGTGGCAGTTTTGAGAAGTTTATATTTCTCTACATGGCTCTTCTTCACTTCGGAGTATTTTTTCAAAGTTTGACGCGTGGGATTGATGATGACGAGACCTTGCGAGCCATCGACGATAATGGCGGCCAAGTCCACCCGTTTCAACATTTTGATATCGACATTTGCGACATACGGGATCCCCTTCGCCCTAGAGATAATCGCCGCGTGAGAAGTGATCCCGCCGGCAGCGGTTACAAAAGCGCTCACGACAGATGAGCTGGCTTCGATCGTTTCCGATGGGACGAGCTCGTGGGCCAGAATAATCGAATTGTGCGGCATTTCGGACATTCTGATCCTTCCGACAGGCCGTAAATGATTGAGGATGCGTCTCGAGACGTCAACTATATCGCGGACCCGTTCTTGAAAATAGATATCTTGCAGGATGCTGAACCGCTGCTTATATTCTTCGATCAAATGGAAAAAGACCGTTTCAATCTTCTGCTGCCGGACCCGGATTTTCTCCTCGATGACCGAAGTGAGGAGAGGATCTTGCATTATCTCGAGATGGGTCCCAAGGATAGCGACGATTTCAGGAGTCCCGTCCTGCAGGGAGATCTTTTGAAGCTTCTCGACATCATTGCGGCTTCTGGCCAAAGCAGAGCGATACCGGTCGATTTCATCTTCGATTTCCTTTTTAGAGATCTGGCTCTCTGAAATATCTTCATCGAAGTTGGTAAAGAAGACAGGGAATCCGATTCCGATCCCCTTGCTGATCGGAAGTCCGCGAAGGACAACCTCTTCCCTTTCACCAGCCATTATTTCTCCCCGAACTCCTCTTCGAATGCGGCGATCAGGCGACGCATCGCCAACTCCGCATCCACGCCTTCGATCGTAATGGTAATCTGCGCATTTTTTTTTGCCGCTAGCATCAGAATGCTCATGATGCTGCGGGCGTTGATCGTCTCTTCTTTATAGGTAAACGAAACGGAAGATTTGAGCGGTTGGAGAAGTTTTACGATAGTAGCTGCCGGACGTGTATGAAGCCCAAGAGCATTTTTTACTTTGATTTTTTTGACAAGGATCATGAAAGCACCCTCTTCCTCTGCCTGCGTGAAATCGCCTCTAGCCACTTGGCATTGAATTCCTTAGCAGAATTATAGCCCATATCCTTTAAGCGGTGATTAAGAGCGATCGTTTCCAGAAGAAGAACGACATCGCGGCCTGGCTTCACAGGCAAAACGTGATAAGGGACGCTGGATCCAAGAATATCGATGAATTTTTCGTCAAGTCCCACTCGGTCGTAAAAATGCTGATCGTCCCACTCCTCGAGTTTCACCACGATATCGATCCCTTTATCATGGCGGACGCAAACGGCTCCGTAAAGGTGAGCTACATTGATGATGCCGATCCCTCGGATTTCCATGAGATGGCGGGTCAATTCCGGACCAGATCCCATGAGCGACGATCCTTCTTTTTTTTTCACCCGGACGACGTCATCGGAAATCAGCCTGTGGCCCCGTTCGATCAGCCCTAGGGCTGCCTCGCTCTTGCCGACCGAAGATTCTCCTTGGATCAATACACCTACGCCGAATACTTCTACCAAGGTTCCATGAAGAGTGACGCTCGGGCAAAATTCCTCAAGCAATAAAAACGTGATCCGACTTAACAGGTTGGTCGCAGTCGCATTGGCTCGAAACAAAGGGATATGCACTTTTTCACATAGCGCAACCATTTCTTTTGGAGGCCTGAAGCCCCGGGCCGTGATGACCGCCGGCGTCATAGTCGTTAAAATATTTTTCAGCCGCAAATCCCGAGTCGGGGAGTCGAGCTCTTTCAAGTATTCGATCTCCTGCTTGCCGAATACGAGGATCCTGGATGAAACAAAGCCTTTCATATAACCCATGAGGCTCAAGCCGGGGCGATGGACTTCTGCTCGATTGATCCTGCGGGCAAGGCCCGAAGCGCCTGCGAGAAGATCTAACCCCAGGTGTTTTCCATGCTGTTCAAAGAGATGCTGCACGAGGTACATAAGTTAAGGAGCGATCTCCATCCCCTCCAAGTAGGAAGCTAGCCACTCCAAAAAAGTCGGGAATGCGCCATTGTCACCCCAAGCTTCTCGAAGAGCGGCATTTGAGACTGTGTAATCAATTCCGGAAAAATAAACATTGCCCATTTCATTTCCAGGATACCAATCTGCATAAAAACATTGAAATGAACTCAATCCTGATACTTCAAAAAAAGGAACCAGGGAACTCGGATCGATCACTGTGTCGCCTGATTTGACCACCTGAGGAGCTTTGAGCAGCATGTCCATCACCTTTCGGCGAACTCTGGGGATTTCTTGGATCTTCAAAAGATTCAATTCCGATAGTTTCCCAAACCCATTGTGAATCTTGGTAAAAGCGATCCAATCGCTAGGGAAAGCAAAATCGAGCTCGTCTTTTAATTCCTCGGCCTGTTCGTCCGATGAGGGATGAAGCCCCCTAAAAAAGCAACTGTTGTCCATGAAGCTGTAGATTAATTGCGGCTCCCAAGATTCCTTTTTTTTTGACAGGACGACTCCGACATCATCGAGAGAATTGAAGAAGTCGGAGATGGCGGCGTGAGCTATTGGGTGGAACGGAAGGCGCTTGAGCCAAAAAGAACGGGTAAAGTCCACCCGGTCTTCGGATGGGACGCGGCTCAATTCGTACCATCCGCGAGGAAACCCCGGGACCATCCGTTCGACATCGTTCCAATTTCTCTCGGGTCCTTCGCTCAAAACCAAGACCTCTTCAAAATTTGCATCTTCGTAAAAATATCGGCGAACCAGCGCATTCATTCGGACAATTTTTCACTCTGCCATAAAAAGCTATCGATCAATGCTTCAACAATCATGTGCTTCTATGTTAGCAGTTTAATTTGCGGCTATATACTTTTTTCGATTGACGAAACCTTATCCTCTCAAATCCAAAAATCCATAGATAGCCTCTAAAACGAGAATAGTTAAATATTCCTTTCCTCCCAAGGATTTTCTGCTATAATCTCTACCTTTGTGCAATTTTTCAGAACATTCCGCCTGAAAAGCTAAATCTGAGAATCAAGAGATGTACTCGCAAAAAATCACGCGTCGAGATAATTAGAAGAAGATGGCAAGTTCGAAGGTTTTGATTCTCGGCGGGGGATTCGGAGGGTTGAATGCCGCAAAGGCATTGGGCAATTCGAAATTCGACGTCTGGCTGCTCGACAAAACGAACCATCACCTTTTCCAACCGCTGCTTTATCAAGTCGCAAGCGCAGCCCTCTCTCCCGGCGATATAGCCGTTCCGATCCGCGAGATCCTCAGTCCCTATGAAAATGTGACGGTGATCATGGGCGAGGTCGTAAAAATCGATAAGGAAAACCGGCATGTCATCTTAAAAAACGGCGACCGAGTCGCTTACGAATACTTGATCGTAGCGTTGGGCGCCCGCCACTCCTATTTCGGAAACAGCCAATGGGAAGAATTCGCGCCTGGCCTGAAAACCTTGACCGACGCCTTAAGTATCCGGGAAAGGATCTTAATCTCCTTTGAGAAGGCGGAGCGGTGCGACAGCATTTCGGAAGCCAAGAAGTATCTCAATTTCGTCATCATCGGCGGAGGGCCGACCGGGGTCGAGATGGCGGGAGCCATCGCCGAAATCGCTCACGAGACCCTGCTGAAAAATTTCCGCAGAATCGACACGACCACGACTCGAATCTATCTCATCGAAGGATCGTCCAACATTCTGCCCGTCTACCCTGAAAAGCTATCGCAAAAAGCGAAAGGCTATTTGGAATATTTCGGAGTCCATGTCATTACCGGAAAGCGGGTGACCAATGTGACGCATGAAGGAGTCACGGTCGGAGACACCGTGATTCCTGCCGAAAACATCCTTTGGGCTGCCGGCAACCAGGCCTCCTCCGTACTCCAAACGCTTCATGTCCCTCTCGATAGGCAAGGGCGGGCCAATGTCGACGCCGATCTTTCCATTCCGGACCATCCCGAGATTTTCGTCATCGGTGACTCCGCTTGCGCGCTCGACAAAAAAGGAAAACCGCTTCCGGCGCTGGCTCCCGTCGCAGTGCAGCAAGGGCGCTATGTCGCGAAGATTCTCCGCAAACAACTTCCTAAAAATCAGCGACCTCCCTTCTCCTATCTCGACAAAGGGACCATGGCGACCATCGGCAAGACGAAAGCCATTGGCATGTTCGGCAAATTCCAGTTCAGCGGGCTTTTCGCCTGGTTCGCCTGGTGCTTCGTCCACATCTTGTACCTCATAGGATTCCGCAACCGGATTGTTGTTCTCATGCAATGGCTCTTTGGTTATTTTTCTCCAAGAAGAGGCGCCCGGCTCATCTACCGCATTTCCGAATCGGACGAAGAATTCCCTCATATCCATCAATAGGAAATACCGTAACCCTTTTCTGCTATGACGCCGATCGAAGACCATAGGTTTTTTTGGCGGCAGCATCCTGCGCTTCTCTTCGCCCTCACCTTATTTGTAGGCGCCGCCGCAGCTCTCTTTTGGCAAAATCCTTCGAATTGGATCTTCCCGCTCTTTTGGTGCAGCTATCTCATTTGGCTAAAAAAATGGCCGGTCCTGCTCGTTTTAGCTGCCAGCGCCGCTTATTGCCATTTTCTTACCGATCGTGCGCCACAGCCTGGCATGGCTAAAGGAATTTTTTCTATTTCCACCCTGCAGCCCCACCAGTCCCCCTTTGCAAAAGGCTCAGTCTACAAAGGAACCTTCTATGCTATAGAAGGTTCGGTCCCTTGCGACATCTATACCCACGGGCCGAAGCCTCCTCAAACAGCGAACCGCGATTATTTCGTGAGCGGCAGACTCGACCGAAGAGGCCCTTGCCAATACGCATTCAAACCCAAGGAATGGATTCCCATCGAAGGAAGTTGGAGCTTCGCAGAGTGGCGCTATGCAATGAAAGAACGGTATCGCCATTTCCTTTCTGAAACATGCTCCGATTACCCCAACGCGGCCCGATTCCTCGCAGCTCTCACGACCGGAGACGTCGACGACAGGCTTCTCAAATACGAATTCGGCCGATTGGGCCTGCAGCATCTTTTAGCGATTTCCGGTTTTCATTTCGGGATTCTGATCGCTTTTGCATCTCTAGTCCTTTCCCTATTCCTTCCTCGCTCTTGGAAACTCTTATTTCTCCTCGTAAGCCTTACCACCTATTACTTTTTTGTCGGCCCATTTCCGGCTGTCCAAAGAAGTTGGCTCACGGCGATGGCCTATTTGATGGGAAAACTCATCAACCGGCAGACTAGCGGCTTGAACCTCCTCGGCTTCGCTTTAGGGTTTGAAATCGTCTCCAACCCCTTCATCTGCTCCCATCTCGGCTTCCAATTCAGTTTCGCAAGCTGCGCCGGAATCCTCCTCTTCCATTCCCCTTTCGAGCGAAAGCTCCGCTCGATGCTGCCGAAAAGACCCTCGGATGAAACGACTTTCCTCCCCTTCTTAGCAAAACACGGCTACCTTCTTTCCAGTTTCCTTAGAAATTCCCTCGCTCTGAACCTGGCCGTGAACATAGCCATACTTCCTATTCTCCTTTTCCATTTTCACGCTTTTCCCCTGCTCAGCCTGCTCTATAACCTCTTTTTCCCCTTCTGTGTCGGCATCGCCCTTTGCGGACTCTTGGTTGCTCTTACCTTCCATCTTTTGATTCCTTCTATCGCTTCCTTCTTCTTTTCCGCGACTGCCTGCTTCACCGCCCAACTTCTCGATCTTGCCGCCTACCCTCCTTCCGCGCTCGATTACACGATTGTCGTAGCCCAGTTGCCTTCTTGGTCAATCCCTTTTTGGTTCTTCGCGCTCCTACTATTCTGTCTCAAAAATTCTTCAAGCGTGAAAACTGCGTAGAAGATCGACCGCAGGCTACGCAAGTGGATCCGTATCCATGCAATTATGGTTCAATTGCGATCGTCGAATTATAGCGGCTTTGATGGCGAAATGATCTCAAGAATTTTTGTTATACCAAATATCAGAAATAACGTTAAGTTTGGCAAGGAAGCTGCACAAATTTTTTGTCTGGAACGAGTGACCATTGCCAGCATGGCAAGGCACGAGTGAAGACGAAAAATTTGTTGCAGAGCTGACGTAGCCAAACTTAACGTTATTTCTGATATTTGGTATTATGAAGCACGATCAAAAAAAACAACTATTTCAACGGCTGTCGAAACAACACAATCCTTTTCAACCGTTATCTGGGAAGAAGGGCCTGGAAATTGTGACCAAGCAGAGCTTGCGGCAATACACCCGCTAGCAACAACGGCGCAAACCGGAAGATCTTCCATCTCCAATCGGAATGAAGGGAGTGCAAGAAGGGAATGTGGCCAGTCAGAAATGGAACGCCTAGCATATTGCGAACCAGATCCATCAAACCAACCATGGCCCAAGCGTTCATATTCGTCAGGCTCTCCAACATGTTACTGAAAGAAAAAGGGAGCATTCCTGAAATCCTGCTGTAGAGAGAAGATATCTTCTCTACCCTGTCTACTAATAAAGGCATGTTAGGCCTTAATTCTTCCGTCACATTGCACAACCTAATGATCTCGTATGCACGATGCACCGCAGTCACAATCAACATGGGCGCCGCTGTATTTAAAGCACGGAGAGTGAGATAGATATAAAATAAATTAGCTAGATCTCGGCTATAGCTGGCAATTATCTTGTCATCCGCCTGATCGCTACGCGTGGTATTTTCAAGGAGAAGGTTGATTTCACTCTTATTCTCGTTCAATAAAGGTATCAAGAAAGGCGAGAACTTGATCAGGTTCCACGCCCGACCATTCACGAAAAATGACAAAAATGGAACTGGAGCGACCGCTCCTTGAACACCAGGCACATTGCGAACCAAGTCCATAAACCCAACGACAGCCCAGATGTCTATGCTCGTCATGCTCTCTAACATCGCACTGGTGGAAACTGGCAATATCGCTTCGAATCCGCTGTAAATATTCGCCGCTTTCTCCATCCCGTCAGCCAACTGAGGCATCAGCTTCTTCAGCTCTTTCGCCGTACCGGACAATCCAGCTAGGTGATATAAGCGATGCGCCACAGCCAACCCCAACATGGGTGCAGCGCTATTTAAAGCATGACGTGCAAAAAATAGCCCCAACAAAATGGCTAAGTCTCGAACATGTCCCGCAATTGGATTCACATTTTCTTTTTCGTGCAAAATATGGGTAGGGCGTGTTTTGGCTCCCTCTCCAAAGATCTCAGGATGCCAGGTCGTAAAAGCTCGAGCGCGCTCGCCATCATTGCGTACTTCCATTGTGTCTGGCTGATTCGAATTTTGGTCTTGGGAAATAATATCCGACTGTTTCTCAGGGACTGGTTCAGAAGTTCCTTCGGAAGAATCCGGCGTTTTCCCATCATCTTCCGCGGACGGTTTTTGATCAGTCCCTGGTTGTGGTTCGATTTTCGTTGGTTTTGCAGGCCAAAATAGGCCATAGAAAAGGGCCGCAGCTCCTGCAAGGCCGCAGCCTAAAGAGATTTGCGCCCATGGAGTGCTGCGGGGAGCCCGATCCTTTTTCTCTTCAATCGACAACTGGGAAGAGGAAACTCCCAATTTCCTTGAGACTGTTTCCACTCTTATTGATAATTCTTGAAGGGTTTCCTCGAGGAGGCGGTGGACGTTTTGCAAATGCAAAGGAATTCCGCCTTGCGCTGTCCGAGCTTTTATTGCCGCCTGAAAGTCCAAAACCGCCTGGACTTGTTCTTGAAAATCAATGCTCGGATTTCCCTGTTCTGCAGACTCCACCTTTTTTTCGATCCTGCGGATATAATGGATCGCGGATAAATAACTATCGCTTGAATTTAAATTTTTAATCGGCTGCATTGGTAACATGGATCAATTCTTCTTGCTTACTTGACATTAATTATAACACAAACAAATAGCTATATCAATAATTATAAAAAATCAAAAAACAATAAGTATAATAAATAAACTTAAATTTTTTATAATTATTAAAATCCATTCAATTCAAAAAATCTCGGCCTATTCGGAAACGCAAAATTTGACGAATAGGCCAAAGTTATCGTAGAATTTCATCCTTTCTATGGCGGTCGTAGCTCAGTTGGTTAGAGCGTTGGATTGTGGATCCAAATGTCGCGGGTTCGAGCCCCGTCGATCGCCCATCTTTGAACCTATCGAAATAATTTTTCATCTACTGAGGCAATTGCAAAACTCCCGGCGCCAGAAAAATCGATGATTTTCAGCCAGTTTGCCTGGGCCGTAGGCCCTTTACCTTGTGGCCGAGCACATACTTTGAGCAAAGTAGGGCTCCGGCCACAAGGAGGCAAAATGGCTTAAAAGGGCGATTTTGTTGGTCCCGCGAGTTTTGCAATTGGCTCTACTGTTCTGTCTCAAAAATTCTTGAGGTAATTTCTGCATCAAAGCGCGTCGAATTGACGAACAGATCCTTGTTCATGTAAAATCCCGAGACCGTCTCTGACAGGAATTTCTCAATTTTTCCCATTTGGATTTTTTCATGACGCTTCTTCAATCCATGATCTTAGGAATCGTTCAAGGGCTTACCGAGTTTTTTCCAGTGAGTTCTTCCGCTCACCTTCGCATGGCCAAATGGCTTATGGGCGTCCCCGATGGCGAGCATCTTCTCTATTTCGACCTGATTTGCCATGGCGGTACGCTTCTTGCGCTCATCTTATTTATGCGCAAAGACATCCTCGCAGCGCTATGCGATCGGAAGGCGATCGGTTTCTTCGCCCTCGCCCTTTTCCCCCTCATTCCCGCTTACTTTCTCTTGAAACCCCTTCGAATCGCAGCATCCGATCCCGCCTATCTCGGTTATTTTCTGATGTTGACCGCTCTTCTCCTGTTTTTTGCCGCGAGAAAAACCGAAGTAAAAGATCGGGGTGTAAAAGTCAAAGATGTGCTATGCATTGGGATTATGCAGACGATGGCGCTTCTCCCCGGGATTTCGCGCAGCGGATCGACGATTGCGGCTGGCCGCCTTTTAGGCTGGGATTGGATCGCCGCGGCCCGCTTTTCGTTTTTATTGGCGATTCCCGCGATTCTGGGCGGACAAGTTCTCGAGACTGTGAAGCTATTCCGCGACCACGCGGCCGTTTCTTCCGTATCTTTCGGTTGCTATGCGGCCGGGTTTTGCACCTCATTTACAATTGGGATGGCTGGCGTCCGTTTCATATTCAAAATTTACGAAAAAGGAATCGTGCGCCCTTTTGCTTGGTATTGCCTTTCTGCCGGCATTTTTGCTTTGTGGGCGCTCCATGGCTAAGAGAAAACTAAAAAAAAAGCCTCTCAATCCCGATGTACAGGGTCTGATCTACCTCATCGCCGCTTTTCTCACCCTCCTCTCCCTTTATAGTTTTACCTATTTAGATCCCCATGAGAATTGGCTGGGGTTTGTTGGCTATATCGCCGCTTTGGGAGCGGAATATCTCTTCGGACTCGGATCGTATTTGATCCCTTGCTATCTGACATGGCTAGGGATCTGCTATTTGAGCAGGCAAAAATTGAATCATCTGTTGTACGACCATCTCTATTTCTTCATCCTATTGGGATCCTCTTGCTTTCTGTTGACTGCCGTTGCTGAGCGTTTTCCCGAAGCGACGGCCAGCTGGGAAGAAAAAGTCATTTCCGAAACGGTTACTGTCAGCTCTCCTTACCCCCGCACACTCGTCAGGCGCAACCTCGGCGGCATCCCGTTTTATTTTCTCTACGCCGATGTGCCGGGCATAAGCCTACAGCGAATCTTAAGCCCCGCAGGCTGCTTGCTGATCTTTTCTTGCCTTGGCCTCGTCTCTTTCTTTCTGTTGACGCGCCTCAGTTTCGGAAGAGGCGCCGCCCTTGCTTGGAAAGCGGGATGCAAAATCGTTTTTCTTTTGAACCGTGCAGTCCAATTTCTCTGGAAATACGCTGCCCAAAAAAAATCTTCGATTTCCTTGCCGCAAAAAACGGGATATTCAGGGCTTCCTGCGAGCGGCTTGAAAATCAATTTTCCCGAGGAAAAAAAGACGCCCAAGTTAGAAGAACCGAAGAAAAGGATCGCAGAGATCTTAAAACCTACGCTCAAATCTGAGACGGCTCTTCTGAAAAAAGAAATCCACCCGCTTCCCCCACCTAAAAAAGAGCCGATCCCCGTTCCGATCAAAAGTCTGATTGTTCATGCCGACAGCTCGTTCAAGCTCCCCTCGGCGAATCTTCTTTCTAGTCCTGCGAACAAGATCGATCCGCCCACTTTGAAAAAAGACCTCATGCGGCAAGCTGCAGTTCTGGAAGAAACGCTAAAAAGCTTCGGTATCGAGGCGAAAGTGGGAGAAATCAATAGCGGCCCTACGATCACTTCATTCGAAGTCCACCCTTCCATCGGTGTGAAAGTCCAAAAAATCAAAGCGCTAGAAAATGACATTGCGCTCAATATGCAGGCAAAATCGATCCGCATCGTCGCTCCGATCCCGGGCAAGGCGGCGGTAGGAGTCGAAGTGCCGGCCATCCATCCCCAAGAAGTGAATTTCAAGGAAATGCTTCTCCACTATCAAAAGGGACGCCGCGTCAATATTCCGATCCTGCTCGGTAAAGCGGTCAATGGCGACTGGGTCTTTGCCGATCTCACCCGCATGCCCCATTTGCTGATCGCCGGAGCGACCGGTTCGGGAAAATCGGTCTGCATCAACACCATCGTCATGTCGATCTTGATGAACGCTCGGCCGGACGAAACGAAACTCTTGATGATCGACCCGAAAAAAGTGGAATTGACCCAATATTCGCAACTTCCTCATATGATCGCCCCGGTCATTACCGAACCGCACGGCGCCTATGCGGCCTTGCAATGGCTCGTCAAAGAAATGCAGGTGCGCTACGAAATTTTGAAGCAACTGGGCCTGCGCAATGTCGGCGCCTTCAACAGCCGCAAAGTCAACAAAGATCTCGAATCGTCTTTGAACATTCCGATCCCGGATCAAATGCCTTTCATCGTCGCCATCGTAGACGAATTCGCCGATTTGATGATGGTCTCGAGCGCCGATATCGAAACGCCGATCGCCCGGATCGCCCAAATGGCCCGCGCCGTCGGAATCCACCTCATTCTCGCAACCCAGCGCCCATCGCGCGAAGTGATCACCGGCATCATCAAGGCGAATATTCCGACTCGCATTTCCTTCAAAGTAGCAAGCCGCGTCAACTCCCAGATCATCCTTGACGATATCGGCGCCGAAAACCTGCTCGGCAATGGCGATCTTCTGTTCCTTCCGCCCGGAACATCGCAGCTCATGCGCGCGCAAGGAGCTTTTTTAAGCGACGAAGACATCAACCAGATCGTGCAATTCCTCTCTTCGCAAGGCCCGCCCCAGTATCTCCTCCCCTCTTTCGACTCATTCCGCTCGTTGGATATCGGCGGAGACGACGATGACGAACCAAAGGGCAAAGACCCTCTCTACGACCAGGCACTCACGATGATTTTGGGATCGAAAAATGCATCGACGACTTTTTTGCAGAGAAAATTGAAGATCGGCTATGCCCGGGCGGCATCGCTCATGGATGAACTCGAAGCAAACGGGATTATCGGGCCTCAAGAAGGAGCGCGGCCAAGACGGGTAATCGCTTCTTCGCAAATGGCGCCGCTTGGAGATGAGGAAGAGGAAGATGTCGAAATACCTTAAATTCTGGGGGACCCGAGGATCCTGCGCGGTCAGCGGTCCTCAATACGCGAAATTCGGAGGCAATACCTCTTGCCTTGAAGTCCATTACGGCCAAGCGCATCTGATCATCGATGCCGGCACCGGCATCCGTCCGTTGGGCGAGGAGCTGATGCAGCGCCTCCAGCCCTTACACCTCATTTTGAGCCATACTCACTGGGATCATGTGATCGGATTTCCGTTTTTTGAGCCTCTCTATTCTCCCCTCTCCGAAATCACCATCTGGTCTCCTGCGGAAGACACGAAAAGCTGCCGTGAAATCTTCAACAACCTTCTGAGAGCCGAATTTTTTCCAGTGCAGCTCCATGAATTGCAAGCAAAACTGCATTTCTTAACAATCCAGGAAAACACTCCAATCCAAATCGAGCCTTTGACCATCCATTTCCATCGGGCTCACCATCCTTCCACCACCTACTGTTTCAAGATCCAAACTCCTCATCAGACGATCGGATACGCATCCGATAACGAGTTGTTCAAAGATTATCATGGGGATCTAGCGCATGCTCCGAAGGATTTTGGCCTGGTCGAGTTTTTTACAGGATGCGATCTTCTCATCCACGAAGCCCAATATTTTCCCGATGAATACCTCCAAAAAGTACGCTGGGGCCATTCTTCAGCCTCAAATGCGGCGGCGCTTGTCCAAAAGGCCAATATTCGCCGCTGGATGGTCGTCCATCACGATCCCAAACATACAGATGACGATCTCCACCGCCTCGCAACCCTGTCTCAGCAGCTCCTCGATGATCACAAAATCCCCTGCCGCTCCAAATGGATTGGCGACGGGCATGTCGTCTCTCTCATCTAAATGCCTAAATCTGATATGAAATTGAGAAGGCCTAATGTCGGGGACAAATTGCGTCTATTCAAGTATTTAACAAATAGGACTCTACGTTTCGATATCCTGACCATTTTCCTATTCCTCATCTCCTTTTCTTCCATAACGATCATCGCTTTTTCCTACTTAAATATGTCCAAATCGCTATTGGAATTTTCCAATGGCGTCATTGTAAGAGCCAGCGGTTCGATTAGAGAAAAAATCAATGATTTGATCGACAATGCCGAAGATAGTACAAATGAAGCTAGCGCCCTGATCTTCAATTCTAAAGATCTTTTCCTCAAAAAAGACTTACTGACTTCCTACATGATCCGATTGTTGAAAGATCAGCCGAATCTCTACGGATTATATTACGCAGTACCCGATGGAAGCATGTTGGAAGCGGTCAACCTAGGGGTTTCGCATCAGACTTATTTCATTTTCGATCCCTCGAAACCGCTGCCTCCGAACAGCGCCTTTGCGCTCCGCATACTCGACAGATCCACTCCCGATGTCATCGACACTTGGTACTACAAAGATGCGAACTTGCAAACCCTTGCAACAGAATCGAATCCCAATCCAACTTTCAATCCAGTAATCCGGCCCTGGTATCGCGGAGCTATCGAGAAGAAAGGCCAGCTTTTTTGGACTCCTATCTATCATTTCTATCATTTCGATCCTCTGGGGGAATCCGGAATCACAGTTGCTAGAGCGCGTTTCGATCCCCTGGGCAACTTGATTACAGTCATCGGCGTCGATATCACCTTAGACCTGCTTTCCCAATTCCTCACCTCAGAAAAAATCGGCAAGAACGGGAAAGCCTTTATCCTGGATCCCTCGGGCAAAGTGCTCGTTCCTCAAGACATTTCCGAATTCAGAATCAATCAAGACGTTGTTTCTACCGCATTTCAAGAGAAAGAAAAGGAAAAAAAGAGCTCCTTTCTTTTCAAGGCAGGAAATGTCCGGTACATCGGTGCGGAGTACCATTTTTCTCAGCAACAATCTTTCGATTGGATCATCATGGTCATTGTTCCGATTCAAGATTTTTTGGGTGAGCTCTTTCTCAACCAAAAGCGAATCGTCCTGATTTCCTTAGGGATCATGATTTTTGCCTCCCTATTTGTGGTGTATTTTTCCAATCGGATTTCATCTCCGATTGTCGAGTTAGCCAAAGAGACCAATAAAATCCGACATCTCGATTTTGAAAGCGAAATCAGAGTCCACTCGAATATCTATGAGATCAAACTCATGGACGAATCGCTCGCCGCAATGAGGGTCGCAATCCGTTCTTTCGGTCGCTACATCCCCAAGGAAATCGTGACTCAGCTCATCGAGAAAGGGCAAGATATCGCAATCGGAGGCGAAAAACGGGAGACAACCGTAATGTTCTCGGACATCGAAGGATTCACCTCGATTGCAGAAACATACGACACGGAAAAATTGATGGCCCTCCTTTCCGAATACTTCGATGCCCTTTCCAAAATCCTCTTGAAAAACCAGGGCAATATCGACAAATTCATTGGAGACGGCATCATGGCCATTTGGGGCGCGCCGCGCGAACTCCCATCTCAAGCTCTCCATGCTTGCAGAGCCGCTTTGGAATGCCAAGCGTACCTCTCGGATTTTAATGAAAGGCTGGAGAAGGAAGGAAAGCCTGTTTTCCGTACCCGCATCGGAATCGATATAGGAGAAACAATCGTGGGCAACGTTGGGACAGCGGAAAGAATGAACTATACCGCGATGGGAAATACCGTCAATACGGCTTCGCGTCTCCAAAGCGAGAATAAAATCTATCATACATCGATTCTCATTAGCGACAGAGTGAGGAAAAAAATCGGCGAAGAGTTTCTCGTCCGGCCACTCGATATCGTAGAGCTAAAGGGCAAAAAAGAAAAAACCATGTTTTATGAGCTCTTGAACAAGACAGATGCCGGCAAAGCCGACCTATGCGCGTTGTTTACAAAAGCCTTCGATGCATTTCAAAATCACGAGCTGAACAACGCGAAAGCCTTATTCCAGCAAATCCAGAA
>Ga0206877_10240_pt1 | contig 14956 bp, 10 predicted proteins | sample Alteio_BWOrgCont_7_FD_152623 | JGI IMG/M metagenome (GOLD analysis project Ga0206877, IMG submission 152623) | Enriched cells from forest soil in Barre Woods Harvard Forest LTER site, Petersham, Massachusetts, United States -... | ecosystem: Environmental > Terrestrial > Soil > Temperate forest >...
CGTGTCGACGGTCTGTCGGAGTGAATTTGAGAGGTTCAGAACGCGGCCGGTCAGCGGCCCCAGGTCGGACAGTTTCACCCCGTCGGGAAGGCGGATGCACAGGCGGGAACCGGGGACGTCGACGGCGGCGACTATCGCTTCGAGCGGGACGGCGGTGAGCGCGACGCCAGGGGCGTGAAGGTAGGTGCCTCCGGCGAAATAGGCGCGGGTCGGGCGGCCGGCGGGGTCGTAGGTGATTTCGGAGATTTGGGCGTCGGTTGAGATGGCGTTGGTGTTTGGCTGGGGGTGGGGGTCGACGGAGTCCGAAAGCGCGTTGGGGGCAACTCGCTCCACCTTCAGACTCACGACGTCGCGGGCGCCGTCGGTCCGTGTGATGGTGATTGTCGATCCGGTGGAATCGTCTTCGCGGTGGACGGCGGCGATAAAGGGGGTGGTGGCGAAGGGCTCGAGGACTGCCACGAAGCGGCTGTGGAAGCGGGACGCTTCGGAAGCGACATGGACGTCGCTTCTGCTTTGGGCGACGCGGCGGGCGATGAGGTATTTGACCCGCTCTGGGAACTTCACCGGCGAGACGCGGGCGTCGGCGAGGATGAGTTCCTGGCCGGGTTGGGGCAGCACGCGCAGGCGGATCCGGGCGTTAGGATCCTTGTCGTGGATGTACTCGGCGACGAAGGTGTCCGGGCCCGACGTCAACCGCTGCACGTGGGTGAGGTGCTGGAAGCCGGAGCCGGTGTAATTGAGATAGCTGCCCCTGAAGCCGGGCGCGCCCCGGACGGGATCGTCATACAGCGCCCCCACGGGTACGTCCGGGCCGGCCAGCGTCCCGGGCTCGGGGGCGCTCCAGGCGCCCCCCAATGCCTTAAAGTCCCCGGTGGGGCCGTGCAGGCTGTAGTCGTGCTCCCGGCCGCCGGCGACGTCGAAGAAATCGACGACGTAGCCGTCGTCCTTCGCGCCGGGGGTGCGGGGGGCGTCGACCATGACCAGGGTGCGGCGGTAGGTGCTCGCCTGCGGGTAGGTGCCGGGGGCGTCCACGACCAGCGTGCGGGCAAACGGACCATCGGCGAAGAGCAGCAGCCGTCCGGCGGGATTGGACTGCTGCTGGCGGGCGTCGACCGTGACCGTGTTGTGGGCGATGGTGGCCTTCGACCAAGTATAGATGCCGGGATTGAATTCATTGGCTCCATCGGGATAGCCCAGCGACGGGGTCATGGCCTGCCCATTGGCAAAGAGATCGAAGGACAGCCGGTCGTGGTGGTAATGCGCGACGTGCAAGCCGTAGAAGATCCCGACGGAGCGGGTGTCCTCCGGGTTGTTGAGCAATGCATAGCCATACCCGCTGAAATCGCGGGAGGGCTGCGGCGGGACGACCCGGCCGTCCGTGCGCCGGGCGGTCGCCGCCAGCGGAGGGGAGAAAAGGGCATCGTAGTTGCTGAAACTGCCCGCCCCCGCCGCGCCGATATTTGTCAGGAAGGCGGCGTAACGGGGATCACCGAAGAGGTCCAGGCCCCGCCGATAGGTCGCGGTGTCGGCGCTCAGGACGGGCATATACCGGGTGGTGGTATCGCCGAGGGCCGGCGTGTGTTGGCCGACCGTGATAAAATCGAGGGGCGCGTCGAACATCCGCTTCAACCGCGGCATTGCCGGGAAATCGTATCCGAGCAGGCCCAGCAGGTTCGCCGACCGGGAAAAGACGCGGGTCCAGACGAAATTGTAATCCGGGGACTCATGCGCGTTGCCGTCGCGGTAAACGAGATTGTAGAGACCATAGTCGAGGCCAATCCGCAGCATATGACCCTCCGGCCGGTGGAGGACCTCCGCGACATAACGGGCGTTGTCGCCGTGCTGCCGGACCACCGCGAGCTCGAGCAGGGCGGTTTGGTGGGTGCCATAGTTGCCCCGCATCTTGTCCGCAAAGTAGGCGTCGATGGCCTCCTCGAGGTAGTTCGCCTCGATGCAGGCCCGGATCTGCTGTCCGCTTTGATGATAAAACTCCTGGAGGTCGGTATCGGTGTCGATCGTCTCCCAGATATTGTCATAGGCCTCGGACAGCTCCGGAGCGACCAGGTAGGACTCCCAGATCAGATTCGCGATTTTGCCGGGGTAGCGGGTGCCCTGCGTGCCCATCAGCAGGCCAAAGTCCGACTGCTGCTCATAGTTCATGTTCGGGTACACTTCGGCGACCCGGTGAAGGAGAACGGCCGCCTTGTGGGCGTAAGCCCGGTCGCCGGTGAGAATATAGGCCCGGCTGAGAAACAGGATCGCGGTGCAGATCGAGCGGGAGTCGGGGTCCAGCCCCTGCCAGATCACGCGATTCGCGTAGGCGACGAACCAATAACGATTGCCGTCAGGCCCCACCCAACCCCAGCCGTCGTCCACGATCTTTCCGACCAGCTTGCTCTTGTCTTTGAAGCCGCTGCGGTAGTACGCGCCAAAATCGTTGTCGGGGTAGGTCTCCCCGCCGATGGGACACTTGACCTGGAAGGGGTGCTTGGGGTCGACGATCCAGGGGTAAGTCGAGCCGCCATTGATCTCGAAGATCGACTTGCCGTGCACCGGGCAGCCGGCGTCGCACACATTGACGGCCCGGGGGATGTCGGCGGTGGTGACCAGGTCGTGCAGCGACTGGTCGCTCCAGTCCTTCCAGTAGTCCGCCTCCTTGATGATGTGATCGGCCACGGCCTTGGCCGGCGCAAAATGGGCGACATTGGCGCGGGCGGCGGCGATCTGGGCGTCGGTGTGAAGCGTCCGCGCCGATTTGAGGGGAAACTGCGGCGTCCTCACCTTGGGTGGCAGCACGGTGTCATGCGGGAGCGGCGGCTCGACCGGGCCGTCGGGGAACCAGGGGTCCCGGGCCTGCACCGCGGCCGCGGTGAAAAGGGCAGCGGCAATGGCAAGGGAGCGAAGATTGAAGTGCGGCATGAAGGGGCAAGGTGACGGGGACGGGGCGCGGGCGGCAAGGCCAGATAATGGGGGGGGATCCGCTCAATTTAATCGGGAAGGCCGACTTCGCGGCCCGTGATGGCCAAGACCCGATCTCGCCGCCAAGACCGGTCGCCAATAATGCAGCCGTCAGTAACTGACGGCCAGATTTGGCGGCCACGGAGGCGGCGAAAAGGCCATCAAGGGCCGCGAAGTCGGCCTTCCCGATCAAATTGAGCTGCTGATTGAAATTTAATTGGCGGCGGCTACGCCGCGGCATCAGTGGGATGGGCTCATCGGACGTGACCAATACCCCCTGGCGTTTATATTTTAATGTTATTTTTATACTCCTAACATATTACTATGATTTTGGTTACGAAATACTTACAAAGACCGCTCCCTATTCAGTGAAAATTCCTTCGGGAAGTATAAACAATCCAAACTAATCGAATCACCTGTCTCCTATATAAAGCATCTTCATCGTTGACATTACGAGACAGATGGAAAATAGAATCCAGCCCGGGCGCCCAATATTCAAAAACAGATTTTGTATTATTTAAAGCCCCATGCGCTCCGGCGAGAAATCACTCCCACCAGGATCGGTTGCGAATTTTTTACCCCACCAAAATGAATTCAAAAATCCACGGATCCTGTTCTCGCGAGCCGAGCGTCAATTCGGCCATCGTCGGTCTTCTTGCAAACCGCATAAGGCCAACTCTCTCGTCTTTCCTCAGCATTGCAGCCATCATTCTGATGGGCGCGCTGCCCACCGTTGCCCTCGGACAAATGTACATTGGAAGCAACTACGGACCAATTGGGGAATACGATCCAGCGACCGGAACAACAATCAATGCGACTCTCATATCGGGAATTTCTCCGGGCGGCATGGCATTTTATGACGGCGAATTGTTTATCACAAACAGCTCGGCCAATACGGTCGGCGTTTACAACGCCAGCACGGGCGCGGTGGTAAATGCCGCACTGGTCTCGGGGAGCGGTTTGAACTATCCTCAATTTCTCAAGGTATACGGCGGCAATTTATATGTCGTAAGTTCCGGGGCGGGCGGCCCTAACACCGGAACGATCGGCGTGTACAACGCTACCACTGGGGCGCCTGTGAATGCCGCGCTGGTTTCGGGTTTGAACTCCCCTCGAGGCATTACGGCGTTTGGCGGGAATCTTTATGTTACGATCAGTGACGTTAACAACAATGGGTGGATCGCCGAGTATAATGCCACCACCGGGGCACTGGTGAACGCCACGCTAGTATCGGGTCTGAATACCCCTGGAGGGCTCGCGGAATACGGCGGGAATCTTTATGTTGTTAATACGAACAGCGGAACGATTGGCGAATACAACGCCATCACCGGAGCGGTGGTAAACACAACGCTTGTTTCGGGATTGATGTATCCGGTGGATATCGCGGTGACCCGGGGAAATTTATACGTCACGATCCTCAACGGCTCCAGTTCCGGCAACACTCCCACCGGAATGGTTGGCGAATACGACGCTACCACGGGTGCGGTGGTGAACACCGCGCTGATCTCGGGATTGACTATCCCAGTTGCCATTGCGTTCGGTTCGTTGGCCGGCCCACCGGGAGTCCCAGGACCTCAGGGACCGGCCGGCCCCGCTGGAGCGACGGGGGCAACGGGCCCGATAGGTCCCACGGGATCCACCGGCGCTACTGGGCCTGCCGGCGCGATGGGAGTCGCAGGTCCCAGCGGCCCGCAAGGTCCTGCAGGTCCTGCCGGAGCGACGGGCACACCAGGTCCTGCGGGACCGGCTGGTGCAGCTGGCGCGACGGGTCCGCAGGGGCCGCAGGGTATCGCAGGGCCTGCAGGTCCGGCAGCCCCCATCGGGATACTTCCGATCATAAACGTGACGACCAATGTCACTTTGACGGCAAATAATACCGTCATCTTAATCGATACGACCAGAAGTGATGTGACGGTTACACTTCCCAATGCGGCGACGAACACAGGACGATATTACATAATCAAATGCATTGCGAACGGACACAACTCGACATGCAGGCCTCAGTTCGGACAACAGTGCGATGGCGCTTCACAAATAAATCTAAGCGGCGCCGGGAGTTCGGACACCGTCATTTCTAATGGCACCTCTTGGATATCGATAAGTTACACCGGCGCAATTAGTTGGCAATTTTGACAGCCCTCATGGCCGATCGGCAGGGTCGGGCCATTGAAAATCCCAATCAGCCTGATCGACACGGAGATGCGTTCTCGCGAAGCGGGAGCGCGTCAGCCTCTCTTGCTTGCTCAATTTGATCGGGAAGGCTCCCGCAGCGGCCCTTGATGGCCTCCTCGGCGCCTCTGTGGCCGCCAAATCTGGCGGGCAGTTACTGCCCGCTGCCTTTGGCGACGGTCTTGGCGGCGAGATTGGGTCTTGGCCATCACCGGCCGCAAAGGGAGCCTTCCCGATCAAATTGAGCGGCTATTTCGGAGAAGCGTTCCCGAATCGGGAACGCTTCGGACGCGACCGGGAGATCGCGTCTACCTCTAATGCCGGCGCGTCGTCCCGACGCGCTGTTATTCGGCTCTGAGGGCGACCAGGGGGTCGACTTTGGTGGCGCGGCGGGCGGGGATCCAGCAGGCCAGGAAGCCGACGGCGGCGAGCACGCCGGTGATGGTGCAGAGGGTCATGGGGTCGTAGGCGCTCAGGTTGTAGAGCATCGAACCAAAGAGGCGGGCGGTCGCGAGCGCGGTGGCGATGCCGATCAGGAGGCCGAAAATCACCATCCGGCCGGCGCTGAGCAAAACCAATTTGATCACGTCCTTCGGCTGGGCGCCGAGCGCCATGCGGATGCCGATCTCGCTCGTCCGCTGGGCCACGTTGAATGCCTTCACGCCGTAGATGCCGACCGCGGCCAGAAGCAGGGCGACCGAGGAAAAGACGATCGAGAGGTCCATCGAAAACCGGCGCAAGCCGACCAAACCGCTACCCGTGTCGTTCTGCTCCCAGAGCATGCTGATGGCGACATCCTTGTCCACGGCATGCACCGCTTCGCAGACGGCGTGGATATCGAGCGCCTTGCCCGCGGCGGGACGCACATAAAGATTCAACGATCCATACGGGGCCTGGTCGAAAGGAAGATAGAGCTGGGGGCGAATGATCGGGGTCCCGGGCGTTATGGTCTGGTCCTTGATGCTCCCGATGACGCCCACGATCTCCCTCCAGATGGGAGGATCCGACGGCTTATGGACTTTGCCATGCTCGTAGGCATTCCCCAGCGGAATCTTGATGCGCTGCCCGATCGGATCCGCGTTGGGAAAATAATGCCGCGCCAGATCCTCGTTGATGATCATGACCGGCGCCTTGCCGGCGGCGTCCTGCAAATTAAAGAACCGCCCGCGCAGCAGCGGAATATTCAGCGTCCTGAAGTAGTCGGGCGACACCGACGTCCCGAACGCGTTGGGCAGCGCATTGGACGGAGGCGCCGGCTGGCCCGCGATGACGAAGTCCGCCCCTCCCCCATCGGTGAGATAACGGCTGGTCAGGCTCACCCCGCTGATGCCGGGAAGGCGGTTGAGCCGCCCGAGCGCCTGATCGACAAAGTTGATCCAGCCATGGCTCTCCGGGTACTTGCGCTGGGACAAAAGGACCGGCGTGTAATAGAGACCCTGGCGGGTGTAGCCGTAGTCGATCTTCTGATATTGCTGGAAGCTGCGGATAAGCAGTCCGGCGCTGAAGAGCAGGAGGAGCGCGAGCGCGACCTCTCCCATGACGAGCAGGTTGCGCAGCCGCATCCCGGTCCGCCCCGCGCTGGTTCCCCTCCCCCCGTCCTTCAGGACCTCGTTGAGATTCACCCGGCTGATCTGAAATGCCGGAAAAAGGCCGAAGCCGAAACCGGTGACGAGCACCAAAGCGCAGCTGAAGGCCAGGGCATGTCCGTCGACCCGCATCTCGGCAAGCCGCGGCAGGTCGACCGGCGCGATCTCGATCACCAGCTTGACGCCCCACTCCGCGATCATCACCCCGAGAGTGCCGCCGAGCCCCGCCAGGAGCAGGCTTTCGCACAGGAATTGCCGCACGATCTGGCCGCGGGTGGCGCCGAGCGCGGTGCGCACGACGACCTCCTTCTGGCGGGTCGTGGCCCGCGCGAGCAGGAGGTTGGCGATATTGACGCAGGCGATCAGCAGCAAGGCCCCCACCGCCCCGAGCAGGGTGAACAGAAGCGGCCGGGCGTAGGCCACGGTGTCATCCACCAGCGATACCGCGGTGGTCACCCAGCCGGCGTTGGTTACAGGATATTGCTTGGAGAGCCACTCGCCCATGAGGCGCAGCTCCGTGTCGGCTTGGGCGACCGAGACCCCCTCCTTCAGCCGGCCGATGAAGACCACATAATGCCAGTCGCGAATCAGGCGCTCGGTCGGGAGCATATTGAACGGCGCGTAGATCGCGGGATCGGGAAAATCCGCCTGAAAGTCCGCCGGCATCACCCCAATGATCGTGGTCGGTCGGTCGTCCATGATGATCGTCTCGCCGATCACGCCAGGGTTGGCGCCGAATTCGCTCAGCCAGAGACGGTGGCTGAGGATCGCGACGTCGCCCTTGCCGAGAGCCATCTCCTCAGGTCGGAAGTCGCGCCCTAGCATCGGGTGCACGCCCAGGGTGGAAAAGAAATCGGCCGTCACCTGCTCGGAGTGGGCGCGCACCGGATCGGCCCCTTTCACGATCAGGTTGTGGGTCCAATAGTAGGCCGCGGCGAATTTCGCGAAGGAGCTGACCTGCGGCTGATAGTCGAAGAAATCCGCCGGGGACACGCCGGCCCGGTAGTTATTCGAAGGGTTCAATTCGCGGACCATCACCAGCCGGTCGGGGCGGGGGTAGGAAAACGGCCGCAGGACGGTGGTGTGGACCACGCTGAAGACGGCCGTGCAAGCGGCGATGCCGAGGGCGAGCGTGAGCACGGCGGTCGCGGTGAAGCCGGGGCTTTTCCGCAGCATGCGCGTGCCGTAAGCGGCGTCCCGGACCAGGTGCCCGAGCCAGACGCCGCCGCGCTGGGCGCGGACCTTCTCCTTGAGCTGGTCGACCCCGCCGAAGCTGCGCAACGCGGCGTAGTGCGCCTCCTCCGGGGACATTCCGGCCGCGAGGTTCTTCTCGGTGCGAAACTCGAGGTGCGCCCGCATCTCCGCATCCATCTCGGCGTCGAGCCTGGCGCCGGCGAACCAGGCGCCGAACTTGCTACGGATTTTTCGAGGCCACTTCATGGGGTGAGGAAGATAAGCAGGCTGAGCCTAGACAATCTAGGTTAGCGGAGGTGTAGCCTAGATAGTCAAGGGTAAATTGGGGATGTAATGCCGCGGCATCGGTGAGTTGTTCGTGACGTGGGGCGAGAACCTCCCTTTCATGGGCGAATGGCCCGGAGGAGAGCCGCCAAGATCTGGATCGCCGCACTATTCGCGGGGATCGCGCTGTTTTATTTGCCGGGGTGCATGACCGTCAACCGAGCTCCGAGCGAAACCGTCCTGGCGGCGGATCGCGTCGATCTTCCCACGGATCATGATAATTATGGGTTCTTATACATTGACGTTCGAATCAACGGCGCCGGGCCTTTTCGACTGCTAGTGGACACCGGCAGTGAAGGCCTGCTCCTCAATGGTGACGCGGCGAAGGCCGCGGGGCTGACCTCCCGGGGGGATTTTATGATTTACGGCTCCATGGCCAGCGTGCGGGGCAAGATTGCCCGCGTGGACCGCTTTGAATCCGGTGGCCTGACCCTGCGGGATATGGATGCCGCTTTTTTGGACTCGAACGTTATTTTTCCGAATATGACCGGCATCGACGGAATTGCGGGAATGCCGCTGTTTCGGGATGTCGTGCTGGTGATGGATTTCCCAAGCCATCAGGTCAGCGCCGTTCGACCGGGTGCCGAGGCCTATTCCCTGAAGTCAGGGGTGCCCTACTCCGGTGCTTTTCGCCCGATCGTGACAATTGAGGTCTGTGGCCGGCCGGTGCCGGCCATGTTCGATACGGGAAGCGGCTTTGGGTTGATTGTTCCGGATCTCAATGACTATCCGCTGGCGCACCCGCTCGTGATGGATGAAGGACTGGGTGGCTTTGGGTTTGGCTCCGTGGCCGGAGACCGGGGAGGAAATTCGCAATTGGCCGGCGTGGTCCGATTGGGTCCGGTCACCTGGACCAACCCGCCGCTCCGCCAGCAGGCGCATGGCCGGCCGGGCAATGTGGGCGTCGGCGTGCTCGACCGAGGGAAGGTCGCATTCGACCAGCATGCGCACCTTATTTACTTTCTAGGTCCGACGTTCGATCGCGAATGGCCGAAGGAGCAAGCTCCCGACCTTCGCTTTCGAGCGGGATTTCTCGCCAATGTCCAAGGCACCGCGCTCCGCCTAGTCGAAGTCGATGCCGGCGGGGCGTTTGACCGGGCCGGTCTGCGCAGCGGGGACGTCATTCTCACCGTCGATGGGATGGCAGCGGTGGACTTCCAATCCAGGAGCGGTTGGGAAGATGCGAAGCGACGAAAACTGCGCGTGGCGCGGGGTGGGACGATGTTTGAAACGGTCGCGGCATTCGGACCTTAACGGGAGCGCAGTTGTTATTATAGGAGCATGATACCAAACCCCAAACTTGACGGTACAGGATTCACAGGCAAAATTCTTGGCATGATCCGGAGAATCTTCGGCAGCGCGATACGCGACACCATGGCGGACGTGCTCCGGGAGCCGCTGGGCAAGATTGCTGGAGAACTCGGCGAACTGAAAGCGGGTCAGACGCGCCTTGAGAGCCGGCTGGACGATACCAATCAGCGAATTACGGAGCAGGGAATACGGCTCGACGGTCGCATCAATGAACTTGGCGCTCGGCTCGATACGCGCATTGATGCCCTGGGAGCGCAGCTCCACGGTCGCATGGACGAACTCAGCGCGCGCTTCGACGCTCGCAGCGATGGACTGGACAAGAAGATCGGAGACCTGGCCGCCCAGCAAAGCCGCATGGTCGAAAAAATTGCCGACCTGGGCGGCGAAGTCGCCGCCTTGAAACGCGACCAAAAGTCGGCAGATGTCGTGGAGCGCCGACTGACCCGCATCGAAGACCGCGTTTTCGCCCGTGCTGGATAGAAGAACCCGAAGTGGTCAGCACGCGTATTGCGATGCCATGCAAGTAACGCAGGTGCCCGGGCTAATAGTGGAAAACTGGGAAACGCACGCGACAAGCTGCGCCGCCCCACATTTGGAAAACGGCAGCCGTGAACTTGCTATAATCCATCGCATGCTCCTAAAAAGTATGGCCATTGGATTAACTGCACGCCTTGACAGCGAGCTCGATGTATATACGGTATATACCATGACCCCTGTGACAGCTAAGGTCTTCCTCTCCGGCAATTCGCAAGCGGTTCGCATTCCCAAGGCGTTTCGCATCGCTTCGGATACCGTCGTCCTCATCAAGATGCCGGACGGCTTTCTGGTTAGGGACGAAAGGGCTCATGCGCGGCGGCTCAAGGCCTTTGCGGCCCTCGCCGGAAGCTGCCCCGGTTTCCCGGAAATACCCGCGAACCTGGCCCCTAACATCAAGCGCAATTGGGAATGATCTATTTGCCGGACACCAATGCCTTTTCCGCCTACCTGGGCGGCCGGTCCAAGCCGCTGGCAGATCGGATGACGTCCGCTTTCGCAGCGGGGGAGCTGCGGCTATCGGTGATGGTCATGTCGGAGCTAGAATTCGGAGCGGAAAAAGCACGCACGGCGCTCGGCGAGACCAAGTTTGCCCGCCGCGTCGCCGATCTCCACCGGCAGATCGACGTGGAGGGCATCGGGGCGGAGTTTCCACATTTTTACGCAAAGGTGAGAACAAGCCTTGAGGCGGCAGGGCGGAAGATCGGCGACCGGGACACAGTCATCGCCGCGCACGCCCTGTCCCTCGGCGCGGTCATGGTTACAGCCAACCTGGACGAGTTCTCCCGGGTGCCCGGGCTAACGGTGGAAAACTGGGAAACGTAGAAAATGAAACTGGAAACCAAAAGGCTCATTCTGAGGGAGTGGAAGAGATCCGATGTCGGGGACCTGGTCGAAGGGCTCAATCATCTCGGTGTTTCACGGTGGCTGGCCTTTGTCCCCCACCCTTACACGACGAAAGATGCTGAAAAGTGGATCGAGCACTGTGTCGCGAATGCCAGGAAGGGGAAAGATCGAGCTTCGTACGAATTTGCGATCGAACTCAAGTCCGAGAGAAAAGTGATCGGGGGAGTAAATCTGGATCGAATCAGCCGGGTGCACGGGACGGCCGGAGGGGGAGTCTGGCTGAACAAAAAATTTCAGGGAAGGGGTTATGGAACGGAAGCCTTTGGGGAGAGAATAAGATTCGCGTTCGAGGAACTGAAGTTAAGGAGGCTCGAAAATGGATTTTTCAAAGGGAATCCAGCCTCACTCAAGATGCAGATCCGATTCGGGTACAAGATTGAGGGGGTGAAAAGGAAAGCGTATCGATGCCTGGCGGATGGGAAACTTAAGGATGAGTGCATCACGGGGCTGTTGCGGAATGAATGGATGAAAACGGCCGCAAAAAACCTGCGGCCAAAGCCTTCTCCGAGCGGGGCGGCGCATCGTTTTGTAACATAGCCGAATTTTTATGGCAGCAGCTCCCAAATCAGCCAACGCGGGTTTGGAGATCGTTACCCGGTAGTCCATTGGCGCAGTTGGCGGCGCGCCTCTTCAATGGGCACGCCTCCTTCGGTCGCCAGGGATCGTAATCCTTCATCGATTGCCGCAAGCATTTCCGGAGTTTCCTCCGCAGTCTCATCGAGCCAATGTCGCAGCAACTGCTGCTCTCTAGGATCGAGATGCCGAATCGCTTCTTGGATCTCAGCAAGCTTGGTCACGGTTGAACCATATTCAGGGCTGCCTGGCGGACAACCGTAAAATGCGGTTGGAGTTTTCCGACCGCAAAGGGGCAGGCCGCGGGACGGCCATAAAACCAATCCGGCTGCACTTGCTATAATTAGGATGCTGGAGGACGCCGTCTACCGGAATCAAAAAATAGCTTGCTGACCTTGAAATCGTGAGTACATATTCAAAGTTAGATTTCGACTGGGACTCTGCCAAGAGCACAAGCAACGAAGTGAAGCACGGCCTCAGCCTTGCCGCAGCTTCGGCGCTCTGGGCCGGCCCAGTTGTTGTTCTGCCCTCGAAGCGTCCCGGCGAGTTGCGGCATCTCGCCATTGGTCTGATCGAAGGTCGTCACTGGACGGTGGTCTACGCGCCTCGCGGCGATAGACTCCGGCTCATCTCCGCACGCCGCTCCCGCGAAAATGAAAAGGTACTCTTCCAACAGCTCCTCGGCTAAGACCAACACAACCGCCGCAAACCTCGAAGTCCGCTTCGATGCCGGTAAGGATGTGCTCGACTACTTCGATGCTTCCCGGGCCTTGGTCACCCACGGTGGCGCTCGACCCGGCGCTGGCCGAAAGCCTGCCGGTAAATTGCGCAAGACCGTGAAGCTCTCGCCCGCGGCCATACGCCGTTTTCAAGCCTATGCCCGGCGCAAGAAGCTGCCCAACTTCTCCGCAACGCTTGAGGCTGTGTCGTCCGGGCTGTGATAGACGATTCGATGACTGCCCGTAATTGGATCCTGGCCGCAGCGTCGATCGTCGTGCTCCTGGCCGTTTTGCTTGTCCATTCCAATGTCCATTCGGCCTCGAGCAAGCTTCCCGGCCCACACTGGCCAATTGATAACAGTTCTCCTTCAGCAATTGAAGCGGATCTAAAGAAGGGCGTATTGAGGCCGACGTTTGCCGACCTGGCGTACGCCGATGACTCTCCCTTTGAGAAACTCGACCTTTATTTGCCCAAGCAAAGAAATAGTCTGGCACCTTTGGTCATCTGGATTCACGGCGGCGCGTTTCACGCTGGCGACAAACGATCGATGCCGCGGCGAAACTTTGGTCCGCCGCCCCTACTTGCCGGGACCATGCAGCCCTATCAGGAGCAAGTACCGGATGCCATCGGACTCATTGCGAAGGGCTATGCAGTCGTCAGCCTAAATTATCGGCTTGCGAGCGAAGAAACGGACGAAGCCAGGACAGCAGGATTTCAGGACGGCAAGTCTGCAGTGCGTTTTCTTCGCGCGAATGCCAGCAAATATAATCTCGACCCCAGTAAGTTCGCCGTTTGGGGCAATTCTGCCGGGGGATACATCGCGGCGATCCTCGGAGTGACCGGCGACCAGATGACTATCTTTGACAATCCGACTTCGCCTGATGCACGTGTCTCGAATGCTGTCCAGGCTGTCGTGGTTTGGTTTGGCACGATTGACGGCATTTTCTTTCCTCCTGATATCCGAACGGTTCATTACATCCCAATGGCGAAAGTATTGCCGCCATTTTTGATTGCTCACGGGGATACCGATCAAAGGGTGCCCGTGGAGTCGGCAAGGAAACTGAACGCAGCTCTGCTTTCGGCTGGCGCAAGTTCAACCCTCACCATTCTGCACGGAGCCGGTCACTCGGACCCCGCATTTATGGCAACTCAGATGATCCCGACGTTCGCGTTTCTAGATAAGGTATTGGGCCGACAGGGCGACCCGCACTGAATTCAAAGGCCTAATTGGGCAAATTGAGACGTCCGAAGCGATCCCGCAGCGGGATCGCTTCGGACGCGGCCTGGATCCGTCTTCTCCCGCCAAGGCGTGATACGCCGGACAAGGATCGCATCTACGCGGAGCGCGTCAGCGCCTCTCGTGCTTGCTCAATTTGATCGGGAAGCCCCTCCTGCTTTGCGGGACCCTTGATGGCCTCTTCGCCGTCTCCGTGGCCGCCAAATCTGGCGGTCAGTTACTGACCGCTGCCTTTGGCGGACTGCCTTGACGGCGAGGTTGGGTCTTGGCCATCACCGGTCCCGCAAAGCGGGAGGGGCTTCCCGATCAAATTGAGCGGGCTGATTAGATCTCGTCCAGCGGCGGCTGCGCCGCGGCATCGAGGAGGCGGATTGGGGACAACCCGCCCCACCTTAGTCAGACAAATTGAGACGGGGATGCGGTCCCGATGCGGGACCGCTTCCGGACGCGACCGGGATCCGTCTTCTCCCGCCAAGGCGTGATACGCCGGACAAGGATCGCGTCTACTTCTAAGGCCGGCGCGTCGTCGCGACGCGCTCTGTTTACGGGGCCTCGTAGACTTCGATCAGGCCTATCCCTGTGGTGCTGGCTACGCCGGAGAGGATGGTGGTGTAGCCGCCGGGGGGGAGAGTGACTAGGATTGCGGCGTCGTTGGAGCCGGCCACCAGGGGGAAGGCGCCGACGGTGGCCATGATCGCGGCGGTGGCGGGCTGGACGATGGCCACCACCGTCGAGTTGCCGGTGCTCGGGGGCGTGCTCCAGCCAGAGTTGGTGGCGATCACATTGCCCTGGCCGTCGTAGAGGGTCAGCAGGGGGGCGGCCAGGACTCCGGTCAGATTGAAGGGAGCCTGCGCCAGTCTCGGGCCGACGCCGCGGAGGAGGACAGTCTCGGAGGTGCTGCCGGTGATGTTGAAGCCGGCGATCAGGACGTTGTTCCCCGTCCCCACCCCGGCCCGCGCGGAAATATTGACCAGGCGCGCCGAAGGCGTCCCGGAGTCCGCGTCGTAGATCTCGGCCATGGCCACGCCGGAGGAACTGCTGCCCGCGCCGCCCACCTCAAAGGTGAAGTTGCTCGCCGGCAGCGCCGCATCGATCGCCGAATCCAGGGAGTTGGGCGTCAGCGGGAAGGCGCCCAGGCTGTTCATGATCGTCGCCGTCGTGTCGGTGATCACCGCGCTGACCGGCGAATTGCCCAGGACCGGGGCGGTGTTCCAGCCGTTGTTGGATGCGATCAGTTCCGGGCCCGACTCGGGAGAAGCGCCGTTGTCGTAGAGCGACAATTGGGCGTTGAGCAGGGGATTGGTGATGAGGTTGGAGGTGCTGACGATGCCCGGGCCAATGCCGCGCAGGAGCAGATTCTTGGTGCCCGAGCCGCCGATGCCGAAGCCGGCGATGAGGATGTTCGAGCCGCTGTTCACGAAGGCCCGGGCCGAGAGGTTGGTCA
>Ga0206877_10205_pt1 | contig 14867 bp, 17 predicted proteins | sample Alteio_BWOrgCont_7_FD_152623 | JGI IMG/M metagenome (GOLD analysis project Ga0206877, IMG submission 152623) | Enriched cells from forest soil in Barre Woods Harvard Forest LTER site, Petersham, Massachusetts, United States -... | ecosystem: Environmental > Terrestrial > Soil > Temperate forest >...
TCGACCGTTCGGCCGTCCCGAACTCTCAGGGGTGCTGACGCTTGAGTTTTCGCTCCCGCAAGAGCAGAACCGCTTGCCCGCGGAGGTGAGGCGCATCTTCCCCTCGAGCGACTATCTGCCTGAAAACCTGCTTCGCTTTTATGTGTGCTTCTCCAATCCGATGCAGCGCGGTTATGTCGAGGCCGAGATATCGCTTCTCGGCCCCGACGGGGAACGAGCAGCTGACGTGCTTTATCGTGCTCCAATCGAACTCCGGGACAGGAGCATGCAGCAATTAACGATACTGCTCGATCCTGGCCGGCTTAAGCGCGGGGTCGGTCCTAACCGCCAACTGGGGCCGCCGCTCGAGGTTGGCCAGGGGTACACGCTGGCGGTAGGTTCCGGGATGGTGGACTTATCCGGCCGTCGATTACGTGAGAGTTTCTACAAGCGCTTCCGTGTCATAGAGGCCGTCCGGAAACACATCGCTGTCGAGCACTGGAAGATCGTGCCTCCCGCCACCAAAAGTCGCCAGCCCCTGGTGCTTATGTTTCCAGGACCACTGGACTGGGCGCTGCTTTCGCAGACGATCACCATCGTATCGACGGATGAGCAATCGGTTGATGGCCAGATCGTTATCGATCAGGGCGAAACACGATGGAGCTTTACGCCAGCGTTGCCTTGGTCCACGGGCGCCTACCACGTTCGTGTTGCATCGAGTCTCGAAGATGTTTGCGGCAACAGCCTCATAGCGGCGTTCGACAGGCCTTTGCGATCGGGCCGGGATCTGGCACATGAGGTCGCAAGTCGCTCCATTCCCTTTCAGTTGGTATGAGGGGTCAAGCAAGCGATCGGCAAACTTCACAAGTGCCGAACAATAGAGAGCACATGGCCCGCACGGCACCTGGGAAGATAGATGCCGCCGTGGTTGGGTTCATACACATATTGGGAGGCCACTTGCATCACGAGCACCACGCAGATTGTGAACCATGGCGATCATGGCGTGTTGAGTTACGCGCCGTCGTTTTGGTCCGACACGGTCTTTCCATCATCCCATATTTGGAAATCTAATTTCCGGCATTGTCGGCTAATGGGCAAATGGCCTGTGGGATAACCTAGCAGCTAATAACTGGCGCCCGTTTTCTGGAGCGCCTGCGCAGGCCAATAACTCTTGCAATTCAGTAGTACCATGATCGCCCAAGACGATACCGGAATCAGAGGCACGCTCGCGGCGTATAATGACGCTCTGAATGGCGGCAAGACGGCCGCAGTGCTTGCGCTCTATACGGACGACGGCGTTTTCATGCCGCCATACAGTCAGTCCGCGATAGGCAAGGGTGCTGTCGAAAAAGCCTACGATGCCGTTTTCACAGAACTCAAATTCCGTGTGACGTTCACTATCGCGGAATTGGTTGTGATGGCTCCTGACTGGGCGTACGTCCGCACGAATTCGGCAGGAACAACAGAACATCACTCAACAGGCAAGACGACCGCGGAAGCGAACCAAGAACTCTTCATCTTCAAAAAGGGAGATGATGGCAAATGGCGCATCGCCCGATACAGCTTTTCGCCAACAAGCGCTCCCGAGGGGTAGGTTTCCTCAGGAGCGGCGCCGGGTGAAGCAAGAATATTGTGAACCGCGCCGCCCGGGGAAGGTGGCTCTCGGCACCGGGAGTAATCAATGCGAGAATAGGCTGCGCAAAGACGTAGAGCCGGTCAGGGATATGACGAGATATCTCGGCGCGAACCATTCCCCGAACCCGCAGCACTGTTTTATGCGACGAACCGTCCGGATGCCGGCAGGAGCATAGCGAAGCTCATCACCGCGAGTGGATTTTCTCCTGTGATCGTCGGCGCAATCGACAAGTCCATCCGGATCGAAGTGAGCGGCGCCCTGCACGAGTTCGGGAAACTTCGCAAGCTCTTGTCCGCCAAAGAGGCTGAGGCACTGGTCTAAACGGCATTTGATTAACGCGGCACTGTTGATGGAGACGAACGGTGAATTGCGAAAGGCGCGAGGTCTCTACCGTCGGCGAATTGCAGGCCGCAGCGGCCAATACAAAAGTGCGGCAAATACTCGTGTCCACGCCGATTGCCGATATGCCGACGCTGCGCTTGTCGCCCGGACAGATGTTGACTGGCACTGATGCGCGATCCTCGCTGCGCTTCGCGAAGGGCGGTCACGCTTTGCAGCTCTCCGCTGACAACCAAGTGGAAAGTCTGCAGCTTATCGCTGACCGTGATAAGCAGGCTCTGTTCAATGACACCGGCGTCGAACAGCTAGGTCGACTTGTATTGCGCGACCTGATTGTTGAAGGCGTTGTGCAGCTGCTGGCGCGCGACCAGGTACGCAGCGGCCATGTCGAAGCGCACAGTATTGACATTGTGGCAGCGGACGCACGCGGCTACCAAGACAGGCCTAAGGGATATGGCGTCGAGGTAATTCGTGGCGCCTTCACGCTTTGGAACCAGCAGACCGACCGTGCTGTGACGATGACGGCAGATCTCACTGGACTGGTGATCGGGCGCGCCGGCGCGCCTGTCCGCGGGAGCGGCGTATTCGTTGGCGGCGCAGGGGACGCCGGTGGTCGGCTGATTGCCCGCCGAGTGGAGACCGGAGCAGTCTATAGCGACGGGGGGATCGCCAAAGGCACGCCCGACCGCATAACAGGCGGCGTGTTTGTCGTCTCCGGCGCTTTCGTGGACAGTGTGCGCAATATTGGACCCGTTACGACTTATGGTCCAAACGATATGGTTCTCGACAATTGGGGAGCCGTCGGCCACTGGATCGCTGACGAGAAAGTTACCTCTTACGGACCAAGTGGCATCGGCTTTGTCAATTTTGGGACCGTCGAGCTGCTTCGGGTGAACGCGCCGATCGAAACGTTCGGACAAGGATCGCGCGGCTTCAATGTCTATGCGGGTACTGTGAAGTCCGCGGAATTCGAGCGGGTCATAACCCACGCCGATGGGGCCGTCGGCATCCAAATAAGCCAGCCTGTTGGCCAGATTACTGTGCGCCGGGGTATCGAGACCTACGGAGGGACAGGCGACTCTCTGGTCAAGGGTGTTGTCGTTAGGCTGTCGGCGACCGCGCTCAGCGTCAAGCCCGGTGGCTCGGCGCGAAAAATCACGATCGCTGGCGGTCTGATCACCCATGGCGAAGGCGTAAGTCCGCTAGAACTCAGCGGCATGGTCAATGAGCTGCAGATCACCGATGGATTCGCAACGGTTGGCGGTGGATTTGCATAGATATGGGTCGCTCTGATCTGCAAAGGAAAGCGTAGTGGAAGGCAACATTGCGCTCGAAGAGTATTTTCGAGGCCGAGCGGCATATTTGCTTGCATTGTGCCGATCAAGTCGGCGAGGAGCTGAACAATGTCAACAATGAAAGCGGCAGTGATTCATGAGCCAGGCGGCCCCGAAGCATTTAGGTTCGAAAGCCGTCCGATTCCCACACCGAAGCGCGAAGAGGTCCTAATTCGGGTCAAGGCGTTCGGTCTAAACCGCTCGGAGCTGTTTACCCGCCAGGGCCATTCCCCGAGCGTAAAATTCCCACGAATTCTCGGGATTGAAGCTGTCGGACTGGTCGAAGATGCACGAGGTGACGGGTTCAACAAAGGCGACGTGGTCGCGACCGCGATGGGTGGGATGGGACGGCAGTTCGATGGTAGTTAGGCCGAATATACCTGCGTACCGATCGCACAGGTCCAGGTGATCAAGACAACACTCGCTTGGGACGTGCTCGGCGCCCTCCCCGAAATGCTCCAGACCGCATGGGGCTCGCTGTTCAAGGCTCTTTGCCTGGAGAAGGGCGAGCGTTTGTTGATCCGTGGCGGCACGACGTCCGTTGGTCTCGCGGCCGCAGCGATCGCCAAGGACCATGGGGCTTTCGTCGCTGCGACCACGCGGCGCCCCGACCGCGAGAAACTGCTACGCGCCAGTGGCGTCGATCAGGTATTCATCGATACGGGATCCATTGCCGAGCAGGTCAAGGAGGTGTTTGCGGGCGGTGTCGACAAAGTCCTTGAACTTGTTGGGACGACAACACTCCTAGACTCGCTGCGCTGCGCCAAACAACGCGGAATCGTGTGCATGACCGGGATAGTCGGCAACAAATGGTCGTTCGACAATTTCAGCCCGATGGACGCGATCCCAACAGCCGTCAGCTTGACCACTTATTACGGCGGCGCCGAGGATTTCATGCTGACGCCGCTCGACAAACTCGCTCAGCAGGTCGCCTCTGGAAAGTTGCATATCCAGATTGGGAGAACCTTCGGTCTCGACGATATCGTCGAAGCCCATCGCTGCATGGAGGAGAATAAGGCTGGGGGAAAGATCATCGTCCTGACTTGAAGATTAAATCGGTCCGCGTGCGTATCAACGTGGCAAGCTTCGGAAGAGCTTCGGCACCATCTGCGTCGCAAACTCTTTGAATACGCGAACGTGACGCGGGACAAAGCGATTGTTTAGGTGTGCAATCGTGAGATCGAATGTCGGAAGGTGCCATTGTGGCATTAGTTCTACGAGCAATCCGTCGCGAATAAGTTCAGGTCGTACGATTGGTGGCAGTTCGCCAATACCCGCACCATTGAGAAGCGCCACTATAAGGCTTGCATAGTCGTTTACGGCAATGAAGGGCTGGAACCAGAGTGTCTCGTTGTCCCGCCCGTTCGCATGAACAAACCTCCAACTAAATTCGGGCTGCCAGAATGAAAAGGCGAGAAGTCGATGGGCTTGGAGATCCTGAGGTATGTTCGGTGGATCACACTTTGCCAGATAAGCCGGACTTGCTACGACTTGGTGCCGATATGTTAGCAATTTCCGCGCGACGCGACGAGTGACGGGATCGTGAAAGTTCCAACCTTGAACGCGACATCGACATCATCGGCGATTTGATCAATGATTCGCTCGGTGATGTATACTTGGACGTTCACGTTCGGATAGGAAGCCTGAAACGCCGTAACCACCGGAACGATCAGGGAATCCGAAATGCTCGGCGGTGCGCAAAGTCGCAACGTGCCGGAGACAACGGACATCTTGTTCGAAATAATGCCATTGACAGCCTCGCTGAGCTCGTTGATCTGCCTGGCCTGCTCAAGAACTTCAGCGCCAAGTTCGGTGAGCCGCAAGTTGCGGGTTGACCGGTCCAGCAGGCGAACGCCGAGTTGATCCTCGAGTTCGACAATGCGGCGGCTGACCGTCGAGATCGGCATCTTGAGACGTCGTGCTGCCTCAGAGAAGCTATGGGCTTCGACGACCTTGGCAAACACGAGCAGCGCGTTAAGGTCCTTTATCATACGTCGCTCACGCCCCACGGCGGGTCTTCCGAGCTACAAAACGGGTTGCAATATGTCCAAGACACAATCCGTAGCCCTCTGCACGGGTTCACCCTCAGCAGCGTCCAGAACCCAGTCAGTCTATGTTTGCACGGATTGCTGGCCGCGACATCGATGATTGTGTGCGCCGAGACCGCGGCGCCGTGAGATTTCAATTGGCCTTGTGCAGCTCACGACTCCAATGTGAGGCGGCGAGAATGCGTTCCGGACCTTGGAAGGTAGTCTCGTAGAGGGCGGGCTCTAATTGGGGGCGATGCTCCGCCTCCGCGATCACCAGTCGATAAAAGCGTACTGCTTTCTGGCAGCTCAACACTTTGCGCACACCGGCAACAAACATCAGCAGGCCTGCCCAAGGCTGGCCCGCACTCGAACTTCGTTTCAGAGCCAGGATAGTGGCGCACACGAATTCCAACATTCGGTCAACTTCGTGCTCTGATGCGTCGAGAAAAAGTTTGACCTTGCGTGCGAGCGCTTCCTCATCGATCTCGATTATGGTCAGTCTCTTTAGGTAGGTAGCCGGCTAACAAATGTTCCGAGAGATGTGGTATCGGAATCGAACCAGAACCAGAACCAGAACCAGTAGAGCCGTTAGAAACGTCACGCCTCTCCTCATTAGAGAAGTCACTTTTTCCTCGGTCTAGTGAGCGGCTGTGCGCCAAGACATTAGCTTCCAAACAAATTGCGGACGTTTGGCTTTGCGCACATCTCGGTCGTATGGAAGGTCAATTCATTCGCCGGAAACCGGACAGGCAGTTTTTCCGCGGCGAGGGCTCAAGCCCCCGGGCGGTCTGGGCTGGACGACGGCCTATCCGCTTCTTGCGATCGGAAGAGACAAGCCGCCATCCGAAGGCGCTATTTCAGCGGCAGAAACAGTTCCGCGACGACTTCATGGACCGGCATGTCCGGGAAGAAGGAAAGCCATCGTTTGTTATAGATCGGGAAGTCACGCGCTTCCTCGCCGCTGGCCGGACGCCAATCCCGATAAAGGTAGAGCCCTTCGAGCTCTAGATTGTTGGAAGCGCCGTTGACGGCGCGCACTACCGCGCAGCGACCCCCGGGGATCACGCCGGCCTTTACCTGTGCGTCATTCGCCTCGATCGGCTGGCCGGTCGCGACACATATATCCATGCTATAGTGGGCGCTGGGCCCGAAGCCATTCCATTGGGCGGAATGCGGTCAACTCTTCATCCACATCATGAGGTCCACCATGCGCCGCGAAAAGGTCGTGTAGGGCGGCTGCATAAAGGTCTGAACCGTCGATATCCAACCCTCCTGGAACACGGGCCTCAGCTTCGAGAAAGTATCGAAGCCCTCACGGCCGTGATAGTGCCCCATGCCGCTCGGTCCGACGCCGCCGAACGGCAGGTCGTGCTGGACGACGTGCAAGATTGCAGCATTGACCGAGACGCCGCCGGAGCGGGTATGGGCAATCAAGAAGCGACGCGTCGCGGCGTCGTGGACGAAGGGATAGAGTGCGAGCGGCCGGTCGCGAGCATTGATCGCGTCGACCACTTCTTGCGGGTCGCCATAGGTCAGAATTGGTAGGATCGGGCCAAAGATCTCACGCTGCATCAGCTCCATGTCGGGCGTCACGTTTAGGACAATGTGCGGCGAGAGCCGCCGCTTCGACTTGTCGGGCGTCTGGCCCTCGGCGAGATCGACGAGCCGCGCGCCCTTCGCGCGCGCGTCGTCGAGCGCGGCGGTAAGCCGGTCGTATGACCGCTGATCGATGATCGAGGTGAAGTCGGGGCCGTTCATGTCAGGGTACCGCTTCGCGAACAGCCGGCGGCAATGCTTGACAAATTCGTCCTCGGACCCGCGGGGCAGGAAGGCGTAGTCGACCGCGACGCAGGTTTGGCCAGCGTTGAAGGTCTTCGCCCAGAGAATGCGCTCGGCCGCGGTCTCAATTTTGAAGTCGGGCGCGACTATGGCGGGCGACTTGCCGCCGAGTTCGAGCGTCACCGGCGTCAAGTTGCGGGCGGCGTTAGCCATCACCGCGCGCCCGGTCGTCCCCGACCCGGTGAAGAAGAGATGGTCGAAGGGCAGAGACGAGAATGCCGGGCCCCGCCCGCCGCCGTCGGTAAAGAAGGCAAGCTTGTCCTCGGACAGGTACCTGGGCGAAATCTCCCCAAGGAGCTCGGCCAGTCGGCGCGAATTCTCCGACATCTTGACCATGGCGCGATTGCCCGCGGCAATAACGCCGGTCAGCGGCCCGAAGCTCAGAAAGATCGGATAGTTCCAAGGCACGATCACGCCGACGACGCCGATGGGCTGCGGGATTAGCCGGTTGCGCGCCCCGGGAAAGAGGAGCGGATCGACGCTGCGCCGGCGCGGACGCATCCAGCGGGAAAGGCGCTTTCGCGCGTCGCGGAGCCCGTCCAACGAAGCAAATATCTCGGCGAAAAGGGTTTCGAATTCGCTGCGGCCGCCGTAGTCGGCGTCGATCGCTTTGACGATCGCCGCCCGATTCTCCGTGAGCAGGCGGGAGAGCGCCTGTAGGTCGGCGAGCCTTTCGGGGCGGCTCGGATCGGGGTCCTTGAGGAAGGCGGCGCGCTGCGCCGCAAAGCGCGCTTGGAATTGGGCGGGGACGACAAGGCCGGAAGAGAATTCGGGCGCGTTCATGAGTCACTCGTTGTCGTTGGCGGGCTTGCGTAGGTCATGTCGCGATCCGCTGCGTGGTTCGTGAAAGGCCTCGCTGACGCCCAATCGCCGCTCGGCGCGGATCTCTGAACTTAAAGGGACGCTAGACCGGTTGCGGTCGGGCCCCCGCTTGCACGACGACCTCAATCAGACGGGGCCCCCGATTTTTCATCGCGCTTTCGAACTGGGCCGCAAACTCTTCAACTGACGTCGCGCGGCTCGCCTCGACGCCCATGCCTGAAGCAAGTTTGACCCAATCAAGCTCAGGATTGTGCAGATCGAGCATCGAAACGGCCTTGGGGCCCGGAATGCCGGCGCCGACCCGAGCGAGCTCGATGTTGAGGATCGCGTACGAGCGGTTAGCGAAGATCAAGGTCGTCACGTCCAGGGATTCTCGCGCTTGCGTCCACAGCGCCTGCAATGTGTACATTCCGCTGCCGTCGCCCTCGAGACAAACGATTTTCCGGTCGGGACAAGCGACTGCGGCGCCGCTGGCGACTGGAACGCCTTGTCCGATCGCGCCTCCAGTCAACGCAAGATGATCGTGCGGTTCGATATTGGCCGCAAACTGATGAACGCCGCCGCCGGCTGTCGCGCCTTCGTCGGAAATGATCGCGCCGCTCGGCAGATAATGTGCAATGACCTGGCCTGCTGTGAGCGGATTGAGCTCTCCGCTCGGAATGTCGGGTTTCCTGGCTATTCCGACATGGACTGACGCTTTCGGCGCCTTGATGGCTTCGGCCAAGGATTCCAACGCGATCGCGCCATCCTCATTGGGGAAGGCGAGATATAGAATCTTGCAATTTTCGGGCGTGCACCAGGATGGCTTGTTCGGATAGGCGAAGAAGCTGACCGGCGGACTCGCGCCAACGAGGATCAGTTGCTCCGTTCCTTTCATGAATTCGACGATCTGTTCGGCGAAATAGGGAATGCGCTCGATCTCCACGCGCCCGGCGCCGCGTTGGCAACGCGGGGCGAAAGTATCGCAGGCGATCCGCGCGCCCGACGCCGCGGCGATACGTCCCGCGGCGTGGAGGCCACGCTCTTTCAGCGCCGCCCCACGGATCAGGATCATGGCTTTGCCGCCCGATCTGAGGGCGCTGGCCGCTTGATCGATGGTATCGTCGGATGCAATTGCCGGCGATGGTTTGGGCAGGGCGGGCGCCGCGCGGTCGGCCTCGAGCCATTGCGTATCGGCGGGCAGGATCAACGTTGCGATCTGTCCGGGATATTGCAGCGCCGCCTGCACGGCTCGCGCCGCGTCGGCGCTGGCGGTTTTGGCGCTCGTCGACGAATGCACCCATGCGGAAACCGTTCGCGCGAATCCCACGACGTCCGAGGCCAGCGGTGCATCATATTGCGCATGGTAGGTCGCGTGGTCGCCGACGATATTGACGATCGGCGTCGATGCGCGACGCGCGTTGTGAAGGTTAGCGAGCCCGTTCGCCAACCCCGGCCCCAGATGCAGGAGCGTCGCCGCCGGTTTCTCCGCCATTCGGCCATAGCCATCGGCCATCCCAGTCACCGCGCCCTCGAAAAGACCCAGGACGGCCCGCATGCCGTCGACTTTGTCGAGCGCCGCTACAAAATGCATTTCCGATGTGCCGGGATTGCCGAAACAGACCTCAACCCCAGACCCGACAAGCGTCCGCAACAGACTTTCCGCGCCAGTCACCTTGGCTCCTCCCGTCTCCAAGATTACCGCAGCAAGTCCATTGCAGTTCATTGGGCACGGGGGAAGGGGAAAGCGCTCGATCCCAGGGAGGATCGCGAGACAAGCGAGCTCCCTCCCTTAAGTTGGCTGTCCGACCCGTCGTTTGACGGTTGACCCTGTCTCCCGTCCAATTTGAATTTGCACCCGCTGCGACAATGCTGTTTACCAGCATCGTATCATCTTGCGGGCTCGTTCCAAGGCTCGTACCGGCTATAAGCGGGTTTGTACCGGCCACGCGGACAGGTCTGGTTGGCCAAGGGCCAGGAATTCGACCCGCCCGACGACACGTTCATGCTGCAAGGCCATCTGCGCCAGGTGATCGCGGTCATCCCCTCGCGCAAACTTGTGATCCTGCGCATGGGCATGACGCGGGAAGATATTGGCTACAGCTACGCAAGACTGCTGCGAGCTATCGTCGCCGCCGGCTTTTGACGGCCCGCGAGACTTTCCGCGTTACACTGTGCCGTAGTCAGTCGAGGCGCAAGACTTGCGAAGTCTTGCTATTCATATCGCCCGAAACGTCCGCACAGAGTCGACAAGAGCGGTGCACCCTTCGACAGTGAATGTCTGCTTGACCCCTCGTTCGTGTAGAAGGCCGACCATCCGCCTTCGGCCCCATTTCAGTCATACCGATCGCAGGCCAGCTGGGCCGTTCCTGGCGCTTTCAGCGAGCGGCGGTTGCCCGATGTCCGGCGTTGGGGAGGTTGAGGCACGAAATCGTATTGTGGGGCGGGGAATGGCGCGTGTCTTGCCTCCAGCAACGTCCTCATAGGACAACTGCCCACATTTGCTTGCTCGCCTCCATTTCCGGCACCTAGTCCTGGGCCTGAACCGAATAGAATTTGAATTGCCCGTAGAGTTTCGACACCTCGAAGGACTACAGCATGGTCTTAAAGGCCCGCCCCAAGATTGCCGCGCCGAAAGGCTGTCCGCTTTCGGCGTGTATGGTTTTGCTCCGAGGCGCTTGGACTCTGGAGGTTATGTGGAGCCTTAGCGGAGGGCCACCTCGGTTTTCGGAAATGCGCCGCGACCACTCAGCGATTTCAGCAAAGGTCCTCAGCGCACGATTAAAAGATATAGAAACACGGTGTGTTGTCACCCGCTCTACCATGCAGACGCGGCCGCCTACCGTGGAATACGGGCTCACCGATCTTGGCCAGCAACTCATCCCCGTCGTTCACGCCATCGTCGAGGTCGCTTCCAGCCAACACCTGCGCCAGATAGAAGCTTTCGGGCCTCCTCCCGAATCCGCCCATTCTCTTGAAGGCGAGAGCTGAGTGCGCCGGAATTCCAGCGACGGGATGACGGCATCGTTTAGCCAAGGCCACCCCGCGGCATCGTGAACTCGAATCGGCCCCGCTCCGGCTGAAGCGCGTCAACACGGTCTCATTGAACGCTGCTGAACTTCTGGACAAGAATTTTCAATCGATCCTCCGCGCCGAAAGCAGCGATGCGTTGTGATTGCTGGAGAGCCACCATTCCATGCAATGCGCTCCACAGCACTTCGGCCAAGAATACCGAGTCTTGCCGATCGGGCCCTAGTGCGTTGACAAAGGCGGCGAAGGCGGCACGGAGAGCCGGCGGCGTTTCCTCGCTGGCGAATTTGATCTTTGTCGGCAAGACGAACATCGCCTCATAAACAACTGGCCGCGAACGGGCAAAATCAAGATAAGCGGCACAGACCTTGCGCAAAACGTCCGCAGCGCCAGTGACGTTCGTCGTTTCCATTTTCAATCGCGTCGCAAGTTCCTCGAATCCTCTCATTGCCACTGCCGCCATGATGTCGGCCTTGCCCTTGAAATGGCTGTAGAGAACCGGCTGGCTGTAGTTGATTAGGTCCGCGAGACGTCGGGTGGTGACGGCGTCCCAGCCCTCGGCTTCGGCGAGTTCGCGGGCCGCAGCCAGGATAAGTTCATAGCGCTCTGCGCGCTGGCGCTCTTTGCGTTCGGCGATTGACATCCAGAAATCCTACCGATGCGCCTTTTTCTGTCAATGCTAGATTTTTGTTGACGCGGAATTCTAGCGTCGCTAGTATTCCTGCAACTGATAGGAGCGATGCATGCTACAAACTGGATATGTGCTTTCCGGCCTGATCGCGGCCGCAATAATGTTCCTCGGCGCACGCTTTTGGTGGGCTCCTGGCGCCGCTTCAGCGGACTTCGGCATTGCCGGTTCACCCCCCTCATCGACCGGATTTGCCGCATGGCTGTCCGTGAAGGGCACGCGAGATATCGCGTCGGGCCTTTTTGTCATCCTGCTCATGGTCAATGGGTCGTCGCGCTTGCTCGGCGAATTCATGCTCATCGCGAGCCTCATCGCGTTTGGCGACATGGTGACAGTCCTCCGTTCGCGGGGAAACCGAGCTCTCGCCTTCGGCATGCATGGCCTTACAGGGCTGGTCATCATCGCAACTGGCGCGTGCCTTATCTTGGGCGCCAAGTAAAAATCGATCTGAATACTGCAAATCCAAAACTGCAAAGGACGAAAAATGACGACCCCAACGACAACTGATCTGGTCAAGCTCGGCTATCTCTTCGCCGAGATCATGTCCAGCCACGATCTGTCGCGTCTCGACGAGATCAAGGCGCACAATTATGTCAACCACAACGCCTTTGCCGAACCGGACTTGGAGGGTTCAAAGAAGGTCCTTGGGGCCATTATTGCGGGTGTGCCCGACCTCAAGGTGACTGCTGAAGATGTCTTCGTCTCGGCGGATGGCTCCCGCGTGGTCGGCCGCCACCGTTACGACGGCACCCACACCGGAAACCTCCTCGGTTACCCCGGCACGGGCAATGCCTTCGCCATGCGCTCGATCGATATCTGGCGGGTCGAGAACGGTCGCTTCGTCGAGCACTGGGACGAACTCAACACGCTGGACGTCTTTATTCAAATGGGCGCGGTTTCCCCGCCTCGCCAACCGTCATAACCCCGCGCGCCCCAACGGCCCACGATCCCGCTAACGGGTTGGAGCGCTGCGGAGCCCCACACCCAAGCTGGTCGCGGCGGCGAGGTTTATCGCCATCGAGACTGGGGCGCCTGACTGATTATCCCACTACAGGAGACCACCATGAGAACCTATGAGATGCGAGTTTACTCGCTGCGCACCAAAGAGGCGCTCGATTTCTACGCCTCTACTGTCTATCCGCGTCACCTCAACAATTTTGGGCTGTTCGGTGTCGAGGCTCACGGCTTATGGACCCAGAAGGGCGATTTAGCGCACCGGATCTATGTATTTGTTTCCTATGCAGAGGGCGACGATCCTGGCGAGGTCGCGCAGCGATACATACAAAGCCCCGAGGCTGCCAGCGATGCGAGAGGCTTTAATGTCGCCGACATCCTAAGCGTTGAATCAACGATCCTCGTCCCATCAACAAGTTCTCCGCTCCAATGACGCAGTGGACTTGGCGCTTTGAAATGTACGATGGGCGATCGTCGCAGCCCGACATCGAAGCCTTCGTCAAGCGGGCGAAGCGCTGAACATTCGACAGTCGACGCTGAGCCGGTATCTTCCGACCTCGAATTCCAGTTGGGGTCAGCGCTATTCGAGCACACAAATGGTGGCAGTCGCCCAATGGTTGCAGGCCAGGAATTCCTCGACGCCGCTCGGCGTATAGTCGAGGAAACAGAAGCCATCACCGCTCGCTTTAGAACCTCGCAAGTTCCGCCGCTGCCTTCATAGCGGAGGATGGCGCCGGACGGGATGACAAGTCGCTTTCGCTATGGAGCGAACGGGTCATCGTCGCGCTGCCGGGTAACTATCCGCTCGCAAGTCGTGACGTCGTTCTCTGGAGTGAATTGAGGCATGAGCCACTTCTGTTGCCGCAACGCGGTCCCGGCCTGAATTCTTGAGGCTTCTCGTCAGGAAGGTGGGGTGTTCCGATCCTTGCTGTATTCTTCGCCACGATGTTGCGCTCGACCGGCTATTAACGCTGGTCGGCGCCGGTTGGGGTATTTACGCCTTATCTTTTTGTTGCCGCTTCTCGCGCCTATCGCGTCGTCGACCGTTTTGGCGAAAGAGGTCTATCAAAGCGTGGCCAGCCAAGATTCATTGGTTCGCGCCGACATACTCGGCCCCATTATCGCACTGACGCTACACAGCATGCGCATTTTCGACGCGCAGGGAGCGCGCATGCGCTGATTTGGTTTTAGACTAGACTAACGCTTCGCCAACAGCTCTTGCGCAAGCAGCGCGGCGCCCACGGCGCCAGCTTCGTCGCCCAGAGCTGCAACATGTATTGCCGACTGGACAGCGAAGGCTGGAGTTCTTTCCATAGCCCTGTGCAGCTTTTCCTCGAACAGGTAAAGATAGGCTGCCGCACTGCCACCTAGCACGGTAACCTGCGGCATGTAATGAGCGTGAAGAATCGACAGGCCCCGCCCCACGAGGCTTCCGTAAGTCTCGAACGCGTCGCGAATGAAGGGATTGTGGTCCGCCGACGCGGCCGCAAGAGGTATCACGTCTTTGCCTGGCACGTCTGAGGGTAGATGCTGTCGGAGCATGGCCTGCAGCGCTGACCGAGATGCAACCTGCTCCCAGCAACCATCCGCACCGCAATAGCATCGACCGATGCCGCTCACGATGGGGATATGTCCGGTTTCGGGATGCCTTCCATTCGGGCCGCGGAATGGCTCGCCGTTCACGAGAAACGCCGCACCAATGCCGGTGCCTAGCGTCACCATGAGCATGCGCGAAGCCCCTTCGCCAGCCCCGAGCCGATGTTCCGCTACGGCTGCAACCACGGCATCATTGTCGATGATCACCGGGACTTTAAGTCGTGCTTCCAGTTCAGCGACTAGCCCGGTCTCCGTGAACTTGGGCAGGGTGTCGACGTTATGGATCACCCCAGCAGCACGATCAACGGGGCCAGTTGCACCGATTCCAACACCAGCCAAAGTGTCCCCTCGAGGCACCAGATCACGGATAGTGCCGACCAGGCGCTTCAGCCTCGTTTCAAGGTCCCCCGCACCAAGTTCCGAAGTCTTCAAGACACTCGACGCAAGGACGCCCTGCGGCCCCCGAGCGACAAAGCGGCTCCCTGTTCCGCCAAGGTCGACACCGGCGAAAACGACACTCACAGCAGCGCCGTAATCTTCTGGCCGTAGCGGAATTCGCCTGGTACGAAACCGGCTTGCCTTGCAAGGCTGACGCTGAGTTGCTGCACGGCGATCATGGCGTGCGCCATACGGCTGCATAC
>Ga0206877_10220_pt2 | contig 14799 bp, 9 predicted proteins | sample Alteio_BWOrgCont_7_FD_152623 | JGI IMG/M metagenome (GOLD analysis project Ga0206877, IMG submission 152623) | Enriched cells from forest soil in Barre Woods Harvard Forest LTER site, Petersham, Massachusetts, United States -... | ecosystem: Environmental > Terrestrial > Soil > Temperate forest > O...
TATCGTCGGCACCTTCAACCTCCTGCAGGCGGCGCGGCGGCATTGGTCCGGCCTGCCGGCAGCAGAGCGGGACGCTTTCCGCTTCCACCACATCACCACCGATGAGGTCTATGGTGCGCTCGGGAGCGATGATGCGCCCTTTGCCGAGACCACGCCCTACCAGCCCAATTCACCCTATTCGGCGAGCAAGGCGGGCTCTGATCATTTGGTACGCGCCTGGCACGAGACCTATGGGCTGCCGGTCGTGGTTTCCTCGTGCTCGAACAATTACGGTCTATGGCAGTTCCCCGAAAAGCTCATTCCGCTGGTTACCGTGGCCGCGTTCGATCAAAAGCCGTTGCCCGTCTATGGCAAGGGCGAGAATGTGCGCGACTGGCTCCATGTCGAAGACCATGCGAGGGCGCTGTGGGCGGTAGTGACCAGGGGGCGGATCGGCCAGACCTACAATATTGGTGGCAATGCCGAGATGAAGAATATCGAGGTTGTTCGCACCATCTGTGCCATTCTCGATCGGATCCGGCCGCAGAACGCACCCCATGAGCGGTTGATCAGCTATGTGACGGACCGGCCCGGTCATGATTTCCGCTATGCGATCAATGCCACCAAGATCCGTGAGGAATTGGGCTGGGAGCCGAGGGAGACCTTCGAAAGCGGCCTGGAGCGCACCGTAGGCTGGTATGTCGATCACGAAGCCTGGTGGCGTGAGGTTCATCGTCGCAACTATGATGGCAGCCGTATCGGCAAGGGGTAGACATCGTGCGGGTTTTGGTTATCGGGGGGCGGGGGCAATTGGCCTCATGCTTGCGCGAGCGGGCAGACGAGGGCTGGAGCTTTGTGAGTCGCGATGTGCTGGACCTGGCCCAATTGGGCGAATTTTCCGGTATTCTGGATGGCTTGCAACCCGAGGCGATCATCAACGCGGCGGCCTACACCGCGGTCGATCGGGCCGAGACCGAGCCGCAGATCGCCTTCGCGGTGAATGAGGCGGCGCCGGCCGCCTTGGCAGGCTGGTGCAAGGCCAATCGCGCAAGCTTCATCCATATCTCGACCGACTATGTCTTCGATGGCTCTGGCGCACATGCCTTGCGTGAGGAGGACGAGCCCCATCCCCTCAACGTCTATGGCGCGAGCAAATTGGCGGGCGAGCGGGCCGTTGTTGCCAGCGGCGCCAAGGTCCTGGTTTTGCGCACGTCCTGGGTCCACAGCCCCTATGGCAACAATTTCGTGAGGACCATGTTGCGCCTCGCGATCGAGCGCGACCAGCTCAGCATCGTTGATGACCAGCGCGGTGCGCCGACATCGGCACACGATCTTGCCGATGCCATTGCCGCCCTGCTGCCGCTTGTGCAGGAAGAACGCATCAGCGGGCTTTATCATTGCGCTTCGGCGGGGGCGACGAGTTGGGCCGGTTTTGCGCAGGCGATCTTCGAAGGTGGCCTTGCGCGCCGACTGATTACCCGCATCCCGCTCATTCGACCCATCGGTTCATCGGACTACCCGACAGCGGCGCGGCGTCCGCTCAATTCGATCTTGGCATCACAACGGCTGGTGGCGCAAAGCGGGATCGGACTGCCGGGTTGGCGGCTTGGCCTGCAGCGCACCCTGGACGCCCTAGCCGCGGCGAAGGAGAAGACATCGTGAAGGGCATCATACTGGCCGGGGGTTCGGGCACTCGGCTTTATCCGCTGACGCTGGCCATCTCCAAGCAGATGCTGCCGATCTACAACAAGCCGATGATCTATTATCCTTTATCGGTGCTGATGCTGGCGGGCATCCGGGAGATCCTGATCATCTCGACGCCGCGCGACCTGCCGCAGTTCGAAGCCTTGCTCGGCGACGGCAGCCAATGGGGGCTGAGCCTGCGTTACGCGGCGCAGCCGAGCCCGGACGGACTGGCCCAGGCCTTCATCATCGGGCGCGATTTCGTCGGCACCGATCCGGTGGCGCTGGTGCTGGGCGACAACATCTTCTATGGCCATGGCCTGTCGGAGATGGTGATGCGGGCAGCTTCGCGCCCGACGGGGGCGACGATCTTCGGCTATCAGGTCGCCGATCCCGAGCGCTATGGCGTGGTGGCTTTCGATGCGGACGGACGGGCCATCGACATCGAGGAAAAGCCTGGCAAGCCCAAATCGAGCTTTGCGGTGACCGGTCTTTATTTCTACGATAATCAGGTGCTCGAGATCGCCGCGGCGCTGCGTCCCTCGCCGCGGGGGGAACTGGAAATCACCGATGTCAACCGGGTCTATCTGCAGCGCGGCAGTCTGCAAGTGGAGTTGATGGGGCGTGGCTTTGCCTGGCTCGACACCGGCACGCATGAATCGCTCATCCAGGCGGGGCATTTCGTGCAGACCCTGGAAACACGCCAGGGCATCCAGCTTGCCTGCCTGGAGGAGATCGCACTGGCGCACGGCTATATCGGGCTCGATGAGGTGCGCGCAGCGGCAGAGCGCCTGGGGCGGGGCAGCTACAGCGCCTATCTCAGGCGGATAACCGCCGGCTGACAAATCCCATTTTTACTATGGCACCGGCTTGCCGCGTTTCCACTGCCAATCGACCATCTGGCGCTGCATCCAGGATCGCTCGACAATGCTAGCCCGAGCCTCGCCCCACGCAGCTTTCGAAAAGCGCAGCCGGCTGCGCGGCTTGGCGATCTGATAGCCGTGGCTGCGATTGTCAGCGACCAACAATTCTTCCTGGTCGCTGGCGTAGTAGATACGCGACTCCGGCCAGTCTCCAGGTGGCACGACTTGACCGGATCTGCCGACCATCGCCACGTGGCCGCCCGATCTTACAATGCTCTGGGACAGGCTGTCACTGCCGGATTCGAAGCGCACGCAAGCTTCCTTGCTGTCGAGCGGATTGTCGAAAGCCAGATAGAGCTCGCGCCGAATGAAGATAGCATTGGTGCGCAGATGCGGGCTTGGGAAGGGCACATTCGTGTCGATCGAGGTCCAGCTCCCGGTTGCTCCGATCACGGCATTGTCTCCGAGGCGGGCCGAAGCGTTGGCGTAGGTTTCCAGCCAGCGTGGCGCGAGGACGCGTGCATAGGAATTGAAGAACAGGCAATAGGGAGAGGCAACTTGCTCCGCCGCCGTGCGATAGGCATTCAGGTCGAAGCCTTCATCGGAGATATGCATCACCTCGGCCCGTCGCCCGGCTTCGTTCACCCATGAAGCGGCCAAGGGATGTGCCTGCGTTCCGGCGAAACCCTTCTGGATAACGATCGGGATGTAATCGATACGCGTCCCATTCAATTGCAGGCTGTTGAGAAAAGCCCGGAACAGCAGCGGATCGTTGCCGTTGCGCAGGAGGTAAAAGACGGCGATTTTCTGAGGATTACCCATAGTTCAGCGCTATGCACCCTTAGCTTTCGCCAGGTGCTGCTGCCACCATCGATATGTCTGTCCGAGCCGCTCCTCCATCGAAGTGGCGGGCTGGTAGCCGACTTCACGTCTCAGTCTACCCACGTCGGCCACGATGCGGGGCGGCTCGCCGGCCCGGTCCGGCAGCGCTCCAAGCTGCAGGTGCCCTGAACCACCCGCTGCACTCTTCAGCATCCCGGCAAGATCGGCAATGGTGACGCCATAGCCGCTGCCGATATTGACGGCTCCGGTCACTCCGGAAAGCGCCAGCGCCGAGATGGCGGCGCCGGCATCGCGAACATCAATGAAATCGCGAACAGCCAGCCCGGAGGACAGCGGCGCCGCCTGGTCGCGGGCGAGCTTGATTGCGACGGAAGAGGCAAGCCGGTCAGGATGTTCATAGGGGCCAAAGAGATAGAAGAGCCGCGCCCAGGCAAATTCGAGACCAGTGCCTGCCGCAAATTCTTCGACGATCCGCCGCGTGGCATCCTTTGTGACGCCATAGAGGCTGGTAGGCCGGATGGGCGTGCTTTGTTCCACGCAATCCGCATCGGCGGGCCAGGAATATTCGAAGCAGGTGCCCACCCCGACGAAGCGCCGTACGCCACGGTCCTTGGCGGCGCGGGCAAGGCGCAAGGTTGCGGCGGCCCAGTCGAGATTTGCCGGCGCGCTCCAGAACTTGCCGTGATCAACGCACCAAGCGTTGTGAAGAACGATATCGGGCTTCGCCTCGAGGATGGCCCGCTCTGCCGCATCTGGCTTGAGAAGATCGGCGAGAACTGTGGAGTACCGAGCCCTCTCTGGCGCCGCTCGCGTGCAGACAACGATATCCGCACCCCGCTCTTCCAGGCTCTTGACCACCCAGCGGCCGATGAACCCCGTGCCTCCCGTTACCAAAACCCGCACCGGTATTCCTCGCTGCCACAATTGAAACCCGATTGAACCGCACCACGAAAACGATGACACACGACCTAGAACTCGCCGCCGAGGCCTGCAGGTGTCTTGTCCCGAAAAATAGTACGCTTCAGCACTTTGCGAAACTTGTAGACACGCTTGTCGACATAGAACGGCAGGGCGGTCTTGAGCGCCAGACGCTGAATGGCTGAAAAGGACCGCTCATCGATATCGCTTTGGCATTGGGCCGCGAACGATCGCCGCATCGCCACCATGTCGGCGACGGGCGGCTTGGTTCCCTTCTTAGGAGTATAGCTCTTGGTGACAAGACGCTGGATGAAGACGGCCTGCGGATCGAACGCCACGGCGCGATCGAGCAGGAAAGGGAATAGGATCAGATGGTCAAGCGCCCAGGCATGGGGAAAGGCGGTCCATGCGGTTTCGAACTCCTTGAGCAAGGCGTTCCGCTTCCACAGGCCGTAGAACCAGCCGGCATGCGAGTTGAACATCAGCTGGATGATATCGCCGACCTCAGATCGATGGGCGAGGGGCTTGGGGCGCGAAAAACGGGAACGGCTGGAACTCACCGTGTTGGTTGTCGCGGCCGCCAGGCTGGCTGCCGGATTGGCGATCAAAGCGTTGTTGAGGCGCTCGATATAGTCGGGTGAGCAAAGATCATCGTGGGCGCGCCACATCATGTGGGGTGTTTCGCAATCAAGAATGATGCGATGGAAATTGGGCATCGCTCGGATGTTCTGCGCATGCCTGATATGGCGCACGCGCGAATCCCTTACCTCGAATTGACGGGCGATATCAGGCGTGGCGTCGGCGGACGCGTTGTCATAGATACGGATCTCAATGTCGCGAAATGTTTGCTCGAGCAGGCATTCGAGACATTCGCGCAATTGATCTGCACCATTGTAGACGGGAACCCCGACGGTGACTGTCGCCATGAAAGCCTTCGTGCATCGGGCGCAGATTATCCCCGCCGAGATCTTTCGATATCGCGAGCCCGCACCTTGTCGATCAAGGTCTTATCGGGCGAAGGCGGGCGATGCAAGGCAGGAACGCCCGGAGATAAACGTCACGAATTGACCTTTTCGAAGGCACGGGAGAAGGTCGCCCGGCCGTTCGATTGCCACCGCGAGGCGCATTTCGATTTCCCAGATTGAACGGGCTGCGATGTAGGCATAGCGCGGCGCGGGGCGCTCGCATTCGATAGCGCGGCGCACGAGGTCGTTGATGGTGTCGACCGTCTTGCCGGCAGGGCGATGGCGAGCGGGTAGTCCGGCCGCCGGCCGCTCGTCAGTGCCGCGACGACGCCATCCGTTAGGCCGGAAAGGCTAGATGCCCTCGAGGTCGCACGGGCGCGGCGTGGCGTGGCGTCGTTCCGGTTGCGCGGCGCAGGCCAGCCTCTTGTTCGTCTGCTTGGTCGGGAGAGCGGTCCTTTGTGCGGACGCTCGGTTTGCTGGCGCGAGCCGGCCTCCTTTTTGAGGATGAAGGTCCTTTATCTCCCCTCTGCACATCGTCTCGAACCTCCCCCTCCTGGGGAGTGTGAAGTACGACAGCCTCGAGCTTGCGCATTCCGCGCCCGAAAACAAAAACGCCCGAAGCTGGAAGCTCCGGGCGCAGTCAATGACGATTGCTGGTTGATGACATGCATATCCGGACGAGTCAAGTTTTGTTTTCGTTTTGTTCCAAGGCAAAAACACCGCCGCTGCACTTGTGCTAGGCCGGCGAGACGGCGCCGGGCAGGCATTCCGCCGTGCCGGTGCAACGCCAGCTGCCGCAATCCTCGTGGGCCGAACCTGCCCTCTGAACGCATTTGTCGGATCGCGGTATCGGCGCCGGTGAAAACCTAGGCGCCGAAAGCATGCGATGACATCAGCAGCGCCGCCGCGAAGGCGGTCAGCGCCAAGGCATAGATAAAATCGACAAAATCGTCCCGGGTCATGATCGTCCTCGTCTCCAGCGGTCTCAAGAGACGGTTGCACTATCCAGGACCGCGGCTTGTTGCCGTGCCTTTAAACACCGCACGGCGTAATTTATGCGTGACAGTGCGGATTTTCTTGTGACGAATTGCCCGTTCCCACCATCCCCAGCAAACGTCGCGCGAGCGTCGCTTCTCGCGCCGGGCTTGATGGGAATGTCGAATTCGAGGGGCGCTATCTTCACAAGGCGGCGAGCTTGAGCACCGTGTTCCAGTTGCGGCCTGTGATAGGCGTGCTGAGGTGGCGCTCGATCAGTTTCACCGTAAGCTTGGATTCGCCGATGCCGTTAGGATAGACGGCATAAAGGCAGCGCTCGCCGCCCTCGATACGTTCGCGCCCCCTGATGGCGCCGCGCAGTGCGGCGATGGCAGCCTGGCCGATCGCGTCTCTGGCGACCAGGGCCAACAGATGGGAGGGGTCGTGCGTCGCCTCGGCCTCGAAGGGATTGGCCGCGACCAGGTCCAGCCATTCCTTGTGCGATCGGACCGTGAAACTGGTCTTGACCCCGAGCTGCTTTTCGACGGCCGTTTCCCATTGCCGCTCGAGAACGGCGGTATCGGCCTCGCTGGCGTCGAAAACCATGTTGCCGCTCTGCAGCAGCGTCTTCACATCGAAGAAGCCGAGACTTTCGCCGAGTTTCCGCAATTCGGCCATCTGGACGCGGGAGTTCCCGCCGACATTGATGGCGCGGAGGAGGGCGATGCAGTGCACGGGCATTCTCCTAGCCTACTCGGCTTCTTATCCCGTCTGGGGACAGGCCAAAAGCGCAAGTTCCCGGCAAGCCTACCTCAACATCCCCCAACGGTCCCCCAGGTTTGTCAGACCGGTGCGCAAAACCTCCTTGGCGATGGTGGTCGCGGTGGTCTTTTTGGGTATAGCGCGTGGCCCCGCGGCCGATTTCGAGGGGTGTGCGTTTCTCGGTGACGATGGCATCGACCGGGAGGGCCAGATAGGTGCCCAGCCTTTCGCGTGCGAGACGGTATTCGCCGCGATGGCGGGCACCGGCCTCCCAGGGCGGCATGGCCCAGGACTGCTCCCGAGTGCCGCAGCAGGGTTGCCGCGGCTCGATAGGCCATAGAGGGCCGAGCCGTGCCAGCGGCGCAGATAGCACTGGCCGGCCTCGAACAGGGTGGTGTTGCGTCTGGGATCAGGATCGAGGGCACGCTTGGCATGGCATGGAGGGCGTCGAGCGGCGCCGCGATCATGTACCATGTCCTCGCGCCCGATCGCATGGGAAGCAGCCTTAGCAGGGCGCTCGGGCGTGGCATGTTGAGGGATGGCGGCCTCTTCAGCCTTGATGAACGACGACGGCAGCTTTGTCGCCGTCATCAAGCATCTGCGCGGCTGGACCGAATGCGAGTGGCAGTTGGAGCAATTTAACCCGCCAAGGAGGCCGTCCCGCTGTTCACCCCACCCCGCCTGCAATGGCACAGGGCGCTGCGGGTCGTCGGTAAGTTCGACGGGTAAATCGTTACAGTCTTTGCCCCGATAAGCATAAGTCAAATCGGCGTTTGACGCTGCCAAACATCTGTGAAAGCAATAGGATTCAACCGGTAGAATCGGAAGAAGGCCGAGCAACGGTCCAGTGGTAAAGTAGTAAACGCATCCGGCATTTTTCGCGCGGGGCTTGAGCGCTGTGCCGGCGGGAGGGATGTCCATGTCAGTAAGCGCAACCACGGGTGGCGCAATTCGGCCGATGTCCTCAGACGACAGGCGGGTTATCTTCGCCTCGTCGCTGGGCACGGCGTTCGAATGGTACGATTTCTATCTTTATGGATCGCTGTCGACCATCATCGCAGCCCAATTCTTTTCCGGCCTGAATGAGACGGCGTCCTTTCTGGCCGCGCTCCTCGCTTTCGCCGCCGGCTTCATCGTCCGCCCACTCGGCGCGCTCATCTTCGGACGGGTCGGCGATCTCGTCGGGCGCAAATACACCTTCCTCGTCACCATCACGCTGATGGGCGCCTCGACCTTTCTCGTCGGCGTGCTGCCGAGCTATGGTGCGATCGGCATTGCCGCGCCAGTTGGGCTGATTTGCCTGCGCATCATCCAGGGCCTGGCGCTTGGCGGGGAATATGGCGGTGCCGCGACCTATGTCGCCGAGCATGCGCCGGCGGGCAGACGCGGCTTTTATACCGGCTGGATCCAGACCACCGCCACGGGTGGTCTTCTGCTGTCGCTGCTGGTCATCCTCGTCATCCGCCTCTCCTTGGGCGAGGCGGCTTTCACGGCGTGGGGCTGGCGCATCCCGTTCCTCGTCTCGGTGGTGCTGCTCGGCGTCTCCGTTTGGATCCGCCTGCAACTGGCCGAAAGTCCAGCCTTCACCAGGATGAAGGAAGAGGGCACCAGGTCGAAGGCACCGATCTCCGAGGCCTTCGGCCAATGGCGCAATCTCAAGATTGCCCTGATCGCCCTGTTCGGTCTGGTCGCGGGTGAGGCCGTGATCTGGTATTCGGGCCAGTTCTATGCGCTGCTCTATTTGACCAAGACTCTGCGTATCGATGCGACAACGGCCAATATCCTGCTCGCTATCGCGCTGGTCATCGGGACGCCCTTCTATGTCGTCTTCGGCTGGCTGTCGGACAAGGTCGGTCGCAAGCCGATCATGCTGGTGGGCTTCCTGCTTGCGGCGATCTTCTACATGCCGATCTTCAAGGCGATCACCCATTATGGCAATCCGGCGCTCGAATCCGCCCTCGCAAATTCGCAGGTGACCGTGATTGCCGATCCCGCCGATTGTTCGGTGCAGTTCGATCCCGTCGGAAAGGCAAAGTTCACGTCGTCTTGCGACGTCGCCAAGAATTTCCTCGCGAACGGATCGGTTGCCTATATCAACGAGGCGGCACCCGCCGGCACGCAGGCCAAAGTCAAGATCGGCGATGCCGAGATTTCCTCTTATACTGCCGCAGGGCTGGATGCGGCGGCGGCCAAGGCCAAGGCCGCCGAATTCACCGGTACTCTTTTCAAGGCATTGAAAGACCACAATTATCCGGTTTCCGAAAAGACAGTGCCGGTCAAGAATCCAGATGGCACCGCCGCCAAGAACGATGACGGTACGGATAAGACAACCACCACCTATGCTATGGCGCCGGCCGACAATGGCGCCATGAACAAGCCGATGATGGTCGTTGTCCTCACCGTACTCGTCATCCTGGTGACGCTGGTCTACGGCCCGCTTGCCGCGGCGCTGGTGGAACTCTTCCCCACGCGCATCCGCTATACCGGCATGTCTTTGCCCTACCATATCGGCAATGGCTGGTTCGGCGGCCTGGTGCCTTTCATCATCTTCGCGATGGTGGCTTCCAGCGGCGATTTCTATTTCGGCCTGTGGTATCCGATCGTGGTGGCGGCACTCACCTTCATCATCGGGTTGCTCTTCGTGCCCGAAACAAAGTCTCGCGATCTCGACAATATCCCGTCGTGAGCGTGATCGGACCGACCTTGTCCCCGATCCATCCCCCGCACGTGCGCGGGATGGGCGAGGGCGCGATGCAAGATGACGTTGGAATGCGATCCCGGACCTGCTATGCGCCACGTTCTGTGGCCTCCTGCCCGGGATGATGGGTATGGAAAGCGCCATTCGGGCTCTTAGCCTTTTGACGAGGCTGGAATATCCGTCCTTCGCCCGTATATCTCTCAAGGGCGGAGGGGTTTGAATCGATGCCTGCGGATTTGGTGCGTGAGCGCCTGCTTGATCAGCGACGAGCCTTGCTTGATCTCGGTACCCGTAACCGATTGATCAATGTGCCGTTGCGCGACAAGGGTGTGCGCACCGTTGAGATCGTTGATGAACGGGCGAATGAGGTCTACCGCCTGCTCACCGCGGGCAAGGGGCTGACTTTCCTCCCTGGCCAGCCGCAAGCCGAGGAAGGCACGCAGGAGCCCGCCGAGCGCGATCAGGAGGCGGGCGGCATTCCTCAACCAGCAGACGAGGAAGTCGACGAGAACAACGCTGTGCGCCGGCAGGCCGACACCAAATTGCAGACGCGGCTGTCGTCGGAAGCGCTGCAGAAACGCTTGTTCGACATCTGGTACGATGCCCGCACGCTCGAAGAGGAGCAGGGCGTCAATATCCTCTATCTCGCGCTCGGCCTGCTGCGCTGGTACGAGGAAGAAAAGTCCGCCACAACCCGCCACGCGCCGCTGGTTCTGCTGCCGGTGCAACTGCAACGCTCCAGTGCCGCGGAGCGGTTCACCTTGCATTGGCGCGGCGAACCGTCTTCACCCAATCTCTCGATCCAGGCCAAGCTGCGCAGCGATTTCGGTCTGGTGATCGAGGATTTCCCCGACGAAGATGAGGTCGACGTCGCAGCCTACATGGCGCAGGTCGCGACCGCCGTGGCAGGCAAGGCACGCTGGGAAGTGCTGCCGGACGCCATGGTGCTCGGCTTCTTCTCCTTCGCCAAATTCTTGATGTATCGCGACCTCGATCCGGACAATTGGCCGGAGACGAACGCCTTGCATCGGCATCCGGTCGTTGCCGCCCTCCTCGGCGATGGCTTCGAGCGGCTGGAGCCGATCATCGGCGACGATGAGCCGATCGACCCGATCATTCCGCCTCTGGCGCTGAACCATATCGTCGATGCCGATTCCTCGCAGGCCGTGGCGATCGAGGAGGCGGTACGAGGGCGCCATCTCGTCATCAAGGGCCCGCCAGGCACCGGCAAGAGCCAGACCATCGCCAACATCATCGCTGGCGCGGCCCTGCAGGGCAAAAAAATCCTGTTCGTTGCCGAAAAGATGGCGGCGCTCGAAGTGGTGCAGCGCCGCCTGCGCCAGGCCGGGCTCGGACCGATGACCCTGGAACTTCATTCCGCCAAGGCTAAGAAGCGCCTTGTGCTGGAGGATCTGCGCCGCACTCGGGACATGATACCTCGGCTGGGAACGCAAGACGAAAGCCTCATCGCTCGCATGAGCGAGGTCCAGACCAGCCTCAATCATCACGCCGCGACGCTGCACCGCGTATTGGCGCCGAGCGGACTGAGCGCCTTTCGCCTGTTCGGCCATCTCCTGCGCGTGCGCGATGGCGAAGGCCTGCCGGACGTAACCCTGGAGGGGGCGGCCAGCTGGACGGCACAGGATGTGCAGGATCGGCTCGATCTCGCCGCCGAGCTTGCAGGGCGGCTCGGCAGCGTCGGGGACCCGGCAAGCCATGTCTGGCGTGGCGTGTGGCGCGATGCGCTCGATCCGAACGAACTCGATCAGCTCGCCGTGCTATTGGCCAGCCTCAAGGCGGATCTCAAGACGGTGGGGCAGGCAGGCGCCGCGATCGGCGCGGATTTCGATCGCATGCCGGTCGCGATGGCCGATGTCGAAGCGCTGTTGCGCATGGCGCGCGCCGCTCTCGCATGTCCGCCGGACGCTGACAGGGAGGCCCTGGCCAGTCCGATCTGGCGCAACGATCCCAACGCGCTGGCGGAGCTGGTGACGCTGGGCCGCAGCCGCAAGGAGTCCAGCGAGGCGATGGGACGGCGCTTCCGGCCGGAAGCATGGAACTTGAACTTCAAGCCTATACGCTCCGAGATTGCCAGCAGCGGTACATCCTGGCTGCGCTTCTTCAATGGAGGCTATCGCGGCGCGATGGCCCAGTTGCGGGCAGCGCTTTCCGGGCCTGTGCCCCGCGGCTTTGCCGAACGGCTCTCGCTCGTCGACCAGATGATCGCGGCCCAGGTGACGCGTCGGCTGTTCGAAACGCGGCGGCGCCTCGGAGCCGGGGCTTTCGGGGCGCAATGGAATGGCGAGAATTCGGATTGGGATAGGCTGCAAGCTCTCACTGACTGGTGGCGCAAGCACCGCCATGCGACACTCGGCAAGACCTTTCTTACACAGCTGGCGGCCCATCCACGCGGTGCCGACCTTGGGGGCCCCGGTTCGGCCATGGTGGAGGTGGGGCCGCGATTGCTCGCCCATCTGACCGAGCTGCAAAAGTTCCTTCATCTTGATATCAAGGCAGCCTTCGGGGCCGCCGATTGGACGGAGGTCACATTTGAGAGGCTGGCGGTCCAGCTCCAGCTCTGGCTCAGCAATCTCGAATCTATCACCCGCTGGATCGCATTTGCCAATCGCTGCCGCGTCGGGCGCGAGGCGGGCCTCGGCTCCCTGATCGACGCCCTGCTGGACGGTAGTGTTGGGGGGCCGCAGCTCGTGCCGACGGTCGAGCGGGCCTATTACGATGCGCTGCGTAGCGAGTTCTTCGAGCGTCTGCCCGCGCTCAAGCGCTTCGATGGCGAGCTACAGGATCGCACGGTGGAGACTTTCCGTGCCCTCGATCGCGGCCGCATTACCCTGGCGCGGGAGACGATCGCCGGACAGCATCTCCAGGCCAGGCCGGTTGCATCGGGAGGCATCGGACCGCTCGGTGTGCTCAACGGTGAATTCGCCAAGAAGCGCAACCATCTGCCGATCCGGCAATTGCTCGACAAGGCCGGGCCGGCCATCCAGCAATTGAAGCCTGTTATGATGATGAGCCCGCTTTCGGTCAGCCAGTTTCTGAAGCCGGGAGCGCTTGATTTCGATCTCCTTGTCATTGACGAAGCCTCGCAGATCGAGCCGGTCGATGCGCTTGGCGCCGTGGCTCGTGCCCGCCAGATGGTGGTGGTGGGCGATGAGCGCCAGCTGCCGCCGACGCGCTTCTTCGCCAAGCTTACTGGTGACCTTGAAGAACGCGACGAGGAGGATACGACCTTCAAAGCGAGTGACGCGGAAAGTGTGCTCGATCTCTGCCTGGCCAAGGGCATGACGGCGCGCATGCTCAATTGGCATTATCGCAGCAAGCATCACACCCTCATTGCCGTCTCCAACCGCGAATTCTACGACAATCGCCTCATGGTGGTGCCGAGCCCGCATCAGGGCGGAGAGGAGCTTGGGCTGGTCTTCCGCTATCTGCCGCAGGCCACCTATGATCGCGGCAATACCCGTACCAATGCCCTGGAGGCCAAGGCAGTGGCCGAGGCGATCATCGCCCATGCCCGCTACCACCCCGGCCAGTCGCTCGGCGTCGCGACTTTTTCGGTGGCGCAACGCCAGGCCATCCTCAAGGAACTGGAGCTGCTGCGCCGGGCCAACCCCGATACCGAGCCTTTCTTCAATCGCGCCGGCACGGAACCTTTCTTCGTCAAGAATCTCGAAAACGTCCAGGGCGACGAGCGCGATGTGATCTTCATCTCGGTCGGCTACGGGCGCAGCCCCGGGGGACATCTTTCCATGGGGTTCGGGCCGCTCAATCTGGAGGGCGGCGAGCGGCGGCTCAATGTGCTGATCTCGCGTGCCAAACACCGCTGCGAGGTGTTCTCATCGATCACCGGTGAAGATATCGACCTGGAGCGCGCCAGCGCCCGCGGCGTGGTGGCGCTGAAGCTCTTCCTTGATTTCGCGCAGAACGGCCGGCTCGGTGCGCCCCAGGAGACGGGCAGGGAGGCCGATTCACTTTTCGAGGAGCAGGTTGCCGCGCAGTTGCGCATGCGCGGCCATGTCATCGCCGGGCAGATCGGCAGTGCCGGCTTTTTCGTCGACCTTGCGGTGGTCGATCCCGAAAGGCCCGGCCGCTTTGTCCTCGGCATCGAGTGCGACGGAGCGCAATATCATTCCTTGCGTTCGGCGCGTGACCGTGACCGTCTGCGCGAGCATGTTCTTGAGGAACATGGCTGGATCATTCACCGCATCTGGTCGACCGATTGGTATCTGCGTCCGCAGGAAGAGCTCGCCAAGGTCGAGGCGGCGATCGCCCGGGCCAGGGAGGAATGGCGCCGCCGGGACGACGATCTGGCCGCGCCGTCGATGATGGCCCCTGCCGACCCGGAGGATGGGTTCGAGGATGAGGGGCGGTTCGACCAGGCGGCCGAGGCGGGTGCACCCTCCTTGTCACAGCCTTATGTCGAGGCGGCCCCGAAGATCTCGACCAGGCACGATCTGCAGGATCTCTCGCCGGCCCGTATCGCCGCCCTGGTCAGCCAGGTCGTCGAGGTCGAGGGGCCGGTGCATGAGCAGGAGATCATCGTGCGACTGCGCGATGCCTTCGGTTTGGGGCGCGCAGGGTCGCGCGTACGCGAGGCGGTGCTCGGCGGCATCTATGCCGCGCTGGCAACCGGCAAGATCACCGGCGGCCCGTTCCATTGCCTGCCGGGCCAGGCGATCACCATCCGTGACCGTTCGGCCGTAGATTCGGCCGGTCTTCGCAAGCCGGACATGCTGCCGACCGAGGAAATCGAAACAGCATTCCGCGCCGTGATCGAATCCAATTTCGGCGCCCCTCACGATGCCCTCGTGATCGCCGTCGCCCGCCTCCTGGGCTTCGCGACAACCAGCGCGCCCCTGCGCGAAAGGCTCGACGCCGTGCTGTCGGCGATGCTGGCGCGCGGGGAGGTCAGGGTGAGCAACAGCCTGGTCGTCAGGGGCGGATGAGGGCAACAGAATTGCCCCGCCCCTGAGGAGGCGGGCCGGCCATGCACCATGAGCCGGCGTTGCAAGGGTGTTCATTGCGCGTCGGAACTGGTCAGCCACTCGCGGCTGCGCCTCCTGATCCTTCTCAGGATAGAGCGTAGCGGCGCCAC
>Ga0206877_10244_pt1 | contig 14773 bp, 8 predicted proteins | sample Alteio_BWOrgCont_7_FD_152623 | JGI IMG/M metagenome (GOLD analysis project Ga0206877, IMG submission 152623) | Enriched cells from forest soil in Barre Woods Harvard Forest LTER site, Petersham, Massachusetts, United States -... | ecosystem: Environmental > Terrestrial > Soil > Temperate forest > O...
GCAGAACGCTGCGTGGAGCCCTGGTGATTACTCAGGTGGCGCTGGCGTTTATGCTGCTCACCGGCGCCGGATTGCTGATCCGCAGTTTTTCTCACATGCTCGAAGCCGACCTCGGGTTTGAGTCCACCAACGTGGTCACCGCGGGACTGCCGATCGACAATGACCACTATCCCGATCCGCGGCAGTTGAATGGATATTTGCGATCGATTGTCGCCAGTCTCGGCGCGGTGCCCGGCGTACGCGACGTCGCCCTGACATCGTCGCTACCGCTGCAAGGATGGGGCTATGGGATGCCATTTCAGATTGCCGGCCAACCCCTGGTGGACCGCGCGAATCGCCAGGTGTGTTTCTTCAAAATGATCACTCCATCTTATTTCCGGGCGCTGGGAATGAAAGTACGGCAGGGGCGCGCACTGAACGAGCACGATGTGGGCGGAGCGCCGCTCGTCACGGTGATCAATCAGACTATGGCGAAGAAGTATTTGCCCAATCAGAACCCGATTGGGAAGCGCATCCTGATTCAACAGATCATCCCTGGCAAAACGCAGCTGGGCCCAGAGATCGCCTGGGAAGTGGTGGGCATGGTCGCCGATGAACGCGTCACCACCTTGGACGCCAAGCGCGACAACCCGGGGATCTACGTGACCAACGATCAGAGCCCGACGCCCTTCCAAGGGCTGGTGGTTCGGGCAGCCATGAATCCTTCGTTCCTGCAGACATCGATTCGCAAAGCGGTATATGACGTTAACAAAGAGCAGCCGTTAACGGATATGAAGACCTTGGATCAATTGAAGTCGGAATCCATGACCAGGGATCGGTTGCGATCTAGCTTGCTCGCCATCTTTGCGGCCATCGCCTTGGCGCTTTCAGCAGTTGGGATCTATGGCGTGGTCTCGTACACCGTGTCGCAGCGCACCACCGAGATCGGAATCCGCGCCGCCTTAGGCGCCAGTAGCGGGAATTTATTGGGGCTGGCGTTGCGCGGTGGGATGTGGATGATGCTGGCGGGTCTCAGTGTTGGATTCGCAGGCGCGCTCGGGTTCGCTCGATTGCTTTCCACGCTCCTGTTTGGCGTGGGCGCTTGGGATGCGGAAACAATAGTGGCGGTGGCGGCGATCCTAGCGCTAGTCGGCATCACGGCCTGCTATGTTCCTGCCCGCCGAGCCTCGCGAGTAGATCCAATGGTGGCGCTTCGGTACGAATGAGCGGGCGAAACTTTTGGCGGATTGGACGGTCCTATTTTTATGAGCGAACAGAAAGAGCCGAAGCCGGAAAAGGCGCCAGCTCCCGATTCCACCGAGCCCGAAGAAAAGCCTGAGAGAGAACTCCCGGATGACGACGTAGACGAAGCCGGTGAGGAGTCATTTCCCGCCAGCGATGCGCCGCCCTGGACAGGTACTGCGGCGCACTAGCCACGCTGGTCCAAACCACCGCCAGTCGGCTAGCGGCAACCTGGTAACGGTTACGCACCATGAATGACGCTATTGTGACGAAAGTCACGGCGCGCTGCAGACTGGTGGCGTGATACTGCTAGTAGCGGTGGATAAAGTAACCGCTCTCAGACGCACCGTACTATTTGGCGATCTCCAGCCTGAAGAATTAGTAGAACTGGCCGCACTGACGCGAAAGCGTGAACTGGCCAAAGGCGAACTGCTGTTTCTGTCCGGGGAGAAGGCTGCGGGACTATTTGTGATTGCCTCCGGCCGGATTCGGGCTTATCGCGTAAATGCGCAGGGACGCGAGCAGACCATCCATATGGAGGGCGAAGGCGCCACGCTGGCCGAAGTGCCGGTATTCGATGATGGGCCGTACCCGGCAACTGCTGTCGCCGAGGAACCCACTTCGGTGCTCTTTCTTGAGAAAAGCGACGTCCGCCGCTTCATGCTGCGGCATCCCGATGTGGCTCTCACGGCTCTGAAGCTGATGGCCCAGCGTTTGCGAGGGCACGCCGAGGTGGTGGATGCATTATCGCTGCAGCACGTGGGCCAGCGGCTGGCTCGCTTCTTGTTGGCGCAAGCCCGCGGGCATGGCTCCCGGACCGAAGCTGGTATGGAAGTGGATGTCACGGTGTCGAATGAAGAGCTGGCGCGGCGCGTTGGTTCGGTGCGGGAAGTGGTTTCGCGAACCTTCACGAGGTTGGAGCGCGACGGATTGATCGGATATGCAGCCGGTGCAAAGAACGGCAAGCGCCGGCGCGTGTTGATCGCCGATGAAGCAGCGCTCGCCAGGTACGCCGGGCAGGAGGAAGACTCATGAATGCACCGTGAGTCGATCGCTATTACGAAAAGGCGGCAGGCGGATGTGTAGCACGCGCTCGCGATCGCGCTCTTCGGAAAGATTGCGTGTGCGCGCCGATAATAGATCCTGCAGTCCGATCATGCCCACGAGTTTGCGTTGGTCGCCCCGGTCTATCACTGGAAATCGCGTGAATCCCGTTTCGGCCATGCGGTAAACCACCACGCGCAACGGCTCGTCAGGATGCGCTACCACTGGTTCGGTAACCACATCCGCTAGCGTCTCGTGGGCTGGATGCGGCTTCTCCAGCCATTTCTGCAGGTCGTTCCTGGTAATCACACCTCGCAACCTCTGATCATCATCCACTACCGGATAAAGATACTGCCCTCGAGGCCGATGATTGCCGCTCAAAATGGCACGCACCTCTTCCAAAGTACTGGCCGAAGGAAATGCCACCAGGTTGGTTCGCATGGCGTCGCGCGCGAAAAGAATTTCGAGCGGATCGACAGAGTACTCGCGGCTGAGATGATAACCGCGTCGCGCGACCTTCTCGGTGAGAATCGATCGCTTGAGCACCAGGACGGTAAAGGCGTGCGCGATGACGCTGGCCACCAACAGCGGCAATAGCACGGTGATGTCGTGCGTGAGCTCCAAAGCGAAGATGATACCGGTGAGCGGTGATCGCATGGTGCCGCCTAATATGGCGCCCATCCCAATCAGCGGCCAGAAACCCGCGCCTTCGTTGGGAAGGAACATGGCCTCGATGCCCCCCAGCGCTCCGCCCATCATGAGTAATGGCGCCAGCACCCCGCCCGATGTGCCAGACCCAAGCGAGACGGCCCAGATGATGGATTTCACCAGCAAGACGCCAAGAATTACGTTGCGCGCAACGTCCCCCTTCAGCAGTGCGCCGATAGTGTCATAACCTACTCCTAGGGCTTGCGGGAAAATCAATCCGCCAACGCCCACTACTAAACCACCAATGGCCGGCCACCACATCCAATGAATGGGCAGTTTCAAAAACGCATCCTCGGCGGCGTACACGGCGGCCGTGAGCAAGGCCGAAAGTGCGCCCGCCAGCAAGCCGCAGATCACGCAGCCCAGCAATCCCCACGAGCCGATAAACACCGGATGAGCCGGAACCGGAAACAGCGGACCGACGCCCAGAATATATCGGCGGGCGGCTCCAGCGGTTGCGCTCGCCAACGCTACAGGGACCAAACTGCGAGGCTTCCACTCAAACAGCAGCAGCTCAACCGCTAAGAGAACCGCGGCGATAGGTGAAGCGAAGGTCGCCGACATTCCCGCGGCCGCGCCCGCCACCAGCAGCGTCTTGCGCTCGACGCTAGTCAACTTGAAGAACTGCGCGATCAACGATCCGATTGCGCCGCCCGTCATGATGATGGGTCCTTCAGCCCCAAAAGGTCCGCCGCTGCCGATGGAAATCGCCGACGATACCGGCTTCAGAATCGCCAGCCTCGGCTCCACGCGGCTGCCATTGATCAGGATCGATTCCAGTGCTTCTGGAATGCCGTGCCCGCGGATTCTTTCAGAACCATAACGGGCCATTAAGCCGATGACGAGCGCGCCACCGATCGGCACCAGGATCGCCCACACGCCCAGCGAGTTTCCGGCCGGCGAGGTGAGCGCGGTGTTCCAGCGATGATAGTAGAACAGGTTGGTGAAAATGCCGATCAGCCGCAGCAGCGCCCACGCTACTACGGTGCTGATCAAGCCGATGGCGACTGCCAGCAGCGAGATCGGAATCACTCGCCAGTCCGTAGTGAAATCTCCCAATTCCTGCGCGCGCGAATGTTTGTGTTTCATACAGCTCTTCTCCGCTGGTTGTGTTGCCGGGCGAGGGCACGCAGAGACTTCGCGAGACGCGGTCCGGCGATCTCCAGTTCTTCGTGATGGGCGATCGATAGCCTCCGCAAAACGTTGGCGCCGGATTTCGTCAGATGGACGATTACTTGCCGGCGATCTTGCTTACCAGCCTCCCGCGCGACATATCCCAGCTTCGCCAGCCGATTCACCAGTTCCACCGTGCTGTGATGCTTCAGTTGCAGCCGCTCAGCCAGTTCACCGATGGTGGCCGTAATTCCGTCGGGCAGACCTTTGACGGCCAAGAGCAGCTGATGCTGTTGAGGCTCCATTCCGGCCTCCCGAACCTGCTCCTCGCTAAAACCCAGGAATTGCCGGATTTGATAGCGGAACTCGGCCAGAGCGCGATACTCTTCGTGGGACAGATCCCTCATCACTTATATCGTATCACGATATATATCGCGAAGGACAAGCCTTCGCTTGGCGTGCCTTCCGGGTGGAAATTAATTAGTTACGGGATCGCCAATCCGGGCCGGCTGGGAGCGGCGGCTCCAGATGCGGATGTTTCCAAACCGCCGCGCCAAGGCTTCCAGATAGAGATAAACCACCGGCGTAATGTAGAGCGTAATGAACTGGGAGAACAGCAGTCCGCCAACCACCGCCAGACCGAGCGGCTGCCGCGCATCGGCGCCGGCGCCGACGCCCAGAGCGATGGGAAACGTTCCGAACAGCGCTGCTAGCGTCGTCATCATGATGGGGCGGAAGCGAAGGATGGACCCTTGCACGATGGCGTCGAATGGCGTCCGGCCTTCCACGCGCTGCGCTTCGATGGCGAAGTCGATCATCATGATCGCGTTTTTCTTCACCACTCCAAACAGCATGATGAGGCCGACAAACGCATACAGATCCAGCTCTTTGTGAAAGATCTTGAGCGTCAACAGCGCGCCAAAAACGGCGGATGGCAGCCCCGAAAGAATGGTGATGGGATGAATGAAGCTCTCATACAGCATCCCCAACACCATGTAGATCACAAGAACGGCGACGATAAGCAGGATCGATAATCCACGAAAAGACTGTTGAAAAGCCTGCACCGTTCCTTGATAGAGAGGCGCGATCGTAGGCGGGATCCGAAGCTCCCGGATCACATCGTCAATAGCCGCTGCCGCATCGCCCAGCGCGAATCCGGGCTGCAAATTGAACGAAATGGTGGCGGCCGGCAGTTGGCCGAAGTGATTCACAGAAAGCGGACCCACCGTTCGGCGCACCGACACTACGGTATCCAAAGGAACCAGCGTTCCCTTGGCGGAATGGATATAGAGCTTCGAGAGGGCATCCGGGTTACGCTGATACTGCGGTTCCACTTCGAGAATCACCTGATACTCGTTGGATGGCGTGTAGATCGTAGACACCTGCCGCGTTCCATAAGCGGTGAAGAGAGCGTTCTGGATTTGATCCGCGGTTACACCCAACGTCTCCGCACGATCGCGATTTATATCCAGCGTCACCTGCGGGCTTTCGATCTGCAGATCGCTGGTCACGTTTATGAAGCCGCGCAAGGTGCGGATCTTGTCGAGCAGGATCGGAACCCAGCGGTAAATCTCGTGCTGATCGGCGCCCTGCAATGTTAATTGATAAGGACTCTGGGTGTTATTGCTGCCAATATTGATAGGCGGTGGATTCTGCAGAAACGCCTGAATCCCAGGGATGGACAAAATTTTAGGCTGCAGTTCCTGAAGCACTTGATCGGCCGAGAGAGCGCGCTGTTCACGTGGCTTGAGCATCATGTAGAGCTGCCCTTGATTGCCGCCGCTGACGTTCGCAAATGCGCCGCGCACGTTCGGATCGTGTTCCAGAATTCGTTTCACAGACCAGACGTGGTTCACCATCGAGTCAAACGAAATATCTTGTCCGGCCACTGCGATTCCATTCAGCACGCCGCTGTCGGTGCTCGGAAGGAAGCCCTTCGGCATGTCGAAAAACAGCCAGCCAGTGCCACCCAGAAGGGCGAACAAAACCATGAGCGTCGCAAAACGGTGGCGCAGTACAACCAGCAACGAACGTTCGTAGACATGCGTTAACCCCTGGAAAAAGCGCTCCAGTCCGTTGTAGACGAAATTGTGCTTGCGATCGTGATGCAGCGCCAGAAAACGGCTGGCCAGCATGGGCGTGAGCGTCAGCGAAACAAATCCGGACACCAGAATCGCAACCGCAATAGTGACCGAAAACTCGTGCAGCAAACGCCCGACGATGCCGCCCATGAACAGCACCGGAATGAATACGCTGACCAGTGATATGGTCATCGAAAGAATGGTGAACCCAATCTCGCGCGACCCGCGAAACGCAGCTTCCATTCTGCCTTCGCCCAGCTCCATGTGGCGCACGATGTTTTCCAGCATCACGATCGCGTCGTCCACCACAAAGCCGACCGAGAGCGTGAGCGCCATCAAAGAAAGATTGTTCAAGCTATAGCCGAGCAGGTACATGATGGCGAACGTGCCGACGATCGAGAGCGGCACGGCTACGCCCGGAATCAAGGTGGCCGAGATGTTCCGCAGGAAAATGAAAATCACCAGAACCACCAGGCAGATGGTCAGCGTGAGAGTAAACTTGACGTCCTGGATGGAGTCGCGAATGGAAGCGGAATTATCGTGGACCACTTCCAGATCCACGGAGGGAGGAATTTCGGAACGGAAGATCGGCAGCAGACGCCGGATGCTGTCCACCACCTCAACCGTGTTGGTGCCAGGCTGGCGCTGCACTGCCAGCAGGACCGTGCGGTCGTCATTCACCCAAGCCCGTATCTTGTCGTTCTCCACGTCATCCAGAACTTTGCCCAGTTCCTCCAGTCGCACCGGATTGCCGTTCCGATAAGTGACAATCATGTGCCGGTACTCGGCCGCGTTCGTCAACTGGCCCGTCGATTCGATGGTGAAGGCCTGCTTGGACCCGTACAGTTTTCCAGTAGGAAGGTTGCTGTTGTTGGCCTGGATGGCGGTTTGCACGTCGTCGATGCCGATGCCGCGGGTTGCCAGACTGTCCGGATCCAATTGGATGCGGACCGCATATTTCTGGCCACCGAACACCTGCACTTGCGAGACGCCGCTGATGGTGGAGATGCGCTGCGCCATCACGGTCTCGGCGTACTCATCCACCGTGTAGATGGGCAGCGTAGACGAGCTCAAGCCGAGAAAGATGACCGGCTGATCGGACGGATTCACTTTATTAAAAGTGGGCGGACGAGGCATGGTGGGGGGCAGCAAACCACCGGCCTTGGCGATGGCGGATTGAATATCCTGCGCGGCCGCGTCGATGTCGCGATCCAAAGTAAATTGGATGGTGATGTTGGTGCTTCCGAGCGAACTCGACGAATTCATCGAGTCGATTCCTGCAATGGTTGAAAACTGCCGTTCCAGCGGCGTCGCCACCGATGCGGCCATGGTGTCGGGACTCGCTCCAGGCAACGCTGCTTGCACCTGAATGGTGGGGTAATCGACGCTGGGCAGAGCCGCCACCGGCAGAGCCCGATACCCTACGATGCCAAAAAGCAGAATACCGAACGCGGTGAGCGTCGTAAAAATTGGCCGCTGAATGAAAAAGTGCGAAAGATTCATGACGCCCCTGCGCCCGACGTCGCCGCGGGAACAACCCGGATGTGCGCCCCCGGGAACAGCCGGAGTTGGCCGTCCGTCACCACCGTTTCACCCGGCGAGATTCCGCTTTGCACCACAATCTGATTGTCGATGGTCTGGCCGACCGTCACCTGACGCGTCTCCACGGTTTGGTCCGGTTTGACGACGAAAGCGAATTGGCCTTTTTGTCCGGATTGAATCGCCTCCGATGGAACCACGGTGGCGCGATCGATAGTCCGCAGTGTCATAACCACATTTATGAACTGGCCCGGCCAGAAAGCATGATCGGTATTCGGAAAACTGGCCTTCAATTTGATAGTGCCAGTGGTACTGTCCACCGTATTGTCGATGAAGGTGAGTTGGCCCGTCGCACTCACTGGGCGGTTAGAACCATCGGCAACGCCAGTGCCCGTGACGGAGAGCGTATGCCCGTCGCTATAGCGGCGGATTTCGGGAAGCAGTTGCTCGGGTGCGCTGAAGGTAACGTAAACGGGCTGCAATTGATTGATGTTGACCAAGGCCGTGGTGTCGTTCGCCTTCACCAGGTTGCCCGCTTGCAGTAATAGACTGCCGGCGCGTCCGTCGATGGGCGACCGGATATGACAATACGAAAGATTCAGCTGGGCGGTTTCAATAGCTGCCTGATCGGACACAACCGAGGCTTTGGCGCTGTTGAGCGCGGCTTGGTCGGCGTGAACGGCTTCGTCCTGCATCTGGGACGTGGTCTGATAGGTTTCGTTCTGATCCTTGGAAATCACGCCGTCCGCGGCTAAACCGGCGTAGCGTTTGGCCTGAGCCTGGGCGTTGGCTGCCTGCGCCCGGTCGCGCGCCAGGTTGGCGTCGGCTTGCGACACCAGAGCGATATCCTTTTGAAGAGCAGCCTGGGCCTGATCCAAGGCTTGTTTGTAAGGGCGCGGATCGATTTCGAAAAGCTCCTGGCCCTTCTTCACTTCCTCGCCTTCTTTAAAAAACGCCTGATTGAGCTCGCCGCTTATCTGCGCCTTGACTGCGATTGTGGCGACCGGCTCCACTGAACCAATCTGGCGGACTTGAATAGGGATGTCCCGCATCTGGGCTTGCGCCACCGTGACCGGTGTGGGAGGCAGAACTCGATTTGTTTTGTTGGCTTTATCGCCCGGCGCCGCGCATCCACACAGACACGCAAACAGCACGGGCGCACAAATGGCCCTCCGGAAACACACCATCAGTAAAGAATTGCTCCTATTGCTAGAGTATCGAAAAAAGGGATCGAGGTTACTCGCCGCGATCAGTCGGGCTTTTTGAAAAGATTATCGAAGGCGGCGCGGGCATCGTGGGGGGTTCGCGGGACTTGCTGGGGAGCGGCCACCGGATGGTGGTTCTGAGGCGCGGCGTCTCTTGCCACCGTCACACGGGGCTTGAAGAGATCGCATTCGTTGGCTTGATCCTTTATCGGGATCCGCAAGGGCACGGGCTTCAGGCACTGGAAGCGAGTGGAGGGTTCGAAATGTGCGCACTGTTTGCAGCAGTGCAGCGCTGTTCCACATTTGGGACATTTACCCTTCCAATCGATATCGGGCCCAAGAGCCGTGGAACAACTGAAACAGCGGGCCGCCACTACGTTTTGGAGCAGGCGGGGGAGCCGTGGGCCAGTAACGTCGATGGACGGCCGGGGACCCGAAGGCCGGGGGCGGTCGGGCAGCTGGCGGTCCTTGGAACCACCATTGGTATCCATATAGCCCCGTTGTCGGTACTTACGGTCGTCGTCCATGTATTAAATTGACTCCTGGATCTCGCGCTCTCGCAACGTTACCTGTGGAGGTGTTCGGCACAGGTCCACTGCTGGTTAGCTTGAGGATCGATGCGGAGGATAGCTGCGGGAACCGGCTAAAGCTGGAAAGACATTGTCCCGCTTGCGCCTAAATAACTATGTACCACGAATCAATGCCAGAAGCTACTGAAATCTCACAGTCATACCGGGAGCTGGGTTAGTGGTACTAGGGCTTTTTCGGTAACAGGCTCAATCGGAGCTCCATTTCAGCAATGAGTTGCAAGGCCGGGTAAGGGGATCGTCATAGTGATTCGGACTAATTCGCAAAGAATACCCGAGCCTGCCTGTTTGATGCGGCACGAACTCTTTTAAGAACACATATTCGTTGCCGGCTTGCTCCACCGCTGGAAGCGTCATCACCTGGGTTTCTTCCAGGTATCCGTTGACACCGATTCGGCCGACCACCGCCTCGACACGTACATCTTGAGGCGAGAGTCCAGCCAGATTCACCACTGCTCGCACCGGAATGGGCGACCCGGTCAGCACCGACAGGTCAGGTCCGGGGCCAACCTCCACAAACGCGACTTCATTCCATACTTCGTGGACACGTCTGTTCCAACCCGCGCGATCGCGAGCCGGCTGGAAGCAATCGTGGGCCACTTCCAAGTAGGCCTGATGTGCGGGCTCGTATAACTGCGAGAGATATTCACCCACCATTCGTCCAGCGTTGAACTGGTGGCTGAGATGCATCAAGGACTGCTTCACGCGGCGCATCCACTCCACCGGTACGCCGCCCTCGCGATCCTGATAGTACATCGGCACAATTTCGTTTTCGAGGATGGAATAGATGGCGCGGGCGTGGATCTCGTCCTGATCGTCGGAATAAGGCTCCCGGTCGCCGATGGCCCAGCCTCCGGAAATCTCATAGCCTTCATCGAACCAGCCGTCCAAAATGCTGAGATTCAGCACGCCGTTGATCCCGGCTTTCATGCCGCTGGTGCCGCACGCTTCTTCGCCGCGCCGAGGAGTGTTCAGCCACAGGTCCACGCCTTGCACCAGCTCACGCGCCACCTCGATGCTGTAATCCTCGACGAAAACAATGTGCTTGGCGATCTCGGGCGCGCGCGAAAGCTGCACGATTTCGCGAATCAGCGTCTTTCCGGGCAGGTCGCGGGGGTGCGCCTTTCCGGCGATCACAATCTGTACCGGCCGGTCCGGATTGGTCAGCAGCCGCTTCAGCCGCTCCAGATCGCGGAACAGCAGAGTAGCTCGCTTGTAGGTGGCAAAGCGGCGGGCGAAACCGATGGTGAGCGTATCGGGATCCAGCACCTCGGCCAAACGCCGCTGCTCGGCGGCCGGAGCCTTGCGCCCCACGGCGGCGTTTACCACCCGCTCGCGCACGAACGAGACCAGATACCGTTTGCGGCGTCGATGCGCTTCCCACAGCTCCTGCGGCGGAATGTCTTCCACCAAATCCCAAATACGCGGATCCGAATTTCGCTCCCGCCAATCGGGCTGCAAGTGCTGATCGTAGAGTTGCGCCAGATCGCCATTGAGCCATGTCAGCAGGTGCACGCCGTTGGTTACCGAGGTGATGGGAACTTCCCACACCGGCAGCTTGGGCCACAGCTCTTGCCACATTTCCTGCGACACCTGGCGGTGCAGGCTGCTCACTGCATTGCGGTATGCCGAGGTCTGAATGGCCGAGATCGCCATGGAAAACGGTTCGTGGTGATTCTCGGGCCGGAACCGGCCTAATGCCAGGAATTTCTCAAACGGAATGCCGCTCTCCAAGCAATACTCGCTGAAATACTGATACAGCAATCCGGAATCGAAAAGATCGATGCCCGCCGGCACCGGCGTGTGCGTGGTGAATACGCTGTTGGAGCGGCAGGCTTCGTACGCTTCCTCAAAGCTGAGTTTGTATTCTTTGATAAAACGCCGCATGCGCTCGATGGCTAGAAACGCGGAGTGGCCTTCGTTCATGTGCCACACGGTGGGCTTCAAGTTGAGCCGGTCCAGCGCGCGCAGGCCGCCGATGCCTAAAACAATTTCCTGCCGGATGCGGGTTAGATTGTCGCCGCCATAAAGCTGTGCGGTGATTTCACGATCTTCAGCGTTCTCGTTTTCTGGAATGTTGGTGTCCAACAGGTACAGCTTCACGCGCCCGACGTCGATGTTCCAGATTTTGATGAAAACCGGGCCGGTGGGCAACTTCACCGAGACTGTTACGTCTTTTCCGTCTTCATCCCGGACCGGACGCACCGGCAGCGTGTAAAAATCGTTGATCGGATTGCGCTCCTGCTGCCAACCGTCCGGATTGAGCGATTGCTGCAGATAGCCTTTCTGGTACAAAAGGCCGACGCCCACCAGCGGAACCGCGCCATCACTGGCAGCTTTCAAGTGATCGCCAGAGAGAACGCCCAGTCCGCCGCCATAAATCGGCATGCATTCCACCAGGCCATACTCCATCGAAAAATAGGCGATGAGGCGATCGTCGGTCGGCTCAGTGCGTTCCAGATAGCTCGAATAGCGCTCGCAGGCTCTGCGATAAGCTGCCAGAAATCGAGCATCGGCGGCGGCACGTTCCAGCGTGGCTTGCGGAACCCGTCCCAGCATCAGAACCGGGTTGTAGCCGCAATTTTTCCACAAAACCGAGTCTAACCGCCGGAACAGCGAACGGACCGTATGGTCCCAACTCCACAGGACGTTGTACGCAAGATCGCTCATGCGAGCGAGGCCCGAAGGCAAAGCGGGCCGGACAAGAAATTCCTTAACCGGTTGAATCTCAAAGGGCATGGACTAAGGAGTGACTCTCAATATATCACCGGGCACGAAGGGGTCCCACAATTTGGACGTGGCTGCAATTGTGGTTGACTGCATAATCAGCTACATAGGCTTCATTAAATCTTTTCAACCGCCGCGACTCTCGCCACCGGCGATCTTTTTTATCCTCACCTACCTAGTTTCATCGGCAGACTGCGAATTTCGGCTAGGGTGAACGATGGGAAAACTAGTAAGGACCTCTTTTGCCCATCTACGATCGCGGCCGATCGGTCTAAAGTCCTCAGCAACAACGGTTGTATAGCCCTGCGCTCGGCATCGTTCCAGGTCACCGGCACGCTCCGTTCGGGCCCAATGCTAAAATACTAGCCTTAGCGCGATGGACGACGATTCATTAGCTGTGCTCGATGCCATGGTCACCACAGCTTTCACGCTGGATGGCTACACGGTTGACCGTACTATCGGCATCGTACGCGGGATCATCGTACGCTCCCGTTCGATTTTTGGAACTTTAGGCGCCAGCTTGCAGACCATGGTGGGAGGCGACATCACGCTGTTCACCAATCTGTGTGAAGAGACCCGCGCTCATGCCTACCAGCGCATGGCGCAACACGCCGCGCAACTGGGCGCAAATGCGGTGATCGGTGTTCGCTACGATGCAACTGAAATTATGCAAGGAGTAACCGAGGTGCTGTGTTATGGCACCGCCGTTTTTGTGAAGCCGGCCCGTTAGGGCGCTGCGTTTTCATTTAGGGCCGACCAGAGCGTGAACGAAAACCGATATCTTTGCATTCATGGCCACTTCTACCAGCCGCCGCGCGAGAATCCGTGGCTGGAAGGAATTGAGCTGCAGGATTCCGCCGCGCCCTACCACGACTGGAACGAGCGCATAACAGCCGAATGCTATGCGCCGAACAGCGCCGCGCGGATTCTGGACGCGCAAGGTCGCATCGCGAAAATCGTAAACAACTATTCGGGCATCAGCTTTAACTTCGGCCCGTCGTTATTGTCCTGGATGAAGGACAAAGCGCCGGAGACCTATCAAGGGATCCTGGACGCCGATAAAATGAGCGCGCAACGTTTCTCCGGGCACGGCTCGGCGCTGGCGCAATGCTACAACCACATGATCATGCCGCTCGCCAACGCGCGCGACAAGCTGACGCAGGTGATCTGGGGTCTGGAGGATTTCCGTTTTCGATTTGGACGCGACCCGGAAGGCATGTGGCTTCCAGAGACCGCCGTCGATCTGGAAACCTTGGACTTTATGGCGCGGGAGGGCATTCAGTTCACCATCCTCGCTCCCTCGCAGGCCAAGACCATGGATGGCGTCGACGTCAGCGGCCAGCGGATCGACCCAGCGCGCGCTTACCGGCAGAAGCTGCCCTCGGGGCGCTCGATCAACCTGTTCTTTTATGACGGACCGGTGTCGCAGGCAGTGGCCTTTGAGCGTCTTCTGAACGACGGCGGCCGGTTCGCTGGGCGGATTCTGGATGCACTCTCGGATCAACGGGAGGGTCCGCAACTGGCCCACATCGCCACGGACGGCGAAACCTACGGGCATCACCACCCCTTCGGCGACATGGCGCTGGCCTATGCGCTCGATCACATCGAGACCAGCGGGTTAGCGAAGCTGACCAACTACGGGGAATTTCTGGAGAAGCATCCCGCCGAGCACGAAGCCGAGGTCCTCGAGAACACCGCCTGGAGCTGCGTGCACGGTGTCGGCCGGTGGAACAGCAACTGCGGCTGCAATTCCGGAGGCCATGGGGAATGGAACCAGGACTGGCGGGCTCCGCTGCGGGCCGCCCTCGATTGGCTGCGGGATGAGATAGCGCCTGCTTTTGAAACGATGGCGCGGCCTTTCTTCAAAGATCCCTGGGCGGCGCGCAACAACTATATCCACGTCGTCCTGGACCGGTCGCCCGAAAGCCGCGAACGCTTCGGCGCTGCCAACTTCCGGCGCAAGTCGTTGAAGAGCGGCGATCGCGTGAACGTCTGGAAACTGCTCGAGATGCAGCGGCACGCCATGCTGATGTACACCAGTTGCGGTTGGTTCTTCGACGAGCTTTCCGGAATCGAGACGGTGCAAGTGATCCAGTACGCCGGGCGCGTGGTGCAACTGGCCGAAGAGCTGTTCGGCCCAGGTATCGAGGCGCGCTTCCTGGAGAAATTGGCGCTCGCCAAGAGCAACCTTCCCGAGCATGGCGATGGCGCGGCCATTTATCAGAAGTTCGTCAAGCCGGCCAGCGTGGATTTGCTCAAGGTGGGCGCCCACTATGCCATGAGTTCGCTGTTTGAAAGCTATCCCGACAACACCCGTATCTATGCGTATTCGGTGGACAACAAGGATTATCGTTTGAAGCGTTCGGGGAAAATGCGGCTGGCCTTCGGCAAGGCCCGGCTCACGTCGGAAATCACGCAGGAATCCGAAATGCTGATGTTTGGGGTGTTGCACTTCGGAGATCACAATCTGCACGGCGGCGTGGCTTTGCACGTCTCCGAGGAAGCGTATCGCGATATCACCAAGTCCGTCCGCGACGCCTTCAACCGT
>Ga0206877_10245_pt1 | contig 14710 bp, 10 predicted proteins | sample Alteio_BWOrgCont_7_FD_152623 | JGI IMG/M metagenome (GOLD analysis project Ga0206877, IMG submission 152623) | Enriched cells from forest soil in Barre Woods Harvard Forest LTER site, Petersham, Massachusetts, United States -... | ecosystem: Environmental > Terrestrial > Soil > Temperate forest >...
TGTGGTTCCGCGAGTTTTGCAATTGCCTCTACCTATACAACTTTTAAATGCGGAGTTTTTGCCAATTCACCGAGCAGCGTCTGGTGGCTATAACTGTGGACTTTGACTTTCTGAAGGGTGCCGATCAGGCTTTCGTCTCCCTCGAAGATCACTTTTTTCCAACAGCGGGTGCGCCCTTTCAATTGACGGCCGTCTCGGTTGAGCCGCTCGACAAGCACTTCGTAAGTATTTCCAAGCATCAGCTGCCGCTCTTCGTTGCTGATCTCATTTTGCAGATCGAGAAGGCGTTGCAAGCGGTCAAGCTTCACTTCTTCCGGGACATCGTCTTTCCATCTCATGGCCGGAGTTCCTTTTCGCGAGCTATAGGCGAAGATGAAGGCGAGGGAATAGCGGATCTGTTTCAACGCGTCGCATGTTTCTTGGAATTCTTCCTCAGTCTCGGTGGGGAATCCGACGATGATGTCTGTTCCGAGGGAGACATCGGGAACCGTCTGGCGAAGGAGTTCGACCTTTTCAAAATACTGCTCTTTCGTATAGATCCTGTGCATTTTTTTTAAGATGCGGTTCGATCCCGCTTGAATCGGAAAATGGACGAATTCGCAGAGGCTGGGCAAGTCGCGTATCGCCTGCATCAGATCGAGGGTGATGTCGACAGGGTGGGAGGTCATGAAGCGGATCCGCTCCATGCCCGGGATTCGATCGAGTCTGTAGAGGAGATCGTGAAACAGGCAATTCCATTCTGGCTGGTCTTTTCCGTAGCTGTTGACATTTTGGCCGAGCAGTGTGATTTCTTTGTAGCCTTGATCGACGAGGCGGCGGCACTCCTCGACGATGCTTTCCGGAGGGCGGGAAACTTCCTGGCCGCGGGTATAGGGGACGACGCAATAGGTGCAGAACTTATCGCAACCCCGGATGATCGAGACGGAAGCTTTGATTTTATTGTCTCTCTTTGCGCTCAAATAATCGAGATTTTCTTCGAATTTGTCCTCGGTTTTGAAGATTTGTCGGCGGGTATAAAGAGCCTCGTCGATCATGGTCCCCAGGTCGGTAATATTGTTCGTCCCCAGGACAAAATCGAGATGGGGGAATTTGCGGAAAAGAGCGTCTTTTTTTGCCATGGCCATGCAGCCGGTCACGCCGATGAGGCAGTGTTGTTTTTTGCCACGGCCCATCTTCCCTAGCTTGCCCATGACCTTCCGCTCGGCAAGGTCGCGGATCGAACATGTATTGAAAATCAGGATGTCGGCGGTCTCCTCATCGAGGGCAGGGGTTAGGCCCCGTTTTTGCAGCTGACCGGCCATGATCTCGGTATCGAGCTCATTCATTTGACAGCCATAGGTGCGGATAAAATATGTCTTCGGTTCTCGCATAGGAAAACAAGGATAAGGCAACAGCAAATCTTTTAGCAAGACGGAAAAGAACCGAAAAATCGACCGAAACTTTTTATGCGGATAGGTTCACTCCTTTTGGAATGAGTTTATATACTAAAAATTTTATACACCCTGAGGAAAAATCTCTTTCAAAAAAGAAACGTTTCCGCTATTCTCCTCATTTCATTTACATTGGGTATCTTATGCAACAGAAGACACGACTCCTAACGAAGCAAGAAGCTATCGACAGCCGGAAATGGCATCTCCTCGACGCTGCGGGAAAAACTCTCGGCCGTTTCGCTGCCGAGGTTACGAAGATCTTGCGGGGAAAACACCGTCCCGATTTTACTCCTTATGTCGATTGCGGCGATGGCGTCGTGATCATCAACGCTGAAAAAATCGTGGTCACGGGCATGAAAGAAGCTCGCAAGATCTATCGCAGCTACACCGGTTTTATCGGCGGAATGCGCGAAGTTCCCTACGACACTCTCATGGCGAGAAAGCCTACTGAAATCCTCGAGCGCGCGATCAAGGGCATGATGCCTAAGACTCGTCTTGGCGGCCAACAGGTCCGGAAGCTCCGGATTTACGCCGGCCCCGAACATAGAATGAAAGCCCAAAACCCTACCCCTGCTAATATTTAAAGGATTTTCCTCATGTTGAAAGAGACAATCGGCATTGGCCGCAGAAAAACCGCAGTATCATCAGTCCGTCTTAGAAGAGGGACCGGGATCATCGACATCAACGGCCGCACCTTCCAAGAGTATTTTCCACTGCAACTCCAGAGAGACACCATTCTGGCCCCTCTCCAAAAGTTTTCCAACCCTGAGAAAGTCGATCTGATCATTCGGGTCAAAGGCGGAGGTTTGGAAGCTCAAGCCATCGCAACTCGCCTCGGTATCAGCAGGGCTCTCGTTCAGGAAAGCGAAGAAATTCGCAGCGAACTTAAAGACCTCGGCTACCTCACTCGCGATCCGCGTAAGAAAGAGCGTAAAAAATACGGCCGCAAGGGTGCTCGTAAGCGCTTCCAATTCTCTAAACGTTAAGCTTCAATACTCCTTTACCATTTCTTTCGCTCCTGCTATGGATCGGAAGAAATGGATCATAAGAAAGGCAAGCCTGTTTCTGCGTCGATGGTCATTGACCAGGTTATTGAGGTCTTTCCCAATGACCTCAATGCCCATGGCACGCTCTTCGGCGGCCGTGCGTTGCAGATTATCGATAACCTGGCGGCGATCGTCGCAAAACGCCATACAGGAATGGTTTGCGTTACTTTGGGAATCGATTCGGTTCGTTTCCTCAATCCCTCTTACCACGGCGACATTCTCGTCTGCAAAGCTTCGATCAACCGGACTTGGCGCACATCGATGGAAGTCGGAGTCAAGGTCTTAGCCGAGGATTTTCGTACTTTAGCTCAAAAGCATATTCTTTCGGCCTATTTTACCTTCGTTCCCATCGATGAGAACCATAAACCGGTGCAGGTCAATCCCGTCATCCCCGAAACCCCCGATCAATTCAGGCGCTACGAAGAGGCTGAACGGCGCCGTCAGCATCGCCTGTCGGCTATCCGCAAACAACCTGAAAAATAGGGAATTTTGATCGACTCAATCTAGATTGGTTGAGCGATGCAAGCGGGTTCGAATTCTGACGAGCCCGCCTACACCAATTTTTTATCGGAGGTACTTCAGGCAGTTGAGGAAAAACTGCATTCGGGAAGCCAGCTCCCAAAGCCCCATGTTTTCCTTCTTCAAAAAGTCTTTAACCACCTCGGAAGGAGGATCGTAAGCGATCGAAAGGGGAAGATATTTCAAAAGCATATGGGGATCATTGACTTGGCTGACCATCCGTCGCAAGAACCAATTGCTCATGCTGTTCAGAGGTTGCGTGAAAGAGAGGGGAAATATCTCCTTCAGCCAAGCATCCGGATCGATTTCCTTCAATACTTTGCTGATGGCTAAGGGAGAGACGTTACGTGTAAACTCGAGAAACTGAGGAGACTGAAGAATCGTTTCGATTCCCCGTCTGATTTGTTGCGAATACATATATATTAGCAGGCTATCCTGCCAAGAGAGCGTCCGCTCTATGCAGGCATGAGCGCAGCGTGCAGAATGAGTGTGTAAAAGACATTTGTCTATCAGGCATTCCAAGGTTTCCTTACTATGACCCGAGTCTTTTTCAAATCGCGCAATTGCCTCTTGAACGAAGGAAAATTGCGTAAGAATCTTTTCATTCCCAGACGATTTTTTGTATCGCTCGGTTAAGGCGACCGCTATCGATTTGAGCAGAGAGAGGTATTTTCCTTTGAATATTTGACGGGCCGTCTTGAAACCAAATGAGGCTAAGTCAAGCTGCTTGCTTTGCAAAAGATGCGAGATTTTTGGAGGGTTGTAAGCGAGTGCAAGAGGAACATACTTGAGCCAGAGTTCCGGGTTGTTGAGATCGGGGATCAGGCTATTTGTAAATGTATCCAGAAAATAGTTGCCGGAGCTGGAAAAGAGTTCATCGATCACATTTTTTTCAGATAGGAACTTCTGTAAGCGATCCAATTTTTCCAGCGTTGGATGACGGATAAAATCATCGATTAGAGGATATTTGAGGATGATCTCTAATACTTTGGGGATCGCTTGGGAGTATGCGAAAATCTTGAGTTTTTCTTCCCAAGTCAGCGTATTGCTCAAGCAGATTTCGATACAGGCGGCCGGATTCAAAGAAAGGGGACATGCTTTAAAAAAACACTCCAAGGACTCTTTGCTGTAATGCAATTTCGTTTCCAGGATGGTCAAAAATTGACGAACCTCTGGATCTTCCCAAGAACGGACTTCTCCATTGCTGTATCTATCCAGCTGTCGAACTCCCATCTCCTCCAATTGCGCGGCAAGATCCTGTCCGTCCGGATTCACTTCCGGAGATGGATTGTGGACTCGGATCACGGATGTGTGCTGGCTGGCAAGATCGAACAAATTTCCAGGAGTTGCAGAATTCGGCGGGATATGAAAGAGAGGCAGTCGTCCTATTTCTTCCCACATTCCATAAGTTTCGAGAGTCTTGGAGATCTCTTGGACTAGTTTCGACCGTGGGAGGTCGGATCCGGCTGCAGCGATTTTTGCCTCGATTAATTTTTGAAGGCCGTTTAATTGCAAGAGGGTGGCGACTTGGGTTTTCTGCAAGACGAATTCGCTGCAAAAATAATTTTTTGGCGGATCAAATTGTCCCGCTCGATCATTCGATAAGTAATCCAATAGAGCGTTGATCAAATAATTTTTTTCATCGATGGTAAATGTTCTTGAACTAAAGGGGAGTTCTAACAATCCCATTAAGTTATATTGGTTCTCGGTGAGGTCTTGATATCTCGCGGCCGCCCGGCTGCTCACATGCGTAATGCTCTCATCGAGACCTTGGATATTCGCGATCGATCCCGGAGATGCGAAGAGCCACTCTTCCCCGTCATCCAGATGCTTCAAATTATAGGTATTCTCCGCCACGGTTTTCCCAAAACCAGCGATCTCTGTCACCTTGACAGTCGAAGAATCCTTATCGATATCCGTGACAATGCCGGCATGGGTGATTCTATGGCTGATCGAGGATCCCGATAATCCGAGTACTTTTTGCCCTTGGCTAATCACAAATTGGGTGAATTTCTTTACGTGGGAGAATAAGATCCAACTCCCTACACTCACTCCTCTCAAGTGGTCTTGGTCGATAATGCGCCGGGTAGAAGACTGGCCCCTATTAGCGGAGTATGCAGAGATCTGGGCATGCCAATCCGAGAACGGGAAGGAGGCTGAGGGTAGCGAAGGACTTCCGGTTAATGTTTGATTAAACATTATAAATATCCTTTTATTTCTTTATTAAATATTACAATATTATAGCTTAATCATTAATTATATTGAATATAAAAGATATTATTATATTGATTATTTTTTTATGTTAATTTATTATTTTGAATAAAAATTATATTATAATTTATAGATCTCGGCGTATTTTTTCTTGAGATACGAACAATAGGCAGTTTCGCTCAGCGGTTTTCCGGTCGCTTTTTTCGCCAGCTCGTCGGAGTTGTACATGCGGCCCCAGCGGTAGATATTTTCTTTGAGCCAGTTGCGGATAAAGACGAAATCTCCCGTTTCGACTTTTTTTGCCCAATCGGGATGCTCTTTGGCAAAGACAGAGAAAAATTGCGCTGAGAAAAGATTGCCGAGGGCATAGGTGGGAAAGTATCCGAAATCTCCTAGCGACCAGTGGATGTCCTGGAGGCAGCCTTGGGCATCTGTTTTAGGTACGATCCCGAAGAATTCCTTCATTTTCTCGTTCCAGGCCTCAGGCAAGTCGGATACGGCCAGTTTTCCGCTGACGAGCAACTTTTCGATCTCGAAACGAAGGATGATGTGAAGACAATAGGTCACTTCGTCCGCTTCGACCCGGATTAAAGAAGGTTTCACTTGATTGATGGCTCGATAAAAGCGCTCCAGAGTGATTTTACTCATGCCGGAAAGTTCTTTTTGGAGAAGCGGGTAGAAAAACTTACAAAACGGGAGGCTCCGGCCAATGAGCGTTTCCCACCAGCGCGACTGGCTTTCGTGGATGCTCAGGGAGACGGCTTCGCCGAGCGGCGTGCCCCAATGTTGAATCGGAAGACCCATTTCGTACAGGGAATGTCCCGCTTCGTGAAGGACGGAAAAGATGTTGCTCATGAAGGCTTCGGGAAGGATGCGGGTGGTGATGCGGCTATCGTGAGGATGGAGGCCAATGGAAAAGGGATGCATGGACAAATCGAGGCGGGAATGGGCCGGATCGATGGGAAGCTTTGAGATGACGAGACGTCCCAGCGCAATCTGCTGTGCATCCTCTACTTTACGGTGGAGAAATTCATCGTCGGTCGGATGGGCGGAACCGATTTTTTTGAGAAGGCTTTTGAGTTCTTTCTGCAAGGGGTCGAAGATCGTAGCGAGGCGGGCGGTCGTCATGCAAGGCTCGTATGTTTCGAGAAGGGCGTCGTAGGGGTGGTCTCTAAAGCCTAAAATATCGGCTTTCTGCCGGTTCATCGCGAGAATCTTTTCAAGGAATGGAGCGAAGAGTTTGAAGTTGTTCGCTTTTTTGGCCGCGGCCCAGATTTGGCTCGCTTCGGATGTCAGCTGGGAGAAGGTTTTGACGAAAGGCGAGGGAAGCTTTGTCGCTTTGAGGAAGTCTTTTCTCCATTCTCTCACGTTTACCTGTTGGATCTTGGAAAGGCCTTTGCGCTTGAGTTTGCCGGTCGATAGACTGACTAGTTTCTCCAGACAGATTTTGAACTTTCGGCTCGTCTTTTCTTCATGAATCAATTGTGACATCTGGGCGATTTGGCGACTGCGGGGAGAAATGCCCCCGGAGGGCATGTAGGTTTCTTGATCCCAATGGAGAAGAGATAGGACCGATCCGTAATTGTGGATCCGGGTGGAGAGTTCAATGAGTTCTTCGTAAGGAGCGGGTGTCGCTTTTGCCATGGGTGTATTTCCTAGAGTTCGTTTTTATTGTAATCGTTTTTCATCGCATCCGCGAGAAAAAAACCAAAGAGCCGGCAAGATATGCGGCAAGAGGGAGCCAAATCGAGACGAGCGCAGGGATCGCTTGGTTCTCCGCTAAAATGAGCATGGCGTCAAGGAACGTCATGAGTCCGATAAAGGCGAAAAGGGCGCAGGCGATGAGGATCAAGGAGGAACGGCCCCGCGAAAAGCGGAGAGCGAAAGGGGCGAAAGAAAAAATCGTGAAAAAGGGGATGAGAGGGAGGGCGAGCTTATAATGCAAATGAGCGGCGCTTTTTTGTTTGTCCGAGCTGCCTCCGTGCGCCTGTCGCCAAAGCGTCGCAAGGGATCGGTTTTCAAAGGGGATGAACCGTTGGAATGAAGCGCCGGTCTCTATCTTGAGATCGGGGAAAGAACGGAAATCATCGGAATTGGTTTTCTCGAGCGCTCCCGTGGCGCTTCGAGCAAAGCGGTCGGCGAACCGCGCACCCAGCGCCTGGAGATCGACGCGCAAGGTTTTCATGTGCCAAATCTCATCGAAAGAGCGGATCCAGAAAACATCGAAAAGCTCCTTTTTCTCCGGATCGTAACGCTGATAGACCAATTCCGATCCGTCTTGCAGAACAAGGGAAAACACTTTTTCGGTTTGCGCGGTATGGTTTGAGTGGGCTTTATAAAAATCGTCCGCGTTCAGTTGGGCTTCAGGAGAGATCCATTGAAGGTTGGCATAGGAGGCGGCGGCAAGAAGAAAGGCTAGGAAAAAGAATGGGAAGAGAAGGTTTTTTGAAGAGAGGCCAGCTGTTTGGAGAGCGACGATCTCGCGATGCGCGTTGAGATCGAGAAGGACCCTTAACATCGAGAAAAGAAAAGAAAGGGAAAAGAAGAGGCCGGTAAATTTCGCAAAATGCCGCAGGTAGTTGACTCCGATATCGAGCCATGAAGTAGTCTCTTTTGCAAGGAATTTGGCTCCATGCATGGAAAAATCGATCGCGATGTAGAGTACTAAGATACAAATGAGAAAAAAAAAGAAGGAGCGGATCAGGTGTCCAAAGAGATATCGCTGCCAAAGTTTCATGTGTTGCCTCGAGCGATGGAGAGGATCCGGAATGTAGAGGAGACGACGATCAAAAAATGGGGAAAGAAAGCGCTAAAAACGACCAAGGCGGGATGAGTTTTGAGGGCCTTCAAGCCCAAGTAGCTCATCAGGAATGGAATTGTGAGAAGTAGAGCGATCAGGAGCCATTTTTTGGATGGGGTGCGGCTAGGCTGCATTCCGAAAGCGCAGCCAAGCAAGGTGAAAGTGAAAACGGCCAGGGCCAGAGAACTGCGGCGGATGATCTCAGAGAAGGCTCCGATCGCATGTTTTCCCGACTCGTGGGCTCTTAAGCGGAGCATGCGGAGGCTCAAAGCGTTCGTTTCCAGCCGGGGCCTGTTCTTTTTCAATGCGGCGGACAAGACGGGTGCCGAGGTCGACATTTCCGCTTGGTTTTCGATAACGAGGGGGTCGAATGCATGTTCATCTTCCGAATAGAGATGAGAGAGAATCGAAAAGTCATAGCCGAGAAGTTTGGATTTCGCAATCTTGAGACGCCTTGCGGAGATGAAATTCAGCCTTTGGTTGCTCTCATTATAAGCGATGAGGATAAACTCGGCTGCTTCCTTCCCCTCTTCTTTCACATCCATCTTGAGATAGGCTTGCTTGATCTTGACCAAGTTTTGCCGCTGCATCAGCAAGAGGGGATTGGCGGATGTCTCTCGGTAAAGAAGCGCTTTCGATTCGCGCCAGCAAAATGGAGAGATATCGGAACAGCAAGAAAAATTAAAACAGCCGAGGAAAAAAGACGCGGCAAGAAGAGGGCTAAGGAGAGAGCGGAAGCTTAAACCGGCAGCGCGCAGCGCCACGAATTCATAGTTTCGACTAAGGCGCTGGAATAAAAGGAAAGCCGAGACAAGGGCCGAAATCGGGATGGCCAAAGGAAGAATAAAAGGGATTTGGTAGAGCATGAATAGGCCCGTCTTAGGCCAATCGCCGGAAAGGGCTGCGAATCGGGCGATCTCCTTGAAGCGCGAGACGATGAGGATGGAGACGAACGAACAAACGCTCAAAAGAAAGACTTTCAGGTAGCCTTGCAGCAAATAACGCCAAAGAATCATGCTTTTAGAATACTTAAAGTCGAGTATAATTGCTTGCCATGTTGAAAGATGTAGGAAAATTTTTGACGAGTCATTGGGATGGGCATCGCCCGCTCCTTCTCGGCTATTCGGGAGGACCTGATTCAAAAGCCCTTCTTTACGCTCTTCTCGAAGCAGGGTGCAAGAAGCTGCATCTGGCCCATGTCGACCATGCATGGCGTCCCGAGAGCGAGCGCGAGGCCTCGGAGTTGCGGCAGGAAGCCAAGAGTCTTGGACTTCCATTCCATACGATCCGCTTGACTCTTCCTCCCAACGCGAACAAAGAAGCCGCATCCCGCGAGGCGCGTCTCGCTTTTTTCCGTTCGCTATTCGAAGCATATCCTTTTCAAGCCCTCCTTCTGGCCCACCATGCCGCCGATGCCGCTGAGACAGCCCTCAAGAGGGTGTTGGAAGGGGCTCATCTCCCTTTTCTGGGTGGAATGGAACCGATCGGACACCTTCACGGCATGAACATATGGCGTCCCCTATTTTCTGTGGCCAAAGAAGAGATCTCTGCATTCCTAGAATTCAAGAATCTCAAACCTTTGATCGATCCGACCAACTCCGATCCCGCTTATCTCAGAGCCAGGATGCGGAGCGAGATCCTGCCTTCTTTGGCAAGGCTTTTCGGCAAAGAAATTTCGGATAATTTGCTTCTCCTTTCCCAACGCGCAGCCGAATTGAAGGCCTACCTCGAGACAAAAACGGCAATTCACGCTCCGCGGCGAGGGCCATGGGGTCTTTTTGGCCATGTGGGAAACTTAGAACGGATGGAAGCGCGTTATCTTCTCCAGAAATGGATGGATATCGAAAAGATCCGCTTGCCCCGCACGCTGCTTGAAGCCGCGCTCAACGCAACGCGCTCGAACTTGCCTAACCGCTGGATCTCTCCTCGAATTTTCGTCGACCGAGGACATGTATTTTTTCTTTCTATTGCCCAGCCCTCCTGGGGAACCGGGACTTTGCGGCTCCAGCCGGGATCTTGGAGGTGGGGAGATTGGACGATTGAAGTCCGTGAAGGAGAAGGACCCGTTTTCCAAGAACGGGAGATCGGCTGGAAAGATGTTTGGTCGGGCCGATTTACGGTTCAAGCGCCTCAGGGCTGGCTTTCTATGCCGACTGCCGGAATGCGCCTCCGGCATCTCTGGAACGAGAGGAAAGTTCCTGCCTTTTTTCGGTATCGAGTTCCCATCGTTTTAAATGAAAGCGGAGGAGCGGCAGAATTCCTGACAGGAAAAAATTTGCATGGAATCGGATCTCATTTTATACTTGTTATTTCAAGCCACTCTATGCCAACTTCATAAGCACACGACAGGACAAATTAATTCTTTTTTGCTATGTCGTGAATCGATCCCGGAGGGAAATGCGCTTTACTTTTTCAGAGAAAAATGCTTTAATTGACTTTGCTAAATAATATAAATCAAACAAAACAAGGCGTTTATGGCCAAAATGAGACCCGATTCGAAAAAAGGCTTTCCTGGGGGATTTCTCCTCTTCATTCTCGCTGGAATCCTGCTCGTCTTTGGAATTCACTCGTTCACTGGGGGAAGCTCAGGCAAAGTCTCATTCAGCCATCAGGCCGAACATCTTACGAACCTGAACCTGACCGTGCCCGAAGAAAACCGGAAGATCGCGCAAAATGACAATCTGGTCACATTCAGCGGCCGCTTCCGTGAAACGGTACCTGAAGAAAGCAGCGATCGCTACCGCTATCTGGAACTTCTCGATGAGAACCATCGGCTTCGCTCCGAAACCAGTCAGCTTTCCATTGATCTCGACGCGCTCCAAAAAAATGTCCATGACGCGGCCGATCTCTATCTTCATGTGAGCGGCTCCATCTTGCCACGCTCTGGTTATATAGTCGTCGGCACTTTGTACGATACTTTGGAACGGGATAGTTCGATCGTGATTAAAAGTTTATCGAACCGCTCTGTCACCACGCTCCCATTTGTTCAAAAAAGTTTGAACTTCGCTCAACAGAAGGGCGACTCGGACAGTCTAGATGCCGCCGGGCGTGAAATCGGCGATCTCGTTTCGATCCTCCGCTCTCCAGCCCTAGGAATCGGTAGTGAATCCATCAAACAGCAACTCAAAACCCTGGACGGCCAACTTGCTGCCGCAGTAGACCAAACTTCCGAACAACAGATCCGAACCTATCGGAATGGCGTGAATCAACTGGCTGCTCTCATTGGAGAGTTAGGCCGCGAACACGACGGAGTCCGCCTCTCGGCGCTCCGCGCCGTTCGTAATTATGTGGACGAATTGCAGCAATATGTCCGCATTTCGACGGAACTCGAAAAAAATACGGCTCTCCTCGATAAGTCCAGGACGAAGATCGCCAATGTGATCTGGTTCTTCAACAATCAGGAGCTCTCGACCCGCTCCCTCGAAAAGCAAGATCCCGAAGTGTTCGCTCACTGGTTCGCTCAGGCGAAGCAAGAATGGGAGAATTTCCAAGCCAACAAAGGCCTCGTATACCGCGCTCCCGACCAACCTCGCAATACGGTCCTTGAGAAAACATTCAAAAGCCAAGAGCCTTCGCCTAACTATTTTAGCTATATCCTGACGATCCTCCCGGTCGTTTTAGTTATTCTTTTTCTCTATTTCATTTTCTCCAGGCAGATGAAAGGAGTCGGTTCTTCCGCTATGAACTTCGGCAAATCGCCCGCCCGCTTGATGACGAAAGAGACGAATAAAGTGACTTTCAAAGATGTGGCCGGAGCCGATGAAGCGAAAGAAGAACTGACCGAGATCGTAGACTTTTTGAAAGATCCACAGAAATTCACCGCTCTCGGAGCTCGGATTCCCAAAGGGGTGCTTCTTGTAGGCCCACCCGGAACAGGCAAGACCCTGATCGCCAAAGCGGTGGCAGGCGAGGCCGACCGCCCTTTCTTCTCGATTTCCGGATCGGATTTCGTCGAGATGTTTGTAGGCGTCGGAGCTAGCCGTATCCGCGATATGTTCGACCAAGCGAAGAAAAACGCGCCTTGCATTATTTTCATGGATGAAATCGACGCTGTCGGACGCCACCGAGGCGCCGGTATCGGCGGGGGCCACGATGAACGGGAACAGACGCTCAATCAGCTTCTTGTCGAAATGGACGGTTTCGATACCAAGGAAGGGGTGATCTTGATGGCCGCGACCAACCGGCCTGATATCCTCGACCGTGCGCTTCTTCGCCCAGGCCGGTTCGACCGGCGCGTCGTGCTTGACCTTCCCGATGTGAAAGGCCGTTATGAAATTTTAAAGGTTCATGCTCGCAAAATCAAAATCGACCCATCAGTCGAACTGCAGGATATCGCCCGTAGCACTCCCGGAGCAAGCGGCGCCGACCTGGAGAACATTCTGAACGAAGGCGCGCTTCTCGCAGCGAGGAAAGGCCGCTCAGCTGTCACGTCTGCGGAGGTCAAAGAAGCATGCGATAAGGTCCGCTTCGGCAAAGAACGGCGCAGTCTGGAAATGGATGAAAATGAGAAACGGACCACTGCTTTCCACGAATCGGGCCATGCAATCGCCGGACTCATCGTCAAACATAGCGATCCGGTAGAAAAAGTTACGATCATTCCCCGTGGATTTTCTCTTGGAGCGACCCACTTCATGCCCAAAAAAAATCGGTTAAGCTATTGGAAAAAAGAAGTTCTTGACCAACTCGTCGTCTTGATGGGTGGCCGTGCCGCGGAAGAGATCTTCGTCAAAGACCTTTCTTCCGGCGCCCAGCACGACATCATGCAAGCGACCAAGATCGCCCGCAGCATGGTTTGCGAATGGGGCATGAGTGATGAACTTGGCGCTGTCCTTTACGACGAGCGGACAGAGTCGGGCCAATATCTCGGCATGTCCGGCTATCACGAAAAGAGCTACTCTCAGGAAACGGCTCAGAAGATCGATGTGGAAGTCAAAGGATTGATCGAAACGGCCCATAAGCGAGCTTTGGGAATTCTTGAAGACAACCGCGACAAAGTGCAGCTCATGGCTGATATGCTGATGGAGTTCGAGACTCTCGATGCCACCGATGTCAAAGAGATCATGGAAGGAACTTGGAATGCGGATATCAAGCGGACGCGGATTAAAGCCGCTGACGAGCTGCAGATGAAGATTCCTCCGCCGCCCCCACCCCTTCCGGCCCAGAATACGATCCCTCATCCCGCTCCTAATCCGAACGGCATGCAGCCTGGATTGAATACTTGAGAAGCTGTCCACAATCTTAGGACCGGTGAATCAAAAATTCAGAGAATGGTTTTCTCACGAGGATCGGGATAATCAATTTCGATTTGTTGGTTTATTCAAGGTCTGGATGTTTTTCGATTCGAATTCCACGATTTACGAAAGGCGATGTCCATTTCCGGATGCTTTTTAAAATACTGGGCTGCAAAGGCAAAATCCCAGATCGTTCGGTACGTATCTGCATGAGGGGAAAGTCCTTTGAACCCAGTTACCTGGGGAGGAATATTATGAAGTTTCCAAACTTCGGCAAAGTTAAAGTTGTCGGGTAACGATATTCCGGTGATTCGGTGAGTCCAGCACAGCGTTGCATATTCCAGATGTTCTATTAATAACGCATACTCTTCGCGGCTCAATTCTCCATGCTTTGCTAATTGCTCTATCAGCCAGCGGCTTTCTCTTTGCAAAGCGTTCATTAGCTCAAAAATAACAAAATACGTTTTCAAATCAATATCCAAGTGTTTATTAATATTGATTGCATGTGATTGACCATCATAATATGCGGGAGCAAATTTCTGATTGCCTATTCCAAAATCTGTAGTGATTTCTATTAAATTCAATTTCCCATCGCGATTGACCAAAGCCCAAGCTTTGGCAAACACGGGAGAATCATGAATCAGATATTCAACAATGGATTCGAGAGTTGGAGGGACAGAGGGTACCCCTTGAAGGGTTTTTTCCAGCGTCTCCAGATTTTTTTCAAAGGACATTTGCCCGCATTTTGCAAAGACTTCGCCCAGCTCTTTAAAAGGATCTTTTCCTCTTTTTATTTTTTTTAACCATGTTTCCCAATCTTTTGGCAATTCATTTCTAGATGCCGGAAACATTTTATCACAGTAATCATGAAGAGTTGTGATAGATGCGAAGGCGGGATGAGATTCGACGTCGAGTAAGATTCGAGCGATTTCGATGCTTTGAGCATATTGCAATGGAATGAGTCCATCAGAATTCCTAGCATTCATATCAGCGCCCGCAGCAACCAATGTTCGAACTACATCCGTCTTACCTCTTCTTACAGCCAAATGTAAAGGAGTACTAGCACCGACAGAGGTATGTGAGTCGACCTTGGCTCCCTTCTCGAGTAAAAGGCGGCAACCTGCGCTGTTTCCTTTCAGCGCAGTCAAGTGCAAAGGAGTCTCGCCTTTCCAATTTTTAGCATTCACATCCGCACCACCCTTGGCAAGAATTGCGGCAACATCTCGAGTAGTCCCTAAGCGTGCAGCCAGATGTAACTCTTTGTTTTTCGTCTCTTCGATAGAAACGCCTGCAAGCAATCGGAAGATGATATTGAAAAGCCTTGGATGAGCAATCCTGTATACAAGAGGCACTCCCCTCTCATATGCTTCATACCTTGCACGCTGGCCAATCTGTTGGCAAGCTGCTAGAGTTCTATCACGCAAGGACGTGCAGGTTGAGTAAACTTGACGACCGTAATTTAATAAATAATTT
>Ga0206877_10246_pt1 | contig 14665 bp, 16 predicted proteins | sample Alteio_BWOrgCont_7_FD_152623 | JGI IMG/M metagenome (GOLD analysis project Ga0206877, IMG submission 152623) | Enriched cells from forest soil in Barre Woods Harvard Forest LTER site, Petersham, Massachusetts, United States -... | ecosystem: Environmental > Terrestrial > Soil > Temperate forest >...
TAACACTTGGTAAATATGGTTTTGAGCTACAATATAGCTCGCCATATCCGTAAGTACTGCACCAATCGCACCAGTTGCTGATTGATTGGCAGCTTGAGAGCAGAGGTCGATAATCCTACCGCTGCCGCCTCCATTACCACTGAAGTACGTCGCCAATTGCTGGTATCGACTTCCTACCTGTGTATAGGCGGAACCACCTAGGCAATTATTGGTGACTGAGTTGGCTACAACGGCGTAAACAATCAAGCCTGGAAACTGAGTATTCAACTGATTCTCATAGTAATTCATACTTGTGACTTGAGAACCACACGTCTTACTTCCACCGGCAATCGGGTCAGCGGTAGTGGGTGTACACTGCGGAGTTCCCGCAATTTGCTCACAAGGCACGGTCACATTGTCAGACCGCGTACAAAAATTCACACCTGAGGAATCATTCCCATTGCCAATAAAAACAAAGATTTTCTGACTTCCTGTTCTGAATAAATTGTCGCCTTTGATTCCCGTTGAAAATATGGAAAGCATATTTTGAAAGGTGGGCTCCATACCATTCAAGCTAGTCGACATATTTGATGAAGTGACGTAGGCCGTATAATTGGAAGGCGTTCTAAAAACCGATGCCGGTAACATGGATGGGTCCGTGCTCGACTCACCTGGCCACGCGGGCGTCCAATTAGAACTATTGCTATCGTACTGAGATCCAACGACCTGTGTCACTTGCCAGTACGTCGTCATAGGAATAATGGTCGCGTGAAAATTCTCAGGTAGCGCCGCTAGAAAAGCTGGAAACTGCTGTTGAATCGCTGGATACGCCTGATACATAGACCCAGTATCATCTACGATTAATACGATGTCGTACTCATCCCGCGACGCATAACCCCCAGCTGCTGAGGCATTCTGAGTAGTGGGTGCGGCATTGAAAGCTTCCGCCCCACATGAAGTCAGGGTGAGCATAGCGGTAATCAAGGAAGCTAGCGAAAACACCTGATTCATTTTTATTCTACGTCGATTCAACATATTTTCATCACTTTTTTGAGGCCGCCAATAGTGGCAAGATCCTCGATGACTCTACTCAGCAAAAGAAATGCCAAGAAGCTAATCAGATTTTGTTTATGCATTTTGGGTAGTTATATTAATTATAGTTTTTTAATTTAATAATAACTACCAGTACTGGCGTGACACATGTCCAGATTGTTGACAGCTAAATACGGAGCAAGCCTCAGTTTACCAGTCACGGTGACAGGTAAACGCATTTTTTTAATCCTGTTTTTCGAGTTTACCTGTCACGGCGACAGGTTTTTTAAGTGCGTTTTATTTGGATATTGAATAAACGGGCGTCGCGACTTTTGGGGTACATAGATTGATGGCGTTTTCCACGCTCAAGCTGTGAATGTTGATCGCCTCGCGAAAACAATCTGAAGTGACATTTGAAACGGCCCTTTTACACAGGGCTACTGCCACTGGCGGAGTCACACCGTTTAGGTTTGCGACAGCCTTATAACAAATAGGCGGAAATACGGTGTAGCCCTCAGAACACAGCTCAACAGCCATTGTTTGACCTAGGCCTAAAGGCATAATTGCCTGGCGATAGCATTCTGTTTGGATAGTCGAGGACTTAGCGAATTGGCTCGAAAACGAAACAAGGAAAAGCAGCAAAAAGCTGACTTTGTTTAAGACCGATTTCCACTTATTTTTTCTATTCTTCGACCACATAATCAAGAATTAATACAATTGTCATGCCGAGCAACTAAACATAAATAGTTTCATTGCGAAAAATTGAGATCCCACGTTATTCTAAGCATACCAATGAAAACCGAGTTTCAATTCAAGCTGAGACAGAATTTCCATGGCCGATGGACACTTCGGAGGGATCTTCCTAGCGTGAAGCTACCCGAAGGCATGAATACCTCTTCTCCGACTTTCATTGATTCTACCGCAGCTAGTCCCCCCGAAGCTGCCCCGGAAATCATTTATTACTCAAAATTACTCAAATCTTCTCAAAAGTACTATCATCCTGGTCAAATCAAGCAAGTGATTGACGTCGGTTGTAGAAATTGGTCCTACGTTGATACCTTTGCCCGCAGCTTTCCAAACGCGAATCTGGTTGGAATCGAACTCGATGGTCTCAGACGCTACTGGAACCTCTATCGCCGGATTGATTACGCGCGCGCTTATGCAAAGGAACTCCAAAAGCTAGGACGTGAGGCAGAGGCCCATCTGGGCGACTTTTTAACTCTACCGCTACAGCTGAAACCGGCACCTACCCTTTTTAGTTTTCTCTTCCCATTTGTTTCTGACAATCCCTGCTTGAAATGGGGTGTTCCCAAGCGCTATTCGAATTTTTCAAAGATGATTGAGCGCTCGCTCAGCTTAGCTGAACAATGGAGCCTTCCGAACGCCTATTGCCTCAGCGTTCACCAGGGAGAATGGGAGGCGGATATCGCCCGTGCCGCTTACCAAAAACTGGGACTGAAAATGAACGAAACGGTACTATCTCCCGAAGAATGGGCCGGAATCTGGCCCTCCCCCTACGAGAACTGGATCTTCGTGGGGGATTTAGTTAGCATCCGTTCGCACCCTAAGAAATACCTCGCATAAAACTGCTACCCATTCCGGCATATTTCCGGTAATATTGCTGGTGATGCTTACAAGATTATTAAAAAAACCAAACGAATCCATATTGTTACTTGGACCAAGGGCCACAGGTAAGTCAACTTGGATTATGAGTCACTTCAAAGACGCCATGCGGTATGACTTGCTTGATTCCAGCGAAAGCCTCCGTTTAGCACGGCAGCCTGATCTCCTTTATCAGGAACTTAAGGCGACAGCGCCTGGTACATGGGTTGTCATTGACGAGATTCAAAAAGTGCCAGCACTTTTAAATGAGGTTCATCGTTTAATTGAAAATCACCAAATTAAATTTATTCTATCAGGATCCAGTGCCCGAAAACTAAAAAGAGGAGGCGATAATTTACTGGCAGGTCGAGCACTAGTCACCTCATTTTTTCCTCTTGTTTCGGCTGAAGTTAACTTCGAATTTGGCGATTCCGATCGATATATCTACGGAATGCTTCCCAAGGCCTTCCTCAGTTTAAAGCCGCAGAGTTTTTTAAGATCTTATACTCAGACTTACTTGAAAGAAGAAATTCAAACCGAAGCATTGATCCGAAATATTGGTGGATTTGCTCGTTTCTTAGAAATCGCTGCTAGACAGAACGGACAAACTACGAATGTTTCAAACATTGCTCGTGACGCCCAAGTCGCAAGACAAACAGTTCAGGGCTATTTTGATATTTTAATCGACACGCTCCTTGGATTCTGGCTTCCCACCTGGAAATTGAAACCTGGCGTAAAACAGGTTTCCCACCCCAAATTCTATTTTTTTGATGCAGGCGTCTGTCGTGCTTTATCAGGTCGCCTCCCCTTCCCACCATTACCGGAAGAAAAGGGCGCGTTGTTTGAAACCTGGATTTTGCATGAAATTCGAGCCTACCTATCCTATTCAGATCTACATTATCCGGTTTACTACTGGAGTTCTCATGATCAGGTTGAGGTAGATGTGTTTTTAGAAACCACCAAGGGATTCGTCGCTATCGAACTTAAATCGACACTTGAATGGCAAAAATCGTTTAACCTTGGCTTGATCAGGATGAAAGAAGAACTTCCTCGTCACTCTGTTACTACAATCGGTGTCTATTGCGGTAAAAGAGCAATGGAATACGAAGGAATTCAAGTCTTTCCTTATGCCGAGTTTTTAAAGAAATTATGGGCTGGGGAAATGATTCGATAATCTAAACAAGCTCCATCTCCGGCACGTCAGACTTTATATGCAATTTGGCGGCAGTCGCTTTGCGAATCTCGTCCACCGATATTCCCGGAGCACGTTCCTTCAAAACGAGGCCTTCTGGCGTAACGTCTATCACTGCTAACTCAGAGACGATCTTCTTGACCACGCCCACTCCAGTGAGTGGCAGGGTACAGCGCGGTAGGATCTTACTCACGCCTTCTTTGGAGATGTGTTGCATGGCCACGATCACGTTCCTAGCACCCGCGACCAGGTCCATCGCGCCGCCCATCCCCTTGACCACTTTGCCAGGGATCATCCAATTGGCGATATTCCCTTGTTCATCGACTTCCATCGCACCCAAAACGGTAAGATCAATATGTCCTCCTCGTATCATCGCAAAAGAATCCGCGCTCGAGAAAAAGGACGACCCCGGCAGAGTCGTGACGGTTTCCTTCCCCGCGTTAATCAGGTCAGGGTCCACCTCTGCCTCGGTCGGGAAAGGACCAATCCCCAGGAGCCCGTTTTCACTTTGAAGAATGACTGTCATCCCTTTGGGAATATAGTTCGCCACCAAAGTAGGTATCCCAATTCCTAAATTGACGTAGTAGCCATCCTTCAACTCTTGGGCGATTCTTTGAGCAATTTGTTCGCGGGTCAGACCCTTCGTAACGTTAATTTGCGGCATTTTTCACCGTCCGTTTTTCAATTTTTTTTATGTAATTTCTACCTTGGAAGATTCGCTTCACATAAACCCCGGGCACATGAACGTGATCCGGATCCAGGGCTCCAACTGGCACCATCTCTTCCACTTCTGCGATGGTAATCTTTCCGGCCGTCGCACAAACTGGATTGAAATTTCTGGCAGTTTTTCGAAAAACCAAATTGCCCATTGGATCCCCCTTCCACGCTTTCACCAGCGCGAAATCGGGACGAATCGACCTCTCCATCACATACGTTCTGCCGTCAAAGTCTCGAAGGTCCTTCCCCTCAGCGACCATTGTTCCCACACCGGTCGGAGTGTAAAAAGCAGGAATTCCAGCACCTCCGGCCCTAAGCTTTTCGGCAAGCGTCCCTTGAGGCGTCAACTCCACCTCAAGCTCACCGCTCAATACCAAGGATTCAAAGAGCTTATTCTCACCCACGTAACTTGAAATCATCTTCTTCACCTGCCTTTTTTGAAGAAGAAGTCCGATGCCAAAATTATCCACTCCAGCATTATTCGAGATACAGGTAAGGTCCTTCACCCCTCTCTCAACTAAAGCTGCAATACAATTCTCCGGTATCCCGCAAAGTCCAAAACCACCCAACGCGATCGTCGCGCCGTTTGGAATATCCCTGACGGCCTCGCTAGCGTCTGTTACGATTTTATTCATATCAAAACCTTTCGACGCAGAGGGCAGTCGCTTCACCCCCTCCAATGCAAATGCCGGCCACGCCTCGCTTCATACCACGGTCTTTTAAGGCAGATAGTAGTGTCACCACAATTCGGGCTCCACTGGCGCCAATCGGATGCCCTAACGAAATAGCCCCGCCCCAAATATTAAAGCGATCGGACGGAATAGAAAATTCCTTCTGTGCCGCCAATGCCACAACAGCAAAAGCCTCGTTGACTTCAAACAAATCCACATCCTTCGCCTGCCACCCGACTTTCTTCATCGCCCGGCGCATTGCCTCTGCAGGCGCAGTGGTGAACCATTCGGGCTCCTGCGCATGCGTGCCATAGGACATGATTTTGGCAATGGGTTTGATTCCAAGCGCTTTAGCCTTCTCGGCCGACGCAAGAACTAGGACTGCCGCGCCATCGTTAATGGTCGAAGCATTTGCAGCGGTGACCGATCCTTGTTTGTCAAAAACGGGCTTAAGAGTTGCAATTTTATCAAACTGAACCTTCGCGGGACCCTCATCTGTATCTACTTTCTGGACATCTCCCTTTTTGCCTGGAATTTCTATAGGAATAATCTCGTCTTTAAACTTCCCGCTTTTCTGAGCTTCCTGGGCCCTTCTGAAACTTTCCGTAGCGTATCGATCTTGTTCCTGCCTCGAAAAATTTCTTTCCTTCGCGCAAAGCTCAGCGCAATTTCCCATATGTTGATTGTTATATGGGTCCCAAAGTCCATCATGAATCATCGAATCCAGCATGGATTGATGCCCCATTCTAAATCCTTGCCTACCATTCGTAAGTAAATAGGGGGTCTGACTCATATTCTCCATCCCCCCGGCCACAACGATATCGCTGTCTCCTAAAAGGATAGATTGTGTTCCCAGCATGATCGCTTTCATCCCACTTCCACAGACTTTATTAATAGTAAGTGCCGGGACAGATTTAGGAATTCCTGAATACAGCGCAGCCTGTCTTGCAGGCGCCTGCCCTTCCCCAGCCGCAAGAACATTCCCCATGATCACTTCGGAGACTTCGCTGGCCTGAACTCCAGCACGCTTGAGTGCGCCCTCAATGGCCAAAGCTCCCAGCTTTGGGGCTGGAATTGAGGACAAAGCTCCTTGGAAACTTCCAAAGGCTGTTCGAACGGCGCTTAAAATGACGATTTCTTTACTCATGGGTTCATTCCCTCCTAAATTTTGATATATACAATAGTGCTGGGGCATAACGTAACTCCAGATTTGACAAGATTCTAGTCCGGAAATCTTGTAAAAACCCTTTTACCGGTTTAAAACTCGAATTATGAAATTTACTGCTACGCATCGCCGTTATTTAATAGGAATCTTAGGAACGGTGGGACTCCTACAGGGCATTTCGCCCAGATTTATATCTCATTTCATTTCGGAAGCGTTCGCGCGCACGCAAACAGCCGAAAAAACCGCTAAAGAGAATTCAGACGGGCATTTAACGCTCTTAATCAATGACCCACTTCCCGATATGGTCGAAAGAATTGCTCCAGGGGTTGTCAATATTAGTTCCACGACAGTCATCAACTACCGAGTTTATGGTATGGATGATTTTCTTCGGCTTTGGGGCATTCCTCAAGAAAGGAAGCAAACCTCCCTTGGGTCCGGCTTTTTGATTGATAAAGACGGATTTATTATTACAAACAACCACGTTGTGGAACGCGCCACGGAAGTTATGGTGACGCTTTTGGATAAACGTCAGTTCCGCGCTAAAATCATCGGGAAAGACGATAAAATGGACCTTGCTATCATCCAAATACGAGATCAGCAAAGGCACGTACCGGAGAATATCAAACCAGTGCCACTCGGAGACTCTGATTTAGTCCGGATTGCAGAAACCGTTGTGGCAGCAGGGAATCCTTTTGGCCTTCAAAACACGGTCACTAAAGGGATTATAAGTGCGAAAAATAGAACGATTGGATTAGGCCCATTCGACAACTTCTTGCAAACTGACGCCTCAATTAATCCTGGAAACAGCGGCGGCCCGTTATTCAATCTCCGTGGCGAAGTCATCGGCATCAATTCTGCGATTCGATCCGATACCGGCCAGAGCAGTGGCTTGGGATTTGCTATTCCTATCAATGAAGCTAAGAATCTTATTCCCGATCTCAAGAAATATGGAAGGGTCCCCCGTCCTTGGCTGGGAATCCTAGCTGAAAGACTCACTCCTCAATTGGAACAATACTATGAACTAGCCCTTTCAAAAGGAGTCTTTATTTACAATATCGTTGAAAATACCCCCGCCGATTCGGCAGGATTACAACAGGGCGATATTTTAGTCAGCATTGATGGTATTTCGACTCTCGAACCCAATGATGTCGAAAGAATTCTGTCCAAACGCAAACCCAATGAAAGTGTAACGCTCAAAATCCACCGAGGCAAAAAAACGCGAGAAATCTCGGTAAAACTTCAAGAACTCCCTCGATTAGAAAACCTACCCCGCGGAATTATATAGAATATGGAACATAGAAAAATCTCCCAATCAAAACCTAGCCCCCTTCCTTTGGACTATTTAAAAATGGTCACCGAGGTTTTTACTACTAACTTCGATGCGGGACTCAAAGTTTACAGCCAGTATCGAGCAGAGCCGTATTTTGAAGCACAAGGTGAAATTGCCTCAGGTGAAATCGTCTTGGCCGTCTCCCTGATGAATAAAAATCAATTGTCTGCCACAACAGTTTACGCTAGCTCCGACTTCGATCCCAAAGCAAGCTCTCCAACTGTTCAAGACATTCTGGAAGCCTGCATCGATGCAGCCGGCACGCTATTCGGGACGCTTTTGGCACCGGAAAAACCTGAAAAAATTGCCCTCCTAGCGGATGAATCCCTCTCTTCCTTAGAGAATATTCCCTTTCTCTGGACTGAATTTGAATCTAATAAGAAGCGAATATTCATTAAACTCGACAAATCAAACCTGACTTTGGACAATTTGACGGATAAATGGCTCAAAGAAAACGATCCAAAACTCAAAGATCAGGAAGCCGAAGAAGAACGAGAAACTGAGAACCTATTCTTTACTGGTCCAAAACCAGGCGGAAAATCGGGAACTGGCTCGGGCCATATTCATTAATAAACTCATTTTGCGGGGCGGAACTGATTAACCCAGGAATTCCGCCCCTATTCAACCTCAATTTACGCTTCAAATATCAAATCTTCCAGTAAACTGCGAATATTTTGCATTGCAGAATAATTTCTATTGACTTTCTATGGGTATACAAATTAAAGATAGTCTTTAAATAATATTCTGATCTAGCTAATGGTCATATAAACTATCTAACTAAACTGGAAACTTATAAAGTCTTTTAGTTTAGTACTGAAGTCATATGAACTAGCGGATCAATTAACAGGAGTTGAATACATGAGACTAGAAACCGAAGAAAAAGTAGCGAATAGAATTTGTTCTTTAATGCACGCTGAAAGAAAAGTTAAGAAAATCAGCCAGCAGAAGCTTTGTGAAAGCCTTGGAATTACCCAAGGACTTCTTTCCAAAATCGAAAACGGAAAGCTAAAGCCTTCTGTTTACGTTTGGTTAACTTTCTGCAGACTTTTCAACATTGATTCTGAAGTTGCAATGAACGAAGGCCAATTCAAGAAGCGCCTGACTCAATCCAAAAAGCAAATCATCAAAAAGCACTAATTCGCAATTCCTATTGATCTATCACCCCGGACTCACTGCCCGCTAATTCATTCCTTATTTGATTTAGCGTAATGCGGGCAGTACACTTCTTCCTTATCTAACTCTTTTCTCCTTTTCCCTTGAAATTTACTGAACGATCTGATTATACCCGCAGCGGGGGAAATCGAATGGGGGTTCGTGCGAGGTTCAATCGTTCACTACTAATTGCCATATCCTTGGGAATGGCACTTGTGCCTGGGCAATCATATAGCGGTATTTTAACAGATATTTCAAAAAGTATTACTCCTGAAGATCTTTTGGGATCTGCCGTATTGGATTGCGCGGAAAACGACCTCGAAGAAGGCCTGCAAAAATGTAAGGATCGGGAGTTCGTTCGACTCGTTTTGAAAAAATATTCTATTTTAAAAGGACATAACTGCGCGAGCGCCCTCATTAACTTAAGACTGAAAGTGTCGGAATGGCATTACTACCCTCTACTCCAAGAAAAAATTGCTGAGCTCATACCGCTAGAAAATCAACGACCTACAATTGATCTCACTCTGACCGAATCTAAAGAAAACAACGTACCTGAGTCCGTCGGCATTGCTGGCGGAACTGGACCTTTGTCCGATAGCGACCTTTTTTCTAAAGTGGTTGCTTTGCTACAACCCATTTCAAAGATTGACTGGACTCGGTTCGCCATCAATCTCTACTCATCTCCTCCTCCCCGAGAGCTTATTGAAAGCGTCAGTAGGATTTTTTATATTGAAAGAATGGCTGATTTCACCTCCCGCGGCCACAATAGGTATTACTTGGCGTCTAATACTGCACATATTAATTTAAGAATGTTTCGTTGGACCATTTATGCAACGAGTGGAATTCGCTTACGAATGACTCCGGGGAATGATACGGTTGTCGACCTAGCTGAATATGTATCCAACGCAGTCGCTAAACCATCGAACGATCAACCTCCCGAAGTTCTCATTTTGAGTTCTTTGCAATCTTACGATTCCCAACTTTACCCCGGCTATCTGAACACGAAAGGACTCGAGGGCAAAGAGCACGAGAAAAGGCCCGTTGAGACCGTCGGCGATGCCTCAAATCAAGTTCCGCATTCGGCAACACAGATCCCAAATAAACCGATTGAACATGGGCATTACTTCACCGTGGGAAATCATAGCAGGGCAGAACTCCTACAAGACTATATCGACATCGCGAAATCGGGTAATATCGAGGAAGCAGGTCAGAGGATATCCGAATTTATACTCGATGAACTCCACCTCATCCATCAGAAAGGCGGGCATGTCAATCGCATCATCTTGGGTTGCACGGAACTTCCAATGGCCCTAAAGGGGGATTTACTCAAAACCCTTAAAAATGAAATTCGTTTTTATTATAATGACCAAGTGGAGTTCTTTGACACAGAAGAACTTTTTTCTCAAAAAATTGCTTCAGACGTTGAGTCTTTGAACGGGGTCTTTTAAATGAGAACTGCAGACTTCATTCAGCGAAGAGTTTGGGTTACAGGCAGAGTTCAGGGAGTAGGATTTCGTATGTCAACCTTGAGCGAAGCGAGAAAACTCCCTTCCCTTTGTGGCTACGTCCAAAACCTGCCGGATGGCCGAGTGGAAGCTGTCTTTGCGGGCAAAGAAGGGGAAGTGCTCCAGATCATAGAGTGGTGTAAGCAGGGTCCTCGATTGGCAAAAGTAACAGCACTAGAAGTTAAGGAAGAGACCTTTGACCCAACTCTTTCGCCGTTTCAAATTACTTAAATCCTGATCTAGAGGTCCGGCGACTGACAATTTAAGGACTTACAAAAATAGCGCGCTTCACTTGTAAGCTAAGAATCTTGATGCTAAATAGTTGCACCCATGTGTGGAACAAAAAAAGCCATACCTCTCCTTTCATTCGTCCTTCTTGTCCTCTTTTCAAACTTGGCAAAGGCTGACCTCTCTCCAGCTACCATTTCGAAACATTTTAAAGAACTCAGAGATACTCCCGATCTTCACCTAGACTGCACGGCCGAAGACCAAATAGGCCAAGGATCTGCAGGATTGGTCTACAAATGCTTAGATACGGAAACAAATGAGTCCGTTGCGGTCAAAGCAATGCCGTGGGAATGCAAATACAACGACAATATATTAAGACTTTGCATTGAACAGATCAAAGAAATAGGAGTCTTAACTCGAGCAGTTGGATCTCAGTATCTCTTGCAACTAGTTCGCACACCGATATTCAAAGAAACAAATGTTTATCTTGTCTTGGAATATCATCCAGAAAGTCTTTTTCGTCTCTTCAACGTTTTTACTGTGCCCAATTTTCCGGGGCAATGGCCGACCATGAACCTAAAAACCTCGATCGGGAATTTAGTCATGGGACTCAAAGAACTTTATAAAATGGGCGTTGCTTATCTTGACTTGAATCCAAGGAACATATTGCTGAGAAAATCCAATCGGAATTTCGTACTTGCTGATTTTGGATCCGCTACCGCTGACCTCTCCGCTGTGCTTGATGTGACTCAAAACCACCATTGCAAAGAATGTGAAGCTTTTATTCCAACCGATCGATATGCATTTTACACGACTCGATTATGGCGGGCCCCGGAGCTATTTGCATCCGAAACGTTCTACGGTCGAGCAGCGGATTATTGGTCTCTTGGGATAGTCATTTATAATATTTTAACCCAAGGGGGCTTCCCTTTCCAAGGTGATACCGATATCGAAACTTTCAGCCAAATCCAAGGACTTTTTGGAACCCTTTTAAATCCAAAGGAATTCACTTTTCCGAACCTGACCATTTACGAAAGCGACCAAAACACTAAGAACGGATTTGCTCAAGGCCCCGAACAGACTATCACGCTGATAAAAGCTCTTCTACAATTGGACCCTCAAAAACGACAGCGGGATGCGGACCCTCTTCTGAACGCCTTGGTGGCCGACCCGGCCATACACCCAAAAAACCGAGCCTTGAAAGAAGTCCCTATGGTCTGGCGCCAAAAAAGAACGGAAAATGATCGGAAAAATAAAGCTCAAGTTATGCAAAGAATTTACGACGTTTGGACAGATAAAAAATGGAGCCTCCCGACTTATTTTGCGGCCAATGAGATCTTAGAGCATTACCTGGACACTCAAGAAAAGATTGACGAAAACGCCCTGCTACTCAATGGATTGGGTGCCTTGAACTTAGCTGCCACCCTATATGAAGGTAAGCTGATCAGCATAAACTCGAAACTAGTTCACTATGATAATCATCGAATCAATGAAGTAAGTATTTCAATGGTTCAAGCGCTTTGGAATAAAGACTATGTTACGTTTCCAAATCCATTTAGTCCCCTTACCCTTTTGACTAAAAAGTGCCTTGCAGGAGAAATCACGCATGCCACGTTTGATGCCGCAGTCCAAAAACTGGGTGACCGCACATTTGACTTCCCGACCGCGACTACAGGAGCGGAGCTAGTTGATCAGATTCTGGCTGCGAAATAGGACTTTTGGCCTCAGGCGAGGAAGGTTTCGCGAAAAGACCGGAGTTTACTCGCTGTAAATGAGGATCTTTGAGCGAAAGCTGACGAAGCATCAGGCCAAAAGGACATTTCGTCATCTATCGACCAAAGATTGATAGAGCTCTGGGCGCCGATCCCTGAAAAAACCGAAGGCCGCACGATCTCGGCTTGCTGCTTTTAAATCCAGAGAGGAAGTAATCACACCTGTATCGGTTCGGCCAAGCTCTGCGACTTTCTCTCCGTAGTGATTCGTAATGAAGGAACTACCGTAAAAAGTCTGATTACCTTCAAGTCCAATCCGATTTGCTGCCACGACTGGAACAATATTACTGGTAGAATGTCCCATCATCGCGCGCTGCCACATATCCCGTGTATCTAGATCTGGGATCTCTGGCTCTGTCCCAATTGCTGTCGGATACAGAATCATTTCTGCACCCTGAAGTACAAGAGCCCTGGCTACTTCAGGGAACCATTGATCCCAGCAAATACCGACTCCAACTCGACCAAATTGAGTATTCCAAACTTTGAACCCTGTATTTCCTGGTCTGAAATAGTACTTTTCTTCATAACCGGGGCCATCTGGAATATGACTTTTTCTATACAATCCCAATAACGAACCGTCAGCGTCAATCATAGCGACGCTATTGTAATAATGAGGTCCGTCCTTCTCAAAGAAAGACACGGGAATTACGATTTTATTTTGCTTCGCTAATTTTTGCAGTTCTGCAATCGTAGGATGATCTTTATAAGGCCGCGCCTGATCAAAAAAAATCGACTTCTCCTGCCGGCAAAAATAAGGGCCTTCAAATAGCTCAGGAATAAGGACTATATTTGCGCCCTTTTGAACAGCGCTTCCTACAAACTCTTTTACCTTTGCTAAATTGGATGCGACATCTCCATTGAGTGCGCATTGAATAGCAGCTACCGTTACAGTTTCAATACCAGACATTAACTACCTCTTCGAACCAACTGGCCTCAGTATAATATTTATATATACTTAATGGAAGATTAGTAGCCTTCCCCGTCATCGTCAAAATCTCTCTTGATTGTATCAATCAGAGAATCAACGGACTCACCACCTTCGATATCAAAGTCATCCACACCTTCATCGAGATCCAGGTCATAGATCACTTTTGCAAAATCCTTGTCACTTGCGAGATCTTGTCGAATTGCTTCAATATATTTATCTGGATATTTTGCCACTAGCTCTTCAATGTACTGATTGAGCTTTTTCTCGCGAAGAATGAGTTCCTTGCGCTTAATCTTTTTCCAATTCTTAATATAATGCATGCGGCAATAACCACCTGAGGTGGCCAACCCTTCGCATGCGACTTCTCGGCAAACAGTTTCTGCCAACGAATCGAGTCGCCCTCCTAAAAGAGAGCTAGAAATCCTTTTTGCAGATGCCCCAGAGGACTTAGAAGATTTCGACGACGATTTTGAATCATGCGCTGCCGCATTTTTTGAACTCGATTGTACTGCTGAAGAATTCACTTTTGCCTTTCCACCTGATTTAGTAGTGGTTTGTCCAACGTTTGCACTATTGGCTGTGCTATTGGTCTTACCGGGGTGGGCCTTTCCAGCGGCTTTACCGGAATGCGCCTTAGTTGCTGATGAGTCCACATCCTTCTCAGAAGCAGAAGTCTTCGCGGGCGAAGACTGCTTCTTAGTCGAAGAGCCTCCAAAAACCAGATTCTTCAAAGAATCCAGCTTGGAACCTTTTTTAGCGACCTTACTAGAAGAAGCCTTATGAACTCCCATATTTTTCTATCCTTTTCAGCATTCAGCTACTTCAGAAAATTGACATGACTGGCTAAGAAGGCCAAAAATGGCAACGAAGGTTCGCTTTTGCTAAAAACACTCTTATGATACATCTCTTGAAGTGTCACAGCACCCTTACATCGTCAAGACTAATCGTGGTTCCCCCCGTCGGTCAACCCCCCTTATGAATAAAGCACATTCCTCATTCCGGACCGTTCAAACTATAGGCGCTATTGACGTCCATTTCCATGGAGCATTTGGGATCGATTTAATGTCCGCACCCCCTCCACAACTATCCGAGCTATCTCGATTGCTCTGGAGCAAGGGAATTGCGGGCTTTTGCCCGACGACCGTTTCCGCTCCCTTCGAAGACCTTTGCCATTCAGTCAAACGCCTAGGCCAGTGGATAAGAGAAGGTCAATTTCCGGGAGCCAAGCCCCTCGGCATTCACCTCGAAGGACCCTATATTGGCGCTGCCGCCTGCGGAGCTCATCCTTCTGAAACTATTAGAAAATTCAAGCTGGAAGAACTCAATACCCTCTGGGATGAGAGTCAAGAAACCTTGAAGATTCTAACTATTGCCCCTGAGAGTCTCAGCTCC
>Ga0206877_10024_pt2 | contig 14533 bp, 16 predicted proteins | sample Alteio_BWOrgCont_7_FD_152623 | JGI IMG/M metagenome (GOLD analysis project Ga0206877, IMG submission 152623) | Enriched cells from forest soil in Barre Woods Harvard Forest LTER site, Petersham, Massachusetts, United States -... | ecosystem: Environmental > Terrestrial > Soil > Temperate forest >...
TTATGAGAATTTCACTGCCTCATTTCTCAAATATGATACCAAGGCGAGAATGAAGTCGACATTATACGCTGTCCGCCTACGATATTGAAATCTATTTAGTTTGATCCCCGCAGCATTCCATTTGGGGAACGCAGTCATTTCAATTGGGCATTCAAAAGCCCAGAAAACATCGTGGCAGTTGGTTCTCAAATTAAGTGCCAAGAATCATGGAATATTCTCGAATTAAGTGCCGATTCTCAAATTACCTGTCAGGCTAACCTGCTGAAATCGCTGGCAATGCATTCTCACAATTAAATGCCAAGCGACACCAGTGCCCATCACGTGCAAAAGGTCTTGGAGGTAAAGGTCTTGGAGGTAAAGGTCTTGGAGGTAAAGGTGCGCTCAAGTTCGGTAACGATGGCCAACCTATCGCTTGGCTGATGGAGGCGCCCACCCCGCATTTACTGCTCGGGGGGATGTGGATGTCTCGACTTCCTGGAGCGCAATGCCAACCATAGCGGCAATATGGGCGCGGCGAGTGCCACCACCAGGAATAGCCGCATGACCTCGCCAAGGCGCTCCCACATTTCCTCAGCTGGCTGGTGGGCGGCCTGCACACTGACCAAATGAACGGCAGACCAAAAGAAGGCCACAACGGCCAGCCACGCTACGGTCCAACATAGAAACACAAACAATCGCCATGCCAATGGTCCAATCCTCCCCTGGCAGCGATGGGCTGAATATCCTGCCCGCATTGGGGATCGCCTAGCAGCCTCACTCCGAGAGTGGTTGGGGGCCATCTCTCGGTGTCACTTGGTCCTTCGGCTTTCCCTCAACCTTTCTGAAGGCCATTGCAATGCGTCCCTCGCTGTCCCGTGGAAGCGCGACATGGCTCGGGACACCCAAGCAGCGCAGGACAAAGCCATCCTGGCGCTCCCCGGTGGTCGGCTTCGGAGGTTTCCCACAGGCCCAGCCTAGCGCCCTCCTAACCCAGTCCAGCATCTCCCGATCTCCTAGGAGTTAACAGGTAAACTATCCAGCTTGCGCCCCGAAGGAGTCAAGGGTGAGGTGGCACCGGCGTGCAGCGAACCAAGGTCGGTGGGCATGGCGCAAAGTTTGGCTTGAAGCCTCTGAGACAATGGGGCGACTTGAAGTTCCCGTTGCGGTAGCCAAGCTGGCGCTGCGCTAGAGTGACCCCAGATGATAGCAGACGATAGGTAGAAATACTCTCTTGTCATCACCTGAAGGGGTGAGGACGAACCACCCATTTGGGCTTAAACCATAGTGCGACTTAACCAAGGCGGAAAGCTGAGAAGCATCGGGCTGCCGCTTGTGTAGCGCGTCGATTGTGATGAGCGACCGCTCATCGTAGTTGTCGCGCGGCACGCTTGGGGCCTAAGGAGCACGGCGCACATGGACACGGAACATCCCGGTACGACTCAGGCAGAGGCATACCGCCTCGCCGAAACAATTAACGCCTATTGGGCGCAGAGGGGAAAGTGGGCAGGCGCAAAGGTTGTGCCGGTCTACGATCATCGGGGGAGCTTCCTGTCCTACGGGATCGAGAGCTGCCTGCGCCTCGCGGTGCCCCCGCCTCCACTGAAACCCGTGCAGCTGGCCACATGGGCGCCCTAGACACCATCTACTGGCAAAGCCCTCAACGATGCGGCAATGCCGCCCTGCCCACTATCACGCGGCCATTGATGCGCAGAGCACGGTATAGTGTCGGACTTTGAGGCAGGGTACGCAGATCACCCATAGCTATGATGCGTCCCTGCGCATCCCGCACGAGACTAACGTCACGCGGCGCCCCAAGGCAGCGCCCAAAAAAAATGTCCTGCCGCTTCTTCAATTGCCACTCCTTGAATGGCCCCGATGGGCCAGCAACTTTTCCAGATGCGTGGGTATCCAAACTGCTCACCCTTCACAACGCTGCATTGCTCTTAGCCCACGCCGCGTGTGAGCGCATATTCGTCTGAGAGGTGTTGGGCCTACCAAATTGGGAGCATGATGCAGAGTCACTAGTCGCTACGCCCCTAACCTAAAGGCATGGTCCTCTCCTCGTTTCTAGCGCTACCCCGCCAAGTCCTCCTTCGCGATCCTACCCCGCCTGGGGAGAGCCTTGCATACTGCTCCCAGGGGGCGCCCGATGACAAATCACGGCCTTACTTAAAGTTAATAAAGTTCCACTAGGTAGAGCTGCTCGGGTACATCGTGTGAGTGTCGATCTTCGATTCTTCGCCAGTTTCTATCTGGGCAACTAGTTCTCGGCAGGCGTAAACAATCCAACCCCGCCCCTCGCTGGTTGGCTCGTTAGCTGCGATTGCTTCTTATGCACCGTCACCCCAGGAGCGGATAAGCCTGGCGAACGCTGCACGAATCTAGTCCTTCATGGCATCGGCCATTGGTGTGGCACATCGCTTCTAGTAAGCCCTCCGCACGCGAGTTGATGAGGAAGAATGTCACAAGACCGGCCGCCAATTGCGTTCGTAAATCAGCGGCCGGTCCACGCCTGACGGCCCGTCGGTTTGGCGTGTCAGGTTATTGAAACAATACACACTGTCACTCCGCTCGACTATCTACCCATTTGAGGTGCATCGGATGGTCTAGCCAATATCTGTGTGTTGCATTGCGGGATGATTTTAACGCAAAGTTTCACTTGCAATAAAAAATCCCGTTCCGCGTTCTACTCAGACCCGATGACCGGTCCACACTGAGTGGCCAGAGCGTCGTCGGGAGTACGGCGAAACGCGATTGCCCCGATTTCGCGCGAATAGTTGCGGTCTGACAGTAGGTTAAGAAACCTGCGCCGCTAGCACCCTGCGATTTTTTTCCAAATGAAACGCTCAGTTGTCGGATTTGTCGTGCCAAGGTGCTCGGATCTGTCTCCGCCATCAAAGGCGGTCGGCCCGAAGGTTTGCCTGGCGCTTATCCCACCATGGGCCACAAGCAAGTGATTTCGGCAAATTCAGCTATTCAAAAATCGTGTACAACCTGCGAGTGTGAGTCGGGGCGTTGATCGGCTGGGCTGGGGAGGGCTTAAGCGAACAAAAAGAGGGGTAATCCCGGTGGAACCAACTCCGAATACGACAGTCACCGCCGAAATCGTCGCAGCCTACGTCTCCAATAATTCAGTCGCTGTCGCTGATCTGCCGGCGTTGATCGCAGACGTTCATTCTGTTTTGCAGCGCATCACGAGCGGTGAAACCACTCCCGCGGCGGTCGAACCGAAATTGGATCCGGCGGTGCCGATCAGGAAGTCGGTGACGCCGGATTTCATCATCTGCCTGGAGGATGGCAAGAAGTTTAAATCCCTAAAGAGGCATCTCGTGACAGAGTACGGCATGACGCCGGCCGAATATCGGGCCAAGTGGAGCCTTCCTGACAACTATCCCATGACGGCGCCAAACTATGCGGCAAAGCGTTCAGCGCTGGCGAAGGCAAGTGGCCTCGGTCAGGCAGGCAGAGCTGCTCGCAAGAAGCGTGGCGCGTAGACGTTGACGATGCCGCTCAGCGCGATGATATGCGGCGCGGTCAACGCGGCCTGGCACCCAGCCAGTGAGCCAGGGAACGCGACGATGGTGATTGGCCGGACTTATCAGTGAAAATAGGTGCTGAACCGGCGCAAAGTTGGAAGCCTCAGTCATGAAATTATGGGGCAATACCTGTTCAAGGTTCGCAAGAGAATATGACAATGCGCGACGCTGACATGAGAGCCGCTGTAAGGCGGCGCCTGGCGATTCGACACGCTGGCGACGACAACACACTTGTTGAGGAAGAGATGGGTATTTGGTCGGCATCGGTGCGCATTGATATTGCAGTTACCAATGACGAATTGACGGAGGTCGAGCTCAAGAGTGACCGCGATACGCTCGACATGCAGCCTTTAGAAGCCGATCTTTATGGCCGTGTATTCGATAAGCTTGAACTTGTTGTGGGGGCCAAACATCTGGAAAAGGCGCTTAAACTCCTGCCGGCCTGGTGGAGCGTAACCGTCGTGACACAACATGGGTCGGAATTAGCATTGCAGGTATAGCGCCCAAGGCAAGTCAATCCTTCTCCCGACCTCTACTTGGCTGCTAAACCATTGAGCATAGAGGAGGCTGTTTGCGCCCTCCAGTTCTTTGGATTGGCAAGCGGGTGGCGGTCGAAAAAAATTAAGGACATTTACGAGAGGTTGGCCGCGGTGATTTCTTTTGAGTGCCTCTCTTCATGCGTACGGGAGACTCTCAAACGACGAAATACATGGTTACTTAAGCAACGACCGGGTCAATTCAATATGTCTATTGACCCCAAGCCCAAGCCAAGCCGCTAGATCTCCTGGACCACGACGGCTGGCTGCGATGTCGTCAATTGCCTGATCTGCCCAACATGTGCTTAACGCTCCGCGAGCTGGATGCGAAACGATGTTTTGCGCGTGTTGGACAAGCTGAACCTCCATATCGACGGCGCCCAAGCCCGTGGTACGCAGGCCGCGGCAAATCAGAAACTCGCTAGCCAGAGTATATTTTGCGTTTATCGCATGCCCCCAAGCGATGCCTGTCGGCGGTGCACCAGTCGATACCGTTGCGTAATCTGCAAAGTCGAGCTTGTAAGGCAGCACAGAAGCCGTAAGCTTAGTCCACAGTACCCGTTCCGAGCGGGGAATGAGATGGAGGCCTGCGCGATATCCGGTGAAGTTTTCAGGCATAGATGTTCCCGCAATCGTCACCGAACGCCAATGCGTCCCTTGATGCAAGGAGCTGAATGCGCGAAAGAGCGTTGACCCCAATGCAGCCACAACGGCCACGTTTTCTCCCAAATCCACAATGAGGTCAGTTTGAGGAACGGGGACGGGCCAGTTTTCCAGCCAAGTTGAGAGCGACGTCATCTCTTGCAAATCGATACGTAAACAGACCCCACGCCCATCAGCCTGGCTGGCCGCGACGACGGCAGCTTGATAGTCGAGGCTAGCTCCAAGCGTGGTTGCGGGTATAAGCATAGACGACATAGCTCGCGCTGCTGCGGCAATGTCTGTCAGCCTGTGCGACTGGCCTGGAGTATCTCCTATCGCGGTCGCGTCCAAATAGATTGGCGACGTCCCCCAAACTTCGGCTAACTCATGGGCAAAGTGTTCCGCCGCCGGTATTGATGCGACATTCTTAGTTTGCTTCTTGTCTTTGAAATTGTCGCTACCGAGCAAAATAAGAGGCACCACATCAATTCGGGCTGCGGCCGATAGATTGAGGAGCGCCTGTTTCTCACCTTGTTTCCAGCGCAGCAACGGCACGTATTTGTGCACCATAGACATTCCCCTCCCTCTCATATTTTCATTAACTTACCTGTTATGGTGGCAGGGCGTGTATTATTCCACATAACGTTGGCCGGTGTGGAGCGACTTATGCCGATAAGTGCTTGAGCGTGGCTGCCGCCTCGAGCGCGTTCGCTGAACCCGGATCACCGTTGTGGAACATCACAAGGGTGATCGTGACGCTCTTATGCGGCGCATAAGATCGGCTCGCCAAAGTCGAATCCGGCAAGCGTGAGCCTTTTTCAGCGGGGCGCTTAGGAGCAGGGAGCCTAGGACGGTTTCCACTTGGGTTGGAAATGCGACCTAAGTGGAGGTTAGCTTCTTTTTATTGCCGCCGATGGAACGATAGATCGTGTGGCACGTTGATGTTCATTGGGTTTGCCGTTCCCCCAATAGACCCCACCTCGACCCGGCGCTTCGGTGATCCATTCGCCGGCGCCGGGCTTTCTCGTCTGCGGTAAAAAAAATCCGCAAATCGGCGGATTTTTTTGGCCTCCAGGCTCAAGGTTGGCGATCTTCGCCGCCACCATAGCCCGCTGGCTTTCGATAAGGTGCTATGCCTCAACGCTTAGTTTTAGAGCGCAGCTCAAAGTCGTGTACGCTCAGGCTGTCGCTGCCTCTCGCGAAATAGAATACGTACAGCGTATGACCGGGGTCGAGGTCCTCGGGCTGGTCCCTGGCAACCTTGAATGACCATGAGGCCGTCGCCTCGGCATCCACTTTAGCCCGCAATTGGGCAAGGTCGGCAGCCTCAAGAGTGATGGCGTATTTTTGCCACTTCTGCTGATCAGCTTCAGAAATGCCGGCTAGATAATAGGGCATTGGTCCCCACTCCAATTATCCCTCTATCCACGTTTATGACAAATAACCTTTGATCCAGCAATCCGAGGTTTTGTTCATGCCTTGTTCTCGCTCGGCGACTAAGACATCGTGTCGGTATCAACCCAAATATCCGATCTGTGACAATGTCCGACGCCGTGATGCAAATGGTGTGCAGACATTGCAATTACCCCATGGCTTTCGAACCAAGGCGCTAAACCAAAATAGCAATGTCGATGACATGGCTGGCTTGGGCTGGCTCACCCAGCGCGTGCCATGCACTGCCTGCAGGCAAAAGAAGGTCGCAGGCTATAAGTCGCCCTCGCGCCCAATTGCTGAGGTGTTTTTTGCGGCCGGCAAACGGGCTTTCGTCGACGAGGAAGAGGCGTTTTAAAATAGCTGCGCCAGCTCAAGCGCTTGTTGCCTACTCCGCACGCGCGGCGAAGCTCATAATCGTGGACCAGGCTCGCATATTCAGGCGGCCGCTTGTTCCTCGCGCCGTCTCATGACAGCCCTGAACTTCTCGAACTCGACGGGTGCCATCATGAAGGCCTTGATCCGATCCTGTCCGAGTTCGGTACTGCGACGCCGCAATTCCTGTGACGGGACATCATGGATTGTCTCGTCGTCCAGGACGATTGCGATCGTTCCGGCTTGAATGAGATCGCTCTCGCTCACCAGAATATTGCCGACAAAAATCAGCCCGGCTAACTCATCCTTTAAAAGCGTTTCGAATTGCACGCTCGCTCTCCCCACTCGAACAGATCCTCTTGGATATTGGCCGACGAAATATTTCTCTGCAATAGTTGAAATGAGGCTGGAGGCCGAGCACAAGAGTATCCCTTGGGGCCAATGAGGCGGCCCCTACGCGCATGAGTCGCTGCAATGTCTGAAGACGATACCACTCCGCCTGAAGAAGCTACCTCCGGTTGGAAAAGCGCCGCCATTATCGTGATCGTGCTTGCAGCGATTTTTGGGTTTCTAGTTTACCGCGAATTGGGGACGACAGTCGGTATCGGTCGTTAGAGGCGACTTGCCGTGCAAACCTAATCCGCAAGGGGGCAAATTGCGCGCGAGCTCGTTCCTGCCGATGGAGCAACCTGGGCATTGCGGGAGAGGCGGCCAAAGTCACCCTTTGTCGACGAATTGTGTCAGCAATGCCGAAAGGCCAGGCTCATCGACAATGAGGGCCGCGTCCGCCAGGCTCATCCACTGAATTCGACGCTGAGCCTGCTCTTTCCAGGCTGCCAGCGTTCCTTTCACAGTGAGAAGATACACGATGACTTCGATAAGCTCGAAATGCGTGTTAAGGCGCTTCCAGTAGAGATATGAACCGATCGGCTTTTTGCCCGGCTTGCCGGTGACACCAGCCTCCTGCTCAGCTTCCAATTGCGCGGCGGTGTAGTCTTGCAGCCCCTTCATCCGCCAGCCTTTTGGAACAGTCCAGCGGCCCGTCGTACGTGTGGTCACTAGGCAGACTTCGACGCGGCCTTCTCGCTCGCGCACTGGCAGCGCGCCAACCTGGTATCTTGTCGCGTTCGGGAGTTGCTTGAGCAATGCCTCAGACATGGCCGGTCTCATTCATTCGGGCTATGCAACAAGCTGTAACATTTCATACCTTTTCTCTTTATTGCCGCCGTCCTTGAATTGTTCATTCAAACACGCCACACCGAAAAATGTTCCCGTTCAACCGCAACTCCCTATGGCGCGACGATCAGGATGCGAACCCAAGCTGATAAGATCAGGCCTTTGGCGCCACGGAATTTTACCCAGACCTTGCAGCAGACAACATCCACGTTTTCCAATGGATGTGCTTGCTCTGTTCTTCGTGGGCGCACTAGTCTCGGCGACTAGAGGCGGCCGGGAACGAGCGCGGATGCTACCTGCCATGAGATCAAGGATCTGAAATGAAACTTGCCGACTTCGCCATGGGATCGGAATTTTGGCTGGGTGACCGCAAATGGCGCTGCACCGATATTGGCACGCGGGTCGTCGTTGCGATCCGGGTCGACACCGTGAGGGTGTCGCAAGAGAACGACCGCGTCATCACGATGGAAGATCTGCCCCAGATCGAAGCGCAAGCAAAGGGTTGGTTCGACGGGCCACCTTACGCTATTGCCGAAGAGGTTTTTGACGAGGACGACATTGAGGCCTGCTCCCCAGTGCCCCTTGAACAGTGAGCCTGGTCCAGGGAACAGGCAGCAGCCGTTCAGTGCCACCTAGCAAAATTGGCTCTATGGCAATTTTGATGTTGATCCGTGTCAGTTTGACCCGCTCAGGCGGGCCGGAAGCAGATCGATTTTTCCGCGGCTATCGCCCAGATATAAAGCTTAAGCTTGCGGTCCTTGAGCGCCAGGGCGAGTGAGCCGTAGTGAACGGTCGAGAATGGCAGCCACAGACTCGCTTTCTGCGGAATCTTCTTTCACTTTCGCAAACCCTTGGGTGAGCTCGATGGCCAGCGTGTACGGGTCTGGACCTGGAGGCATCGTTCGGCCTCCATACAGCCAGAACCGATTGCTCAGGTCCCAGTAACCGGCGCGATCTAGAAAACGAACACCGTAATAATAGCCGTCTACCGTCGAATCCTCAGCGAAACTGTTGCCCCTCAAGCTAGAGGCGAAGCACCAGGTTACCATGGCATATACAGCCTCGCATGCCTTGCTTTTCTGGTCATGGCTCATATGCGGCCAGCCATAGAACAAGATTTGGATGACATCATAATTATTGTGGTTGTTGAACGGTTCGGTTCCATCCTGTGGGCGCCAGCCGCCTGGATAGGTGAGCGTGCGGATTGCCAGTGTCGTATCGATCACTTCATTCCATCGATCGATATGACCTGAGAGATAACTCACATTGTGAAAAGTGAAGGAGAGATCCTGCACCATCACCAGTCGATCACCAAAGCGGTACCACGGGCCCCAATAGCCGGTACGCGGGTGCTGGGTTTGCTTGAGGAAGTCACGATAAGTGTCCTCCAGCCTCGGCGTGATCTTAAAACCCAAGGCGGGATTTGCAAGCAATGCTCGAATTTCATCCTTAAAGATCAGCTGTGAGAGATTGGAGAGCATGGCACCAAGCTCATCGCGAAGATTAAGGCCGGTGACACCGATCTCACTGATCTGCAGCCGATATAGTAGGGCCAGCACCACCTCGGGCTTTTGCAAATGCTTCATGAAGCGTAGTGGCTTAATCGGCTCGGCTTGAACCGCTCGCGATTGCAGAGCATCGACCGTGGGTTCTATTTTCATAAAGGGCGTTCGATACCATCGCCCCCAGGAGCCATCCTCACACTGGCGCAACGGCGAGTAATCGGGTTCCTGCGTGAGAAACTCAAGCTTCCTGCAAAGAGCTGCGACCCGATCCCATGCTTCCGCGTAATTGGTCAACCATTTTGCTTCGTTAAAAACCTGTAGAGCGCAATGCATCGGCGCGCCGACCTTGATGAAATTGTCAATCTTGTTTGAAGATTTATTTAGCACCTCCCGAGCACCCTTGCGCCTTTCGTTATAGTCGGCGTGACGCGATAAGAAGGCCTTGTTTATCTCGCTAAGTATATTTTCACGGGTGACGAAGTCTCGTGTGTGAGTCATGCTGATACTCCTGGAGACCAAGTAGACCCAAGAATAGCACACAAAAAGATATATTTCAGGGGCTATGAGGCAATATCGAGCGATGATGACCCCATGATCAAGAGGTTCGGGTTGGCCCGCGGTTTTTCCATCTGCCAAATGTAAATGAATGGAGACCGGTTCAGTCCCACACTTCCTCATACTCTCTATAGGCAAGCTTTGGCAGGTCGATGCAATGAGGTTGTACTGCACCAGCGCCTTCGGACCTGAATATTGCGCGCGCTTTCGCGCAGATCTCTCACACCGTTTGCTTGACGATCTATGCCTTGCTTGAACGGAGCCACTCAATTTGGCTTGAGACTTCGTTGCCGTTAGGTTTGTGCCGACTGATGTTCTGCGCAAGAAATCAAGGCCAAACCCCTGCATACCACCGGTGATACCTTAAAATAGCTCAACCAAGGGCCTGGCTGATAAGTGCGTATGTCGTTGGGGCGACCTCAGAGGCTTTGTCTGCGAGCGCTAGCCATCGTCGGCCCAGCGACATGCTGGTAACTGTATCGTAGACGGGCAGACCGGATTGCGTCAGGAAGTCGGAAAAGGGGCCTGTCTTCTGCCTTGTATCCAGGCGCAGAAAACCACCGGCATGATCCTCGACATGAGGATGAGTGACCGCGATTGCATCGACATCGCTCGAGGCTACAACCGGCCCGACGACGAAGCCGCGACCGAAACGGCGGCAGAGTGAAAAGGCCTCGATACGGTCATCGCGCTGTAGTACCACTCCCTTGGAAACGCTCACCATCTGTCCCAACAAAGCGGAGCGGGGCGCGCCATAGGCCCGGTAATCCAAGGCATAGAGCGTATCGAGATCTGTGAAGCTGACTTCGCGCAGCCTCGTGCCTGCGGGCAGCACTGGAGCCGCCGAGGGAATAGCAATTCCCTGGCACTGATAGACGGTTTTTTCAAACGCGAAGTCGAGGGAGCGATAGAGCCTTCTTGCTGCCCGTGTGGCGTTTAGGCCCAGGAAGCGCGAACCGGTATGCGTGAAGACATTGTCCATCAGCCAGCGGCCGGTTCCATGGGCTTGCAGGCGCGGCGAGGTGATCACCATGCCAATTGTTGCAAAGTCGTCTCCAAAGGCAAACCACATGGCGGAGGCAAGGACGCGCCCGATGCCATCCACTGCGACGATGCCGCGACCTGCCTCGCGTAGCATTTGCCAGTCCTGGGGTCGGTGCGGCCAACCAACGCTAAGGGAGAGCGCGTGAAGCTTTTCGACCTCGATGTCGGCAATATCACGCAGCACCAGCTCGAACGATTCAAGCTTGATCGATGCCTCTGCCTTCACCATTTGATCCCTCCCCTCAATCTGATGAGCATAGCGACGCCAAGGCTCGCCAGCCACTTGCTTTCGTTTCCCCTGTCCCCGACGCCGTGCCCGATCATTCTGGCTCTTATCGTGCAAAACTATTTGCTGCACAGGCCGGTGGTTTCGGCACTTTGCGCTGCACGGGGGCGGCATTTAGGCAAATGGTCGGTCCGATCGCCCTATACTCCCCCAGACGACTACCCAAGCGGGTCGCCACTTAATTCCGGCAATCCGTCGCAAAGGACAACCCAATGTCGCCTCCGGTCCGATCCGTCGAAACCAGCGCTCAATTGCCCAAGACGGCAGATGTGGTGATCCTTGGCGGCGGCATTGCCGGCGTTGCTGCCGCCTACGAACTTGTCAAACGCGGAACGTCCGTTGTCCTCATCGAAAAGGGCGTGATCGCCGGCGAACAATCCAGCCGCAATTGGGGCTGGTGCCGACAGCAAAACCGGGATCAACGTGAATTACCTCTGGCCCAGCTCGCGTTGCGCATCTGGGAGAACCTGAATGCTGAACTAGGTGAGGAAACAGGCTTTCGCCGCACGGGCCTCATCTACGCTTCGAGCCGGCAGGCCGACATCGACACCTGGGAGCATTGGGGCGTTACCGCCAGAAACCTCGGTACGCCCACACGCATGTTGAGCGCGGCAGAACTGTCGGCTCTGCTTCCCGGCAACAGCAGGACGTGGCTGGGGGGCGTCCTTTCGCCAACCGACGGACGCGCCGAACCGGAGCTGGCCGTGCCGGCGCTTGCCAAAGCTGCCCAAAAGCTCGGAGCAGCCATCGTTCAAAACTGCGCGGCGCGCGAACTGGAAATAAGCGGCGGCAAAATATCCGGGGTCATTACCGAAAAAGGGCTCATTGGCTGCTCCTCGGTCCTGGTCGCGGGCGGTGCCTGGAGCGGGATGTTCCTGCGCCATCATGGACTGCGCTTCCTGCAGGCATCCGTCAAATCGACATCGTTCTATACCGTCCCTGCCAAGGCGGTGACTGAAGGTGGTGTCGCGATGGAAAACGTCACTTTTCGCCGCCGGCTCGATGGCGGCTATACGATCGGGCTGACGGGACAGGGTCAATTGCAGATCTCGCCCTGGGGGCTATTGCAAGCCGGTGCGTTCTGGCCAACCTTCCAGGTTCGCCGAAAGGGCCTCACGTTCGGCATCGGCCGGCAGTTTTTTTATGGACCGGAATCGATCCGGCGCTGGAGGGCCGACAGAGTTTCGCCCTTCGAGAAGGTGCGTATACTCGACCCCTCGCCCGATCACCATCTCATCGAACGCGGGATTTCGCGGCTCATTGCAGCCTACCCGGGTCTTGCAGGCATCCGTCCGGCACAAAGCTGGGGCGGTATGGTGGATTGCACGCCCGACGCGATCCCCGTCATCTCAAGCGTGGGAGCACGGCCAGGGCTTTATATCTCGGGAGGTTTCAGCGGCCATGGCTTTGGCATCGGCCCGGCCGCCGGCAGGCTCGCGGCAGATCTGATCCGGGGCGACGCGCCTTGTGTCGATCCGGCACCCTTCCGCTATGAGCGAATGATCGACGGTACGGACCTTGGCAAGCCAGGCATGATGTGAGGCGTCTATGACGACACAAGAGATCCTTTCCCGGCTCGTTGCCTTTCCATCCGTTGTTGGCCAACCCAACGCCGCCATCGTCGGCTGGATCCGCGATTTCGCCCAAGGCTGCGGCGCGAGCGTTACGGTTGCCGCAGGCCCGGAGGGTGATCGGGCCAACCTGTTTGCCACCGTCGGGCCACGGGATGTTCCGGGGATCATCCTGTCGGGACATATGGACGTGGTGCCAGCCAGCGAACCTGGCTGGACCTCACAACCGTTCGTGCTGCGCGCCGACGCCGGCAGACTTTACGGGCGTGGCACCAGTGACATGAAAGGTTTCCTTGCCTGCGCTCTGGCAGCATTGCCGGCACTCGCAGCCTTGCCTCTCGCCAGACCCATTCACCTGGCATTTTCCTACGATGAAGAGGCCGGATGCCGCGGTGTTCCGCATATGATCGCTGCCTTGCCGCTTCTCTGCGCCAAACCGCTGGGCTGCATCGTCGGAGAGCCGAGCGGCATGCGCGCAATCCTCGCCCATAAGGGCAAGGCAGCGGGACGGATCGAAATCCGCGGCCGCTCCGGCCATTCCTCCCGCCCCGACCAGGGCTTGAATGCAATCCATGCTATGGCGAGCGTGCTGGCCGAGGCCGTGCGCCATGCCGACAATCTGACACAAGGCCCGTTCGACGCCAGTTTCGAGCCGCCATACTCCTCGCTTCAGGTCGGCGTGATCCATGGTGGCCAGGCACTCAATATCATCCCCGATTTGTGCATTGCCGATGTCGAAGCACGCGCCATTGCGGGCGTCTCCCCTTCGGATTTGCTCGCGCCTATCCAAGCCGCGGTTTCGGCACTTGCGGACACGGACTTCAGGGCAAGCTGGGAGCTCCTGAGCGAATACCCCGCCCTGTCGCTTCCCGCCGACGCGCCTTTGGCCAATTTACTGCGCGATCTTACGCGAGTGGAACCGCTGGCGGCCGTCAGCTACGGCACCGAGGCGGGCCTTTATCAGGCTGCCGGCGTGGAGGCCATCATTTGCGGTCCAGGCGATATTTCGCGTGCCCACCGTGCCAATGAATATATCGAGCTCGACGAGCTCGACGCTTGCAACCGGATGATCGAGGATCTGGGCATGAGGTTTTGCGCCTGAGGCAGAAACGCTAAACCATCGGGCGAATTCGGCTCGATCTGCTGCCCGAACCTCCCGTTTCGACGCTTCCCGCGGCATGGGATCGGCAAATCTGAACCGACAGGAATTTGGGGACGATCGCATGGCCTTTCTGTTCAATTCCGACGCCGAGCGGGCCAAAATCTTCGCATCCGAGTTCGCGCGGGCTTTGCCGGAGCTGCAATTTGCGGCCGATCCTCACACCGTCGATCCCAATGATGTGCGCTATCTCATGACCTGGACCGCACCTAAGGATATCGGCCGCTATGCCAATCTTGAAATCCTGTTTTCGATTGGCGCAGGGGTGGACCAGTTTCGCGCCGAAAACTTACCTGCCCATGTCAAGCTTGTGCGCTTGGTCGATGACGGCATCACTCGCATGATGCAGGAATATGTGGCGCTTGGCGTGTTGGCGCTGCACCGCGATCTCCCCTGCTATCTGGAACAGCAGGCGCGCGGCGCTTGGATGGCGCGTCCGGCACGGCAGGCCTTTGAACGGCGTATCGGCGTGTTGGGCTTGGGTGTGCTTGGCACCGCAGTGATCGACCGCCTGATGCCCTTTGGCTTTCCGGTGGCGGGCTGGAGCCGGACTGCGCGCGATATCCCCGGCGTTGCCTGCTATCATGGGCATGCTCAGCTTGAGGCCTTCCTTGGGCAAACGGACATCCTGATCTGCCTGCTGCCGCTAACCGCGCAAACGAGGGGGTTTCTCAACGCCCACCTTTTTGCAGCCCTGCCTTCGGGCGCAGGCCTCGTTCATGTCGGACGTGGATCCCA